>ERZ894232.1701-NODE-1701-length-19277-cov-13.396785_pt1 | contig 19277 bp, 16 predicted proteins | sample MGYA00380296_ERZ894232 | MGnify/ENA primary metagenome ERZ894232 (study PRJEB32331, sample SAMN06328433) | human gut metagenome | biome: human gut microbiome; feature: stool | host: Homo sapiens | collected 2014-08-14 ... | reverse complement strand
GACGGAGCAGGGAGAAGATGCCGAAGTTCCGGTGGAAGAAACGCCGGAGCGCTCTCGGACGGACTGATGTTCCTCGTCCCCTTGTCCGACGGAGCAGGGAGAAGATGCCGAAGTTCCGGTGGAAGAAACGCCGGAGCGCTCTCGGACGGACTGATGTTCCTCGTCCCCTTGTCCGACGGAGCAGGGGCGGTCTCTTCGGTCGAGAGTCCGACGCGATGTCGGCCCGCAAGAGCAAAGCGAGGTTTGCCTCAAGGCGCGCGACTATGTTTTTCTTGACAAGAGAGTTTTTTATCTTTTTTAATTGAAAAAGAATTTCATTTTTGAATCCAAAAAAAATAGGAGGAATTACCATGCCGACGCAAACAACTTTTTGTGAAGTGGACGAGTTGTTTCGCTGCCCGGTGGTGGGGGTGTGTCTGTCCCCTGTGGAACAGCGCTGCCTCCTTAAAAAGCTTGGTCTGGGACCCGACGGACTGAGCCGTTACGATATGCACGAGCTGTTGGTACAGATTTTAGGAGGTTCGTCCGCTGCGCCGGTATTGCGTCTGCTGAAAACCAAGTACGAACGACGGGCGGCCCCGTTGCGCGCTCTGCCGGAAGACGATTTCGTCCGGGCGTGGCTGGAGGCCTTTGCCGCCGGCGATTGTCGGGCCGAACTGTGGGCGGCCGCCACACGCCCCCTGTCCGACGTCGCGCGGCGTACGTTATACGGCCGCCTGCACATGGCCATGCACGGCCTGGCCGAGGAACAGACTCGGATGCGGGCCGAGCTGGAGGCCGCGAATAAAAAGTTGCAGCGCAACGAGCATCGGCTGGTCGCGCTGGATGCGGAACGGGCGGCGCTGGGCGCCGAGGTGGAAAAACTGCGGAAGCTGGCGGGCCGATTGGAAAGCGAACGGGCCGCGATTCGGCGAGCGGCCGCCCGTTCCGTGCGGGAATTGCCCCAAAACGGGGCGGGGGAGCGCGTGGCCGAACTGGAGAGGGACAACGCACGGCTGCGGGACGAGGTGGCGGCGGCCGAAGCTCTGTTGATGGAACAGGAAAACGTCCAAAGCGAATTGCGGGCGCGCTTGGCCGAATTGGAACAGAGGCTGGAGCAGGCCGTCGCGCCCCGGGACGCGGCGGCTCAGGAAATTTTGACCTGTGATACGGCCCATTGCAATGAACAGTGCCCTTCGTTCGATCTGTGCCGCAAGCGGGTGCTCATCGTGGGCGGTATTGAACGTATGGAAACGCTGTATCGCAAGTTGGTGGAGGAGAGAGGCGGCGTGCTGGAATATCACGCGGGCCATATGCGCGGCGGAGCCAGGCAACTGGAAAAAAGTCTGCAACGCGCCGACGTTGTGCTGTGCCCGGTGAACTGCAACAGTCACGGGGCTTGCGTCCTGGTCAAAAATCTGGCCAAGAAATATCGCAAGCCCGTGCACATGATGCCCAATTTCAGCCTCAGCGCGGTGGCGGGCGTTATCGGAGCCCACGCCGCCAACGCTTCGTCGGCGGCCTAAGTCTTCGCAGAAGCAAGCCGGACCGTTGTTTCAGGCGGTCCGGCCTTTGCCCGCCCGCTCGGTAAGGCCTCCGCCCCCGGGCACGCCGAGGGGCGGGGGGCGTTGCCTCCGGCGCCACCCCGGAACAACGGAGGTTCAGCCGAGCAGAACATGCTCCAGAACGGCCTCCAGCAATGCGCCGCCCACGGCCATGCCTTTGTCGGACACTTTATCGAATCCCACATTGTTGCGCGGCTCCACGTCGCCCAGTTTGGCTCCCTCGGCCACGCGCAGCCCCGACCGCAACAGGCCGCGGATAATGCCGTCGATTTGCGACAAGACGGGGGTGCCGTCCACCGTGCCCGCAGCTTCGCCCGCCCGTATGGCGCCCCCGATGTCGAGACTGGTCTCGAACAGGCCGGAGCAGGGGGCGCGCAACACGCGTTCCACATCATAGCCCATGACCACGCCCGGACGTCCTGTATTGGGCGCGGCGGAACCTTCCCGCAACAGGCGGCCCATGAGGAAACCTCGCTTGGTTTCCACCACCCGATGCACATCCTCTCCGGCCGTGAAGCCCGGTCCCACGCCGATGACCAGGGGGGCGTCGGCGCGTGTCACGCCGATATTTGTTTTGGCGATAGTGGCTTCCACCACCACTTCGGGCCGGATGTCGGCCACGCAACGTCCGGCGGGGTCCACGAGGACCGGCACGGCCCCGCGAGCCCAAATCGACGCAAAATCGGCCGGAGTTTCGGCTCGTAGAGCGGTGACCCCTTCCACCGTGATACGGCCCTCGTATACGGCTTCGGAAAAGCTTACCGTGCGGCGTACGGCCATAGGTTGGGGAATTTCCAGAAAGATCAGGCGCCGCAGCCCCGCGCCGTACAGGCGCAGAGCCGCGCCGGTGGCCACGTCGCCCGCGCCCCGGAACAGAATGACGGTTTGTGCGAGATCAGGCATGAGAACAGGACTCCTTCATGGTCGGTCCGGCGCAGCCCCGTGGCGGCGCGGAAAACGTCCGACGTAGAAGATTGCCCCGGATCGGGGCGGAAGGCAAGTTCCATCCTTCAGCGCCGGTCTAAGGGAGCCTCATCCAGGCGTCGCCGTTCATAAGGATCCTTCGCCCCCTGGCGGCCGCCGCAGGCCCGTGCGGAACACGGACTGTTTTTGCGCCAACGTGAGTTTTCAAAAAAAGATCAATCAAATGCCGGGTGATAGCCTTAGGATGACGCCCTCATCGTCATTACTGCCGATATGGAGCAATATATTGTAAATTTTGTATTGAAGTTGTCTATAATTGTAGGTTTCACACATGATAATTATTCATGGAGTAATTGTATTTTTGCCATTGATTTTATCATCGCAATGTTCATTTTTTTGTTCAATTCCGATAAAATAAGAACGAAAATTGTACAATGATAAACATTATATGGCGATATAGGTTATATAGTAGACAATAAAAAAATATATTTTCAGATTTACATGGTGTTGGCATGGCTTGTGCATTGCCGGGAGTGAGTGCGTTTTTACCGACGTGCCGGATTACGCCATGCTTTCACCATTTATCCGGTTCCAACCGGAACAGGGAGTGTTATTATGAAAAGTTCTTTCGTTGTCGCCGCTCTGTGCGGGGTGGCCGTTGCGGCCGCTTTGGGCTTTGCCCGACCCGCTTCGGCCGTCGAGGCCGAAAGCTCGTATCTGCCCAACGCGGGGACCAACACCCAGGGTGATCAGATGTTGTCGCCCTGGACCCCCGGCTTTCAGGACAATGCGCTGACTCAGACCGCGCCTGCCCGTACCTTCATTGTGCCTCAACCGGGCTATGCCCAGCCCGACAATTCCAACAGCGCCGTACGCATCATCCCTCAGCGCACGGTCCCTTCAGGGCAGGAAGTGCTGGTCGTCCCTGAAACAGGCGTGCTGGTCGTCCCGTATTCCGACGTCCGCTAAACCGCGTCGTCCGTAACGAACCTTTTCGACGCGGTTCATTTTTTCGATTTTCCTCCCCACAGTGCCCGGTCAGGCGTAACGCGCCCGGCCGGGCGCTGTGGCCGTTAGAGCGGTTTGCTGTTGAAAACGGCAACCGCTCCGGCGGCCGCGGAAGCGGCCGCCCGCGCCGAATGAGCCTGAAAACCACGCTTTTCAGGCGAAATGACGGCAGCGCCGCTTTTGAAATGGGACAATTTCAAAAGCAAAATGCTCTAATGGGGCGGCGGCTCCGCCGCCCAGGACGGGGAAAGGAAAGGCCGCCTCCGTGCCTGAAAAATTCCTGCATTGCAGAAGGGTATGTTGTGGTCGGATAGTTGTTGAGCAGGGCGCTGTATTCCGGAGCGCGGGCTTTGCGGCTGAAACCGCAGCGGCGCATCCAGGCTTGGCGTGAAACGCCTTACGGATGAAGAGGGGATGACAAGTCTCGCCGCGTTCGATTTCGGGAGAATTTTCAAAATGGACATGCTCCAAGAGCGTCAGGCGGGGCGTTCAGTTTTCAGCCGGTGCTCGCCCACCGGCTGTATGGAAAGTGATCGCTTCTGTGGAAGTCCGGACTTTCTGTTTTTTTAACCGGTTGATTTTTTAATGTCTTATATGTTGGCACGGACCATGCAATATGGGGGCTATGTTCGTACCGAAAAGGACGAGCTTCAAACTTTACTACAGCTATTTCGGACTTGTCCGAAAAGGAGCATTAAGATGAAAAAGACTTTTATGGCGCTGGCTCTGTGCGCTTTCGCTCTCGTCCCCGCCCTGGGTTTTGTGAATAATGCCTCCGCTTCAGATGGAAGCAGCATTCATTCCACGCTGCAACAGGATCATATGCTGACGCCGTGGGCGCTTGATATGCAGAAAGAAGCGTCCCGCTAGATAACGATACATCTCTGTTCCGATACACTTTCAAAAACTCTTCTCGCCAGTATACGAAAAAGGAATGTCATCATGAAAAAGTCTTTTGTGGCTCTTGCGTTGTGCGGTCTGACTCTGGGCGTTGCCGGCACGGCCTCGGCTTCGGATGGAAGCAGTACCCATTCAACGCTTCCTCAGGATAAGATGGTTCAGCCCTGGGAAATGAATCTTCAGGACAACGTGGCCGCCAAAGCCGTTTTGGACCGGCAGGAAACCGGTATCGACTACGGCACGGAAATGCTGGGCGACATCGATTGGCGTTGACGGCCCGCACCGGGACACGGCTGATGCGACACTGAGAAGGGGCCGCCGGTTTTCCGGCGGCCCCGCTTTGCGGAGTTTGCGCCGTCAGCGACGCCGAAAACTTCGGGAGAAAGCGTGAAAACAATCGGTTAGCAGCGCTGCAACGCCGCGACCTGCCCGCAATTTTCGGGCTGCCGACTTTACGCGGGGATTGTTCTTGCCCCGGCGGCGGCTTTGCGATAGTATAAAAACAATCGACTCGCAGGAAGCATTCCCCAGGGTCGGTTACGCCGCTTCGGGCGGCATGCGGCACGACATCCCGACCGTGAGGATGCGCTTTTGGGGCATAGGCCCCGGCGGCGTTTCCGGACGGAAAGGCGCGGCCCGTGATGGCAATCCGGCGCGTTCTTCTTTCGGGAAGGACGCTTTTTTTGTGGGCTCGGACGTCCGCCAATCAGGAGGAGGCGCTATGGAAGCAACACGGTTGGGCACGGTGGGCATTGTGGTGGAGAACTTGGAATCCTCCGCGGCCATCAACGCCGTTCTGCATCAGTACGCGGATATTATTGTGGGGCGGCTGGGCATTCCCTACCGTCAGCGAGGCGTGGCCATCATCGCCTTGGCCGTGGACGGCAGCATGGAAAACATTTCGGCCATGACGGGCAAGCTGGGACAGATTCCCCACGTATCGGTCAAGTCGGCCATCACCAAAAATTAAAACGGTCGACCGGCGCGCGTCCCCGCGACGCCGGGGCAGGGGAGGACGATATGTACGACGTCAAATCGCGCGACGCCAACGAGTTTATCGACGACGGCGAGGTGCGGGCCTCGCTGGAGGAGGCGGCCCGCCTGGCCGCCGTTCCCGGCGAGGTGGAGCGCATTTTGGACAGGGCCCGCGCTTGTCGGGGGCTGTCGCACCGGGAAGCCGCCGTACTGCTGCGCGTCGACGACGAGACCACGCTGGAAAAGATGTACGCCCTGGCCAAAGAGGTGAAGGAGCGCATTTACGGCAAGCGTATCGTCTTATTCGCCCCCCTGTACCTTTCCAATTACTGCGTCAACAATTGCGCGTATTGCGGCTTTCGCTGCGCCAACAGGATCGAGCGCGCCCGGTTGACGCAGGACCAGGTGCGCGAGGAGGTCCGCGCTCTGGAGGCTATGGGCCATAAACGCCTGCTGCTCGAATTCGGCGAGGACGACGAGCGTTGTCCCATCGAATACGTGCTGGAGTGCATCAGCACCATCTATGCCGAAAAATTTCGGAACGGGGCCATCCGCCGGGTCAATGTGGATATCGCCGCCACCACGGGCGACAATTACCGCAAGCTTAAGGAAGCGGGCATCGGCACGTATATCCTGTTTCAGGAAACTTACCACAAGCCCACCTATCTGGCGGTTCACCACGGTCCCAAGCAAAATTACGAATGGCATACCGAAGCGATGGACCGGGCCATGCTTGAAGGCCGTATCGACGACGTGGGCATCGGTCCCCTGTACGGCCTGTACGATTATCGATACGAAACCGTGGCGTTGCTCATGCACGCCGAACACCTGGAGGCCGTGTGCGGCGTAGGGCCGCACACCATATCGGTCCCTCGGCTGTTGCCCGCCGAAGGGGTCAGTCTGAACAATTTTCCCCATCTGGTGGGCGACCGTGACTTCAAGAAACTGGTGGCCGTCATCCGCCTGGCCGTGCCTTACACCGGCATGATTCTGTCCACGCGCGAGTCCGCCGCCTTTCGTAACGAACTGCTCAACGTAGGCATTTCGCAGATGAGCGCCGGGTCCTGTGTGGGCGTGGGCGGTTACGCCCACCCGGAGGAAGTGCCCGAGGGCGAACGGCCCCAGTTCGACCTGGCCGATCATCGCGCGCCCCTGGATGTGCTCAAGGGACTGGTGCGCGACGGATACGTTCCCAGCTATTGCACGGCCTGCTACCGCGAGGGACGCACCGGCGATCGTTTCATGCCTCTGGCCAAGTCCGGCCAGATAGCCAATTGCTGTTTGCCCAACGCTCTGTTGACCTTTCAGGAATACCTCAACGATTATGGCGACGACGAATTGCGGAGCATGGGCGCGGCCATGATCGCGCGGGAGTTGGGCTCCATTCCCGGCGACCGGCAGCGGGAGCGGACGGCGGCCTATCTGGACCGTATTCGCGGCGGCGAACGGGATTTGCGTTTCTGATGGACGGCCGGGAACGCGAAAGCGACGCGGCGATCGTCGACCTGGCCGCCGGACGTCCGCTTGGGCAAGCCGATCTGGGGCGCTTGATTGCGTATCTGGGGTCTCCGGATGGAGCGGCCCCTCGTGAACGGCTGTTCGAGCGGGCGCGCGAGACGGCCCTCGCCCGGTTCGGCGGGCGCATTTACGTGCGCGGACTCATCGAGTTCACCAATATCTGCCGTCGGGATTGCTTGTATTGCGGCATACGGCGCTCCAATGCCCGCGCAGCCCGTTACCGTTTGAGCCCGGATGCGATCCTGGCCTGCTGCGAGCGAGGATACGGCTTGGGGTTTCGCACCTTTGTGCTCCAGGGCGGCGAAGACCCGTGGTTCACCGATGACGTGCTGGTCAACCTGATTTCGGCCGTCAAGGCGGCCTGGCCGGACTGCGCGCTGACCCTGTCCGTAGGCGAACGCAGCGGGGGCGGCTACCGGCGCTTCCGCGCGGCCGGGGCGGATCGCTTTCTTCTGCGGCATGAGACGGCCGATCCGGATCATTACGCCCGCCTGCATCCGGCAGACCAGACCTGGGCGGAGCGTCGACGCTGCTTGTCGGATCTCAGAGCGGCGGGTTACCAAGTGGGCGCGGGCTTCATGGTGGGATTGCCCTGGCAGACGCCGGAACACCTGGCCGCCGATCTGATCTTTCTGCGCGGACTGCAACCCGAAATGGTGGGGATTGGTCCGTTTATACCCCATCACGATACGCCGTTGGCGGGTTTTCCGGCCGGAAGCGTCGATATGACGCTGGTCATGCTGGCCCTGACCCGTTTGCTGTTGCCGCGCTCCCTCCTGCCCGCCACCACGGCCCTGGGCACGATGGCGGACGACGGCCGGGAGCGTGGCGTTCTGGCCGGGGCCAATGTGCTGATGCCCAACCTTTCCCCTCCGGCGGACAGGAAAAAGTATATGCTGTACGACAATAAAATCAGCGACGGGGACGAAGCGGCGGAGAATGTGGCGTCGCTCGCTCGTCGGATGAAGGCGATCGGATACGAGGTGGTGGTGGATCGCGGCGATTTTCGGTAAACGCCGTGTTCCGGCGGAACGCCGGTCGGGTCGCCTTATGGAGAGCGCCGGACAACATTATTGATAAGGAGTCGACGCATGTCGTCATTACAGGATACCCCCCGTTCGGATCGCATCCACATCGTCCTGGTCGGCCGCCGCAACGCGGGCAAATCGTCCCTGATCAACGCCCTTACCGGCCATCGGACGGCCATTGTCTCCGATGTGGCGGGCACCACCACCGACCCGGTTTACAAATCCATGGAGATCCACGGTCTGGGGCCTTGCGTGCTGGTCGACACGGCGGGCTTCGACGATGAGGGCGGATTGGGCGCGTTGCGCCTGGAAAAGACCGCCGACGCCCTGGACAAGGCCGATATCGCCGTCCTGGTAGTCACCGCCGACGGCGCGGTCGACGATTTTGCCTTTGAACGCCGTTGGCTGGGGGAACGGCGGGACCGCGCCGCGCCCTGCCTGGTCGCGCTCAATAAAACGGACCTGCTGGACTCGGCCGCTTTGGGCCGGGTGACGGAACAGGTCCGCGTCGCCCTGGGCGACTTCGTGCAGGTCAGCGCCCGCACCGGTTCGGGCCGGGCGGCCGTTGTCGAGGCTCTGTTGCGCCTGTTGCCGCCCGACGCGGGTCGGCACGGCATCACCGGCCGTCTGGCAACCGAGGGCGACATGGTGCTTTTGGTCATGCCGCAGGACATCCAGGCCCCCAAGGGGCGTCTTATCCTGCCCCAAGTTCAGACCCTGCGCGAACTGCTGGATAAAAAATGCGTCGTCATGAGCTGCTCCACGGACAAGCTGGACGCGGCGCTGGCCGCCCTGACCCGGCCGCCGCAGCTGATCATCACCGATTCCCAGGCCTTTGCCGCCGTGTACGCCAAAAAACCGCCCGAAAGTCGTCTGACCTCGTTTTCCGTACTCATGGCCGGGTACAAGGGCGATTTGGCGGCCTTTACGGCCGGGGCCCGCGCTCTGGACGGCCTGGGGCAGAAATCCCGGGTGCTTGTCGCCGAGGCCTGCACCCATGCTCCCTTGGCCGAAGATATCGGCCGGGTGAAGATTCCGGCGTTGCTGCGCAAAAAATACGGGGACGGTCTGCGCGTCGATATGGTCAGCGGTACGGATTTTCCCGCCGATCTCACCCCCTGGGACCTGATTATCCATTGCGGAGCTTGCATGTTCAACCGCGCCTACATGCTGTCCCGCATCCGCCGGGCGGCGGGACAGGGCGTGCCCGTTACCAATTACGGCGTGGCTTTGGCCGCGTTGAACGGCATCCTGGACCGGATCGACCTGCCTTGAGGGCGACGGGCTCTCGCGTCGCGCGTCTATTAAATACAAGACTTCGACGGTCGCCCCGCATACAATGCGGCCAATGCGCCGCCCGGCGGCGCGGCCACTTTTCATGAGGGGAGCAGTCATGGTGGACAACAAAGCGCGCACGCCCGGAGATTTTGTCTGGAAGTTCCAGCGGATGGGCGGCCTGGATCAGGTCACTCTGCGCACGGCCGAGGAATTGTGCCACTTGGGCGAATTGGACCCCAAACTGTGGGTCATCCTGAGTTGTCCGGCCTCGGGGCTGGAGTTCGACGCCCGCACGCTGACTCTCATCGACACCGATAAAGACGGCCGCATTCGTATTCCCGAAGTGGTGGCGGCCGTGCAGTGGGTCTGCGCCCGGCTGGCCGATCCCGCCGTCCTGGCCCGCCGGTCCGGGGACGCGCCCGCCGCCATGCCTCTGGCGGTCGTCGACTTGTCCACCGAGGAGGGCCGCCGCCTGGCCGCCACGGCTCGCAGCATTCTTAAAAAGCGGGGCAAACCCGACGCGGATTCCCTCACTCAGGAAGACGTGGAAGCCGCCGTGGCCACGGCGGCCCAGAATACCTACAACGGCGACGGCGTCTTTCCGCCCCTGGACGAACTGGGGGAAGAAGTCAGAGATTTTGTGCGGGACGCCCTGGCCGTAACGGGCGGGGTAAACGACGCCGGCGGCAAGCCGGGCATAGGCCTGCCCCAAGCCGAGGCTTTTATGAAGTCCCTGGCCGAATGGCGAGCCTGGCGGCAGTCCGTGGACGAGGCTCCCCACCCCCTGGGAGCCGACACGGCCTCCGCCTGGGACCTGCTGCGCAGCCTCAAGAACAAAATCGACGATTATTTTCTGCGCGTCCGGTTCGCGGCTTACGCGCCGGACTCCGCCCCGGCTCTCAACGTGGAAGACAAGACAAAGGCTCAGGCCGAAACCGGCCTGCTGGAGTCCTCCGCCCTGGCCGGGCTGCCCCTGGCCCACATTGAGGCAGGCGGGGCGGACGAGACTCTCAAGGCCGCGTCAGGGTTCAATCCGGCCTGGGCCGACGACATGCGCCTTTTTTTTATGGTCATGAAACCGCTGCTGCCCACGCCGGACGCCATGACCCGCGAGGATTGGCGGGCGCTGCAAAAACTCTTTGAACCCTATGCCGCCGCCCTGGCCCGCAAACCCGACGCCGTGCCCGGTCCCGACGTTGTCGCGCCTCCGACTTCGACCGTCGACGACCTGGGCCCGGAGCGGGTGGACGAACTGCTCAAGGGAGACGCCGCCAAGCTCTTCGCCGAGGCGGCCGCCCGCGACGTGGTGGCCCCCACCGCCTCCGACGACATAGCCGAAGTCGAACGCCTGGTGCTGTACTATCTGCATCTGTACCGGCTGCTCATGAATTTCGTGTCGTTTTACGACTTCTATTCCCTGCGGCGGCACGCCATGTTCCAGGCGGGAACTCTGTTCGTGGACGGCCGCAGTTGCCGCCTGTGTCTGCCGGTGAGCGACGTGACCGCGCATTCCTCCCTGGCTGTGTTCAGTCGTCTATGTTTGCTGTATTGCCGCTGCACGCGGGTGACGAAGCCGGGCGGGACCGAACCGGATCGGACCATGACCATTGTGGCCGCCATGACCGCCGGGGACGCCAACCTGCTCATCGAGGGCCGCAACGGGGTGTTTGTGGACAATCAGGGCGAGGACTGGGACGCCACCCTGATCAAGGTGGTGCAGAATCCCATCAGTTTACGCCAGGCCGTATGGGCCCCGTATAAGCGCTTCGGCCGCATGGTCACGGAGCAACTGGAAAAGTTCGCCAACGCCAAAAGCGATTCCTTGGCAAGCGACGCGGGCAAAAAGATCGAAAGCCTGACCTCCGGCCTCGCCTCGGGCAAAACCTTCGACATCGGTAAAAGCGTGGGCATTTTCGCGGCCGTGGGCCTGGCCCTGGGGGCCATAGGCACGGCCCTGGCCAGCCTGGGCAAGGCGTTGTTCGCCCTGTACTGGTGGCAATATCCCCTTATCCTGTTGGGGGCCTTCATCATCATTTCCGGCCCGTCCGTGTTCGTCGCCTGGCTCAAACTGCGCGGACGCACTCTGGGGCCCGTGCTTGAAGCCTCGGGCTGGGCCGTGAACAGTTGGATCCCCATCAACCTGATGCTGGGCAAGGCTCTGACCTCGGTGGCCCGCCTGCCGCCCAACGCCGAACGCAGCATCATCGACCCGCTGCGCAAGCCGCCCCGCCGCCGTGCCGTGGTTTGGGCGGGGCTGGTGCTGGCCGCGGCTGTCGCGGTGGGCGCGGGACTCGGCTGGTGGTGGCTGCACCGCGCTCACGAAAGCGTGCCCGAAGCCGCCGAACAGGTCATCGAGGACGTGGCCCGCAAAGCTCTGGACGAAACCCAAAGAGCCCTGAACGAGCGGCGGGAGCACGCCGGGACCGGGGCTCCCGACGCTCCGGCGGCCGAACCGACCTCGTAACGCGCGTCGCGTTGGGGCTAAGGGCGCCGCGACATCGGAGCAGCCGCGATTCATGGGCGGCGTATAGCTCCGATGGAGGCGGGAAACCTGCGGGCCGGAACACAGGGTTCCGGCCCGCAGATATTTTCAAGGGCAAAACGCTCTAAAACGAAAGAGGGGTTGCGCGTTACACGCAACCCCTTGATTTTATGGTCGGGATGAAAGGATTTGAACCTTCGGCCTCAGCGTCCCGAACGCTGCGCTCTAGCCAAACTGAGCCACATCCCGTATCGAGAGATGCACCTTACACGCTTGCCGGATGGATGGCAAGCGCTTTTCTGAGAGGTTGTCAAAATGATAATGCTAACGTACACTAAATGAGTTTTTGAGCTGGAGGACTCCGATACCGCAGAGCGACGCGGACGTCCCCAAGCCCCGCGGAGGCCTTCGGCGTGATAAAAGTACTTGTCGTGGATGATTCCGCCTTCATGCGCAGCGCCCTGACCCGGATGCTTTCCGAAGATCCGGACATCGAAGTGGTGGGCACCGCCCGCGACGGGGAAGACGGTCTGGAAAAGGTGAAAAAACTCGATCCGGACCTGATCACCCTGGATGTGGAGATGCCCCGGCTGGACGGCCTGGGCATGCTGGAACGCCTCATGAAGACCACACCCAAACCGGTGCTTATGGTCAGTTCCCTGACCAGCGAGGGCGCGGAATCTACCCTGCGCGCCCTGGAGCTCGGAGCCCTCGACTTTATTCCCAAATATCAGGAGGGCGGCAGTTCGCTGGACGCGCTCGAACAGGAGCTGCACGCCAAGGTCAAGGCTGTGGCCCGGCGCGGCCGTTTTATGCGTCCGGCGTCGTTGCGCCCGTCTCTGTCGCGTCCGCTGCCCCCTCTCGTCGCTTCCCGTCGTTCGCAGCGTCCGATCTTCCCCGTTCCCGGTCAGGCGCCTGCCGTGGCCCGCTCGGGCCGTGTCGCCCGCGACATGGTGGCCATCGGCGTGTCCACGGGCGGACCGCCCGCCGTACAGAAGGTTCTGGCCGCGCTGCCCGCCGATTTTCCGGCCTGTATTCTCATCGCCCAGCACATGCCCGCCACCTTTACCGGCGCGTTCGCCAAGCGTCTTGACGCGGTGTGCAAGATCAGCGTGGCCGAAGCCAAAAGCGGCGATAAAATCGGTCCCGGGCTGGCCTATGTGTGCCCCGGGGGCAAGCATATCCGGGTGGACATGCGCGGCGCCATGCCTGCCATTACTATTACGCCCGAGCCTGAATCCGCCCTGTACAAGCCCTCGGCCAACGTGCTTATGGAAAGCGTGGGCCTCAGCCTGGGCCGTCGCGTGGTGGGGGTCACCATGACCGGGATGGGCAGCGACGGCGTGGAGGGCACCAAGGTGCTCAAGCAGAAGGGCGGCTGGATCATCGCCCAGAATGAGGCCAGCTGCGTGGTTTACGGCATGCCCAAGGCCGTGGTGGACGCCGGTCTGGCCGACGAAGTGGTGGAGCTCGATCTGCTGGCCGATACCATCCAGAACGCCCTGTATCGTTGACGGCCGTCCCTACCGACAGCGGAGAGCATAGTTATGATGAACGAAGCGGATACGATGGACAGGGAGCAGGATATCCTGCGCCGGCTCGCAAGCGATGATTCGTCCGAAGTGCGACAGGCCGCGTTTGAGGCCGGAGATTTGGGGCTGCAAAGCGCCGTCGCGCCGTTGGTCGAGCACTTCGCCAACAGCAGCGTAGGGGTGCAGGAGGCCGCCGAACGCGCTCTGCGCAAAATCCGGGGCGCGGCCACGGTTCAGGCCGTGGTGCCCTTGCTGCGTTCCGAAAGCGTGGTGGTGCGCAACATCGCCATGGACGTGCTGCGCGAAGTGGGGTCGGACGATATGGCTACCCTGACCAAGCTGCTCCATGACGATGACCCCGACATCCGGATTTTCATTTCCGATATTCTGGGGTCCACCAACAGCGCCATGGCTCTCGCCCCTCTGTGCGACGTGCTGCTGCACGACCCCGAGGTCAACGTCCGTTATCAGGCGGCCGTCAGCCTGGGAGAACTGCGTAATCCCGAGGCGGCCGAAAGTCTGCGTCAGGCCATCCACGACGAGGAATGGGTGCAGTACGCCGTCATGGAGGCGCTGGCCAAAATCAAGGACGGTTCCTGCGTCGATATCCTCATCCAGGCTCTCGACACCTGTTCGCCCCTGGTGGCGTCCACCGTGCTCGACGCCCTGGGCGATATCAACAACGTCAAGGCCGCGCCGCTGCTTCTGTCCTATCTGGACAAGACCGGCGGCCCTCTGCGCACCAAGGCCCTGAAGGCCATCATTCAGATTTTGGGCCCCAATTCCCTGTCGCTGCTGGGCGCCAAGCAGCTCGACAAGCTGCAGGCCTATATGCTGGCCGCCTTGGACGACGAGGATGAGGACACCGTCAAGGTGGTGCTCACGGGACTGGCCTCCACCGGCGTCAACCCCACAGCCACCCGAGCCGTGCTCAAACTGGTGGCCCGCACCGATCCCGACAAGCAGCAGGACCTGTGGCAGCACGAATTTCAGTGCATCGTGGGCATCGGATATAACGAAGCCCTGGAAAAGGCTCTGCTCGACGATAATGAACTGGTGCGCCATATGGTGGTCGACGCCTGCGGCCATATCCCCGGGCGGGCGGGCAAATACGCTCTGAAGCGCCATTTCGACAATCTGCACGCCGAAGATCGTCAGCATGCTATGGAACTGCTGGCCCAATGCGGAGACGATCGCGACATTCCGTTTTTCAGCAACCATCTGTGCTCCACCGAGGACCCCCTGGTGCTGCGGCCCGCGTTGCTTTTTCTGGGCAACAACATGCGCCATGTGGAATCCGCGCCCCGTATGCTCGAACTTTTGTCCCATCCTTCCGAAATCGTGAAGGAGGCCGCTCTGGGAGCCTGCCTGGCCCTGGAGGACGAGGATACGGTGAAAGCCATCGTGGCCCGCGCGGCGGATGAGGACCCGGTTATGCGCAAGATGGCCGTGTATACTATGGGAGCGGTCAACCCCGAGGTATTCGCCGAGAACCTGGCCCAGGCCGTGCAGGACCCATCGCCCGAGGTGCGCAAGGTGGCTCTGGAGGCCGTGGGGTTCGGCTGGCCCCATTCGCCGGAAAAACTCAGTGTGCTGGAATACTGCCTCAAGGACGACAACCGCGAAGTGCGGCTCATCGCCGTGGAACAGTTGGGCAACTATGTGGATGAAAACGTGGTTCCCTTGTTGCTCGAGGCATTGAACGACCCCGACGACTGGGTGCGCGTGCGCGCTGTGGAGGCCCTGGGGCAGAACCGCGTGACCGAGGCGGCGCCGGTTCTGGTAAGCCTGATGGAACGGGTCGGCCTGCTGGTTCAGCTCAAAATAGCCGAGGCCTTGGGGCACATCGGGGGCGACGTGGCCTTCCGCGCCCTGCTCGGTTTCATGTCCTACGATTCGCCCGAGGTACAGGCGGCTGCGGCCGAAGCCGTCGCCTGGATCCGCCAGGAAGAGGAGGGCGTCGCGCATGAGTAACCTGTATTCCGGCAAACCGCCTTTTTCGAGCGGCGACCAGGGCAACAAGGACGGGCGCCGGGCCGACGCGCCCGGGACTTCGCCCTTCGCCCGCCGGGACGATCCGGCCGGAGGCGACGGAGCTTCCCGACCCAATCTCGGACGGTCCGGCGCTCCGACGTTCGGCGCTCGTGCCGATGCGCCCCGTCCGCCCCTGTTTTCGCCGCGCGAGGCCCCCAAGGCTCCGCTTTTTCCGCCGCGTGACGCGGCCCCGGCTGCGGGAAACCCTCCCCCCGGGCCCCGGGCTCCTTTGTTTCCGCCCCGGACGACCCCGGCGGGCGGAACAAGCGCCGCCGCTGCCCGGCCCGAAGCCCCGCGCGCGCCTCTGTTCCCGGCCCGATCGGATGCACCCCGGGCTCCTCTGTTTCCGCCTCGACCGGCCGCTCCGGCGGGTACCGAGACGACTCCGACCGCCTGCCGGGAGCGTCCGGCGCTTTTTTCCCGGCGCGAGCCCGCTCCGACCCCGGGCGTTCCGACGGGTACGACGCCCTCCTTGTTTTCCCGACCCGCTCCGGCGGGGGGAGCCGCTCCGGTTTCGCCCTTCGGGGCGGCGGTGGTGCGGCGCGACGCCAAGGTGACGGATGAAGAATTCGTGCAACTGCGCGATTTTTTGTACCAGCAGAGCGGCATCTTCATCGCTGAAAACCGTAAATACCTGGTGGAAAATCGACTGGGTTCGCGCCTGCGCGAGCTGGGGTTGCGCAGCTTCGGCGAATATTACAACTACCTGCGTTACGACGCGGGCCGCTCCGCTGAAATGAACAAGCTCTTCGAGAGCATGACCACCAACGAAACCAGCTTTTTCCGCAACGGACCGCAGCTTGACGTGTTCCGCGACAAGGTGCTGATTCCGGTGCTGAACGAACAACGCGCCAAGGGGCAGAAGAAGCTGCGCATCTGGTCGGCGGGTTGCTCCAGCGGCGAAGAGCCTTATACCCTGGCCATGATTCTGCACGAGGTGCTCAAGCAGGATGTCGACAACTGGGATATCAAGATCACGGCCAACGACCTTTCTCTGGCCGTGCTGGCCTCGGCCAGGCGGGGGATGTATAACGATTACGCCATCCGCACCACTCCGGCCGACATGCTGGCTCGTTACTTCACCAAAGAAGGCAACCTGTACCGCATTGATCCCAGATTGCAAAAACTGGTCAGCTTCAGTCAGATCAACCTCAAGGACAAGTTGCAGCTTCAGAAGGTGGAACGCTCGCAGATTGTATTCTGCCGCAACGTCATCATTTATTTTGACGATGAAATGAAAAAGAGCGTGATCAACGCTTTTTATGACAATCTGCTGCCCGGCGGCTATCTGATTATCGGCCATTCCGAGTCGTTGCATAATATCAGCCGCGCCTTCAAGCCCGAGCATTACGCCGGTTCCATTATCTACTGCAAGCAGAGCTGACGCCATGTCCGCCAAGGTCCTCGCCATAGCCAACCAGAAAGGAGGGGTGGGCAAAACCACCACGACTCTGTCGTTGGGCGCGGCCCTGGCCCGGGCGGGCCGCCGCGTGCTGCTCATCGATCTGGACCCGCACGTCTGCGCTTCGGTGCATATGCGTTTTTTTCCGGACGAAACCGCGCATACCATATTGGAATTGTTTTTGGCCGGACCGGAGGAATGGAACGCGTTGTGGCCGCTGCTCGTGGCCCGTCAGGACGATCAGGTATGCGACTTCGTGCCGGGCAACATCCGTATGTCCGAGCTGGAAAGCGACCTCAAGGACCGCCGCGGCAAGGGGCTTATCCTCAAGGAAGCCCTGGTCAGTCGCCGAGAGCTTTACGACTTCATTTTGCTGGACTGCCCGCCCCACATGGGGTTGATCATGGCCAACGCCCTGGTGTCGTCCGACCTGTTGATTATTCCCATCCAGACCGATTTTCTGGCGCTGCACGGACTCATGTTGCTGTTCGACACCGTGCGTACCCTCAACAAGGCTCTGCCCGCGCCCATCCGCTACCGGGCCTTCGCAACCATGTACGACCGCCGGGCCAAAGCTTGCACCCGGGTGCTGGAAATGCTCACACGGAAGCTGGGCCCGGCCATGTTTGAAACCATTATCAGCATGGATACGCGCTTTCGCGAGGCCAGCGCGCTCGGCAAGGTCATCTACGACATCGATCCTCACTGCAAGGGGGCCAGGGGATATACCGCCCTGGCTGAAGAGGTGGCGGCGCTATGGTAAAATCACCCATGGACTATTTTCAGGAGCAGGATTTTTCCATGAACGACGCGTCCGGACAGGATATCAGTCCTTCGGAACGCGCATTTTTGAAAAAATATCTCGGCATCGACGACGTTTCGGCCCTGCAGGGCCTGACTCCGGTGGAGGGCGTGCCCATGGCCGGGTTGGCCCTGTCCGCCGCGCGTGAAGCGGCGGCCCGCGCCGGAGAAGACGTCCGACCCGCCGAACCCGTCCCGTCCGTTGCTCCGGCCGAGGGCGGCGCGGCGTGCGACGAAACGACGGGCACGGCCGCGGGGCGCCCCGACTCGGGCCGTCCTCCCGAAGTTGCGGCCGAGCCCTCTCTGGACGCCACGCTTCAGGAGCAGGAGCAGGTGACCCTGGTGGGCTTTTACGTGGCGGGCGACGTGTTTGTGGTTCCCATCGACGCCGTTATCGAGGTCATTCGCTACGAAGAGCCGTTCAAGTTGCCCATGGCGCCCGCTTATATGCCCGGCGTGGTCAATCTGCGCGGTCGTATCCTGCCCGTGGTGCGTCTGGCCGATCTGCTCATTCTGGAAGGTCGTCGCAAGGCGGCCGCGGCCGCGGCGCCCGAGGGCGGCAAAAACGGCCTGATCATCATCTGCGAGGGGCGGGGCCTGCAGGTCGGGCTGCTCATCGACAAGTTGCATACCATGTTCAAGGCCGGACAGGGCGATCTCAACTGGAACGCCGAAGCCCACCTGGGCCCCAGCGCCGAATTGCTGTCCGGCCTGCTGGAAACCGGAGAAAAATTGCTGGGTATCGTGTCTGTCGAACGCCTGGTCGATAAACTTTTAGAAGCGTAGGACAATCCGCCATGAGTAAGAATGTTCTCATCGTCGACGATTCCAAAACGGTCCGCAACCTGGTGGCCTTCATCCTGAAGGCGGAGGGCATCAAGGTCACCACGGCGGAAGACGGCCTGGACGGTCTGGAAAAACTGTATTCCATGCCCGAGGTGGATCTTATTCTGACCGACATCAATATGCCCCGCATGGACGGATTTTCCTTCATCATCGCCGTGCGCGAGCAGGACGCCTACAAGGATATTCCCATCATCATCCTGTCCACCGAGGGGGGGGAGGAAGACATCCAAAAGGGTATACGCCTGGGTGCCAACCTGTATATGGTCAAACCGGCTCAACCCGAGAAAATGGTTCGCAATATAAAGATGCTGCTCGGTTGACCGATAGAAAGGGCGGGGCGGCCGCTGGACGGCGTTTCGCTTTGCGGCCGAAGCGGCCGCGTCGGGGGATTTTCGCGTCCGACCTCCCGATGGGGGGAAAGCGCAGCGCCGGTTCCAAGCGGGCGAACGGCTGCCCGGTTTTTCCAGTTCATGCAACGCGGCTCGACAGGGCGCGATGAAAGGTGAGCGGTATGAGTCAGGATTTTCTCGATCCGGAATTGATTACAGACTTTATTCTTGAGTCCAAAGAACACCTGGAGACTATCGAGCCCAACTTGCTGGAGCTGGAAAAAGAGCCCGATAACCTGGCCTTGCTCAACGAAATTTTTCGTCCCATGCATTCGCTCAAGGGAGCGTCGGGCTTTCTGGCCCTGAACCGCATCAACCAGCTCGCCCACAAGTCGGAGAACATCCTCGACGAACTGCGCAAGGGCACCATGACGGTCACGCCGGAAATCATGGACGTCATTCTGGCGTCCACCGACGCGTTGCGCCAGATGATCGACAATCTGGAAAGCACCAACTCCGAGGGCGACGTGCCCATCGAGCCCATCATCGAGCAGATCGAAGCCATCATGCGCGGCGAAAGCGCGGGAACCGTCGCGCCCGCTCCGCAGGCCGCGTCTGTCCCTGCGCTCGCTTCGGCTCCCACAGCCGCCCTTTCGCCGGAACCCGCTCCTCAACC
>ERZ894232.1698-NODE-1698-length-19345-cov-17.911871_pt1 | contig 19345 bp, 15 predicted proteins | sample MGYA00380296_ERZ894232 | MGnify/ENA primary metagenome ERZ894232 (study PRJEB32331, sample SAMN06328433) | human gut metagenome | biome: human gut microbiome; feature: stool | host: Homo sapiens | collected 2014-08-14 ... | reverse complement strand
CTCTGATTCACTAAGTTCTACCGTGCAGGTGTCCAACTTGCACTTGCAATTTGCGGAATTTTAAATTCACAACTTGGCTATATTTTAAAGCTACTCTCTCACCTTGTCAATACCGCCTTGAATTTTGCACGAAACGGCCTTCATCGACATTTATTTTAATCTTATTTTATTTTATAACGGATTATCATGTTATTTTCCTTCATTTTCTTTTTATATTTTTCATTTATTGAATTCTTAATAAATTATTTTCGTTCTATTTTCTATCAAATGAATCATTTTATTTTGTTTGTCTGCATTTTACCGCATCACAAATTATTCTTCATTCATAAAAACACGCTTTTTGTTTCTTCTCCCAATAAAGCAGGGTGTTTTTTAGTCAAAACAACCAAGTCCAGATGGAGTCCTCTCCAGCCCCCTCACACCGCGCCGCCAAGCTTCCCGTCCCGCCCCGTTCTGTACAAGTGTCACATATTTTTACGCTTTCTCCAAAAAAGGGCCTGTTCTTTTTGCTATTCCCACAAGATTTTGTTTCCTGTATGAAATAGAATTGACTTTCTTCTTTGCAGTGATAGAATAGTTTTGCAATAAAATTTAAAATTTAATTCTTTACTTTATTGAATTGCGGCCCGCCCTGAGTCAGCTCTGGCCGGGCCAATGAATCAGGAGGTTTTAACGATGTCATTTACCGTACTGGCCACCCCACGTTCCTTTGCCAAGAACGACGATGCCCCCATTCGCCTGCTGGAGGAGCAGGGCTGCACTGTGATCCGCCTCCCCATGAACGGCGGGGATCTCCAGACCCAGTTGCTGGAGCATCTCCCCCAGGCGGACGCCGTCATCGCCGGTCTGGAGCCCTACACCCGCTCCATGCTGGAGACGGCCAAAAATTTGAAGATCATCTCCCGCTACGGTGTTGGATATGATAAGGTAGACCTGGAGGCCGCTCATGCCATGGGGATCAAGGTCTCTATCACCCCCGGAGCCAACAGCGACTCGGTGGCCGATCTGGCCATGACCCTGATGCTCGCCGCCGCCCGAAATGTGTGTCCCATGGACGCCGCCATCCGGGCCGGCGGACATGACAAGCCCATCACCGGCGTTGAGATGTGGAACAAGACTCTGGGCGTCGTCGGCACCGGCCGGATCGGCAAGGGCGTCATTCAGCGCGCCTCCGGCTTTCAAATGAAGGTCCTGGCCAACGACGCCTATCCCGACCCCGCCTTTGTGGAGGCCCACAACGGCAAATATGTGGACCTGGACACCCTGTTCCGCGAGTCTGACTTTATCACCCTCCACGCCCCCCTCACCGAAGAGACCCGGAACATGGTGGACGCCCGCCGCCTGGCGGAGATGAAGCCCCGGGCCGTTCTGGTCAACACCGCCCGCGGTGGGATCGTGGACGAGGACGCCCTGTATCAGGCGCTGAAGGAGGGACAGATCGGCGCGGCAGCCCTGGACGCCACCGTGGTGGAGCCCGCCTGCGGCAGTCCCCTGGCCTCTCTGCCCAACTGCATCCTGACCCCCCATGCCGGAGCCGCCACCTATGAGGCTGGTTATAATATGGGAATGCTGGCCGCCCAGAATGTGCTGGACGTGCTTTTCGGCAGGGAGTGCCGTTTCCTGGTATAAATCTCATCTGATGGATCAAGTAAATGGGGGAGTGTATGTTATGTCACAGTATCAATTCGGCGTTGTCGGTCTGGCCGTGATGGGCCGGGGCCTGGCCCTGAACCTGGCAGAGCACGGTTTTTCCGTGGCAGGGTATAATCTGGAACCGGAACTGACCGCCGCTTTTACAGCCGAGGGCCAGCGGCTGGGCTTCTCTGTAACCGGGTGCCCCTCCTATGAGGCCCTATGTTCCGCTCTGGAAAAACCCCGTAAGATCCTGATCATGGTCAAGGCCGGCAAACCAGTGGATTATGTGCTGGACGGCCTGCTCCCCTATCTGGAGGCGGGAGATGTTGTAATCGACGGCGGAAACTCTCATTATCCCGAGACCCAGGCCCGCCAGTTCCGCTGCCAGCAGTCCGGCATCCGTTTTCTGGGCATGGGCGTCTCCGGCGGCGAGGAGGGCGCCCGGCACGGGCCCGCCCTGATGCCCGGCGGAGATCCGGACGCCTATCGCTTGGCCGCCCCCTTCCTGACCGCCATCGCCGCCCATGTGGGCGGGGATCCCTGCTGCGCCTATATCGGCCCGGAGGGCGCCGGCCACTATGTCAAAATGGTGCACAACGGCATCGAATACGGCGATATGCAGCTGATCTGCGAGGCATACTATTTAATGAAGCGGCTTCTCCACCTCTCCCCAGATGAGATCGCGGACTACTTCCGCCGCTGGAATCTAGGAGAGCTTTCCAGTTATCTCATGGAGATCTCGGCCCACATTTTGACCGTTCCAGACCCCGAGACCGGAACTCCGCTGGTGGATCAGATCCTGGGAGAGGCAGGCAGCAAGGGGACCGGGATGTGGACGGTGCAGGAGGCCCTCTCCCTGGGCGTCCCCCTGCCCACCATCGCGCAAGCCGTCTTCGCCAGGGATCTTTCCTGCCGCGCCCAGGTGCGTGCGGCGATGTCCAGGCAGGCGGCCCCTCACGAGCTCCCCGCCCTGGACCGGGACGCCTTTGCGGAAAAGATCCGCCGCGCTCTATATGCCTCCAAGCTCTGCTCTTATGCACAAGGCTTTGAACTGCTCCACCAGGCCAGCCAGCACTACCACTGGGATCTGGACCTGGGCGGCATCGCCCTGCTCTTCCGCGGAGGCTGCATCATCCGCGCCGCCTTCCTGGACCGGCTGGCTCAGGCCTACCGCGCCTGTCCCACGCTGGAGAACCTGCTGCTCTCCAGCGACTTCGCCTCCGTCCTGACCCAGTACCAGTCGGACTGGCGGGATGTTGTATCCACCGCCGCTCAGTGCGGCGTGGCAGTCCCCGCCTTCTCTGCCAGCCTGAGCTACTATGACGGGCTGTGCGACCCCGCAGGCCCGCTCAACCTGCTTCAAGCCCAGCGGGACTGCTTTGGCGCCCATACCTTCCGCCGAATCGACCGGGATGGGAGTTTCCACCACAACTGGTAACCGCCTCTTGCCTTTGGGGCGGGCGCCATCTATAATAGATTCAAGTCAAAACATCCTACGCCGCCCCACTGGACCGCAGCCAAATGGTTCACCCATTTCCTTCTTGCCCCATTTTGTGTGGGGCCAAGGCGTCTCCCGGCCCAGGCGGTCACAGCGGATTCAGCCACTTTAACAGGGGGGAAATCATCCATGAACAGCGGTACGCATCTCGTTTCCAGCAACACACTGGTGGATGTGGCTTATCACAACATCCGAAAAGACATCATCGAGGAATATCTGCCCGCCGGGCAAAAGATCAACCTCAGCGATCTCTGCACCCGCTATGGGGTCAGCCCCACACCTATCAAACAGGCCCTCAACCGCCTGATGGCGGAGGGGCTTGTGGAGAATATCCCCCGCAAGGGCTGCCGGGTACGGCCTTTCAACTGGTCCGAGCTGGATGAGATATTTGAGCTGCGCCTGATCATGGAGGTCAGCTTTGCACCACAAGCCACCGTGGCAGTCCAAAACACCCCTCAGCTCCAGAAGCGCTTTGAGGACAACCTCCAAAAAAATATGGAGCTGGTCCAGTACTACGGCACTGCTGAGGAGTATTTTGAAACATACGAGATCGACCAGCAGTTCCATGAACTCATCATCCTCGCCAGCGGGAATCGCACAGCGATTCGGGTCTATAAAAATTTGAATTCCCATTCCTATGCGACCTATCTCTTTGGGAAGCAGCCGCGGATCCAGACCATCAACGGCATTCTGGAGCACCGCGCAATCTACGAGTCCATGAAGGCGGGTAATGTGGACCAGGTCCGCCACCTGCTGAACTCCCACCTGGAAAACGCCCAAAAAAAGATCAGTCTCTCTTTGAAGCTTCAGCAAAACAGCGGCCAGCCCTGATATAGCAAAACGCGCCGCGCCACAGAACATGTTCTGTGGCGCGGCGCGTTTTCGATTCTTTGCTATGCCGTTCGGTCCGGGAAATCCGCCTCACACTGCACGGAGAAAGTGATGTTCCGCTCCTCCCCGCCCCGGCGCACCATCAGGGTAGCAGTCTCCCCCGGAATCAGGGTATTTTTCACCTGGCGCAGCTCCTGGATGGTGGGCAGAGGCGCCCCATTGAGGGACAGGAGCACATCGTCTACCTGCAATCCGGCGCGGCCGGCGCTGCTGTTCTCCTCCAAGGCGGCCACCCGCAGGCTGCCGCCACTGAAATCCACCGTGAAGCCCATGGCGGGCTGCCCGGCAATGAGCCAGTCCGCCACCTCCTTCACCTTCTGCATGGGGATGGCAAAGCCCAGCCCCTCCACGGTGCTGTCCTGGGCCACCACTTTCAGCGTGGTAATGCCCACCACCTGTCCCCGGTCGTTGATGAGGGCCCCGCCGGAGTTTCCAAAGTTGATGGGCGCGCTGGTCTGGATAACCTGAAGTTCCACACCGTCCACCGGCACTGTGCGGTTGAGGGCGGAGACGATCCCCTGAGTGATAGAGGTGCGGTAGCCCAGAGGATCCCCGATGGCCACCACCATCTCACCGCAGCGCAGCCGGTCCGAGTCACCAAATTCCGCCGGCGTCAGGCCACTGGCCTCCACCTTCAGCACAGCCAGGTCCTCCCCGGCATCCGCCCCCACCAATCGGGCCTCCATCACCCGCCCGTCGGACAGGAGCACCGACATCCGCAGGCTGTCTGCCACCACATGGGCATTGGTGAGAATGTATCCGTCCGCGCTCATCACCACACCAGTCCCGGTGCTGTACTCCCCCTCCCCATCGGCTTGGATCGAGACGACGGAGGGGACGCACTTTTCATAGATCTCCACCGCGTCCATAACCTCCCCCTCCCGCTGGGAGATCTGCACCTGGACGCCGGTCCCCGTCTCCGCCCGCTCCAGAGCGGCAAAGGGGTCCCGCTCCTCCTGTTCGGACAGATGCGGGGTCAGAGGCTCATCATCCCAGGGGAGCAGCCAGCGCACCGCCACCGTTCCCAGGGACAGGCCCACCACCAGCAGGAACAAAGCCAAAAATGGCAGCAGGGTGCGGCGGCGGCGCCGGACCCTGAGGACCGGCGGGCGCCGGGCTGGGACCACCACCGGCGGCGGGGTCGGGAAGGAGGGGGAGGGCTGCTCCCAGGGGCCTCCCCTCCAGAGGTCGTTCGGCTGTTCCTTCATAACGGCACTTCCCATCTCTCCGGTCTCAGCCGGCCGTCACGCCAGCGTCAGGGTGAAGGTGAGCTGGGTCACCCCATCCTCGCTGGTGGCGGTGATATTTTCCTTCAAATTGCCCAAAATGGTTTTGACGATATATAGGCCCAGGCCCACACCCTCCCGGTCCACGCTGCGGGAGTAATCCGCCTTGTGGAAGCGTTCAAAGAGGAGTGGCAGCTCGTCCGGCGGGATGGTCGCCCCCAGATTGCGTACGGTGACAAGGGCCTTTCCGTCCTTTTTGGTGATCTGGACTGTGATGTCCGTCCCTTGGGCAGCAAACTTCGCCGCATTGTCCAGCAGGTTATAGCACACCTGGGTCACCGCGTCCGGGTCGCCCCACACCATGATCGGATCCTCCGGGAACTGAGCGTCCACATCCAGGCCCCGGCCGGTGATCCTCCCCTCCAGGCTGACCAGCACCCGGGACATGACCTCTATGATGTCAAACTGCTCCTGAGCGGTGACCGTCTCCGTCAGGGCGTTGAGCCTGGATAGGTCCAGCATCCTCCGGACCAGGCGGGACAGCCGCCGGGTCTCGGACACCACCACATTCAGCGCCTCCCCCTCCTTCTCCGGCGGGATCGTGCCATCCAGGATGCCCTCGGCAAAGCCGGCGATGGTGGTCATGGGGGTCTTGAGCTCGTGAGAGACGTTGGCGATGAAATCAGCCCGCTGGCTCTCCACCTTCTCCAGGGAGTTGGCCATGAAGTTGAACGCCTCCGCAAGCTCCCCGATCTCGTCGCAGCGGTCCTTATAGCTGTTGACCCGCACGTCAAACTCACCCCGCCCGAACTTCCGGGCGGCCTCCGCCATCTCGGTGAGGGGGCGGGTCTGGTGGGCCGAAGTGATGGAGCTGGCGATCACCGCGATGAGCAGCACCACCACCGCCGCAAAGAAGAAGATGGTGGCCGTGGCCCGCCACATCTCTGAAAGGCCGCTGGTGTCCCCTGACACCAGGACCAGCCCCAGGTTGGCGGCCAGCGTGGGGGTCAGCTTGGTCTGCACCGGCAGTCCCGCGATATAGCGGTTGGCCCCATAGATCCCCCCCAGATTGGTGATGCCGTTGTAGTGCCCCTGCTGGAGGATCTGCTGGACTACCCGGTCCGGGATCTGCTTGTGGTAGAGGTCGCTGTCCGTGGCGTACAGGATCTCCCCCTGGGTGTTGGTAACGATCACCGAGGCCTCTGAGACCGCGGAGACCGTCTCCATAGTGCTCTGGTACAAAGTCCATTTGATCCCGTCCAGCAGGCTGAGGCTGTCCACATTCTGCAAATAGTCGCTGGTGGCCGCGGCGATATAGCCCGCGTTCCGCTCCAGCCGGTCCCGGGTCTCTGAGATGATGTACCGGTAGGACAGCAGCATGAACGCGGTGGACAACAGGGTAAAGGACAGGGCGACGATGCCCACCATCATGGTCAATTCCCGCTTGTACAGGCTTTTCAAGGGAATCCCCCCTCTTTTTCTCAGCCGGCCCCGTTGGCGGGGGCCACCTCAAATTTATAGCCCACGCCCCACACGGTCTTGAGCCGCCACTGGTCGCTGACCCCCTCCAGCTTCTCCCGCAGGCGCTTGATGTGGACGTCCACCGTCCGGGAGTCGCCGAAGTAGTCGAAGCCCCACACCTCGTCCAGCAGCTGGTTCCGGGTAAACACCCGGTTGGGCGCAGAGGCCAGATGATAGAGCAGCTCCAGCTCCTTGGGGGGCGTATCCACCCGCTTGCCGTCCACCAGCAGCTCATAGGAGTCCAAGTTGATGACCAGCTTATCAAAGGACAGCTTCTGATCTCCCTGCTCCTCCTCCTGGCCGGTGCGGCGGAGCACCGCGTGGATGCGGGCCAGGACCTCCTTCATCTCGAAGGGCTTGACAATGTAGTCGTCCGCGCCCCCCTCCAGGCCGGTCACCTTGTCCTCGGTCTCCCCCTTGGCGGTGAGCATGATGACCGGGGCCGCAGACTCCTCCCGGATCTTTTTCAGCACGGTCCAGCCATCCATAATGGGCAGCATGATGTCCAGCAGCACCAGGTTCGGCTGGAAGGAGCGGAAATACTCCACACCCTTTCCGCCGTCCTTGGCTACTTTGGTTTCAAACCCCTCCTTCTCCAGATAGAGATGGAGCAGCTCTGCGATATTACTGTCATCCTCTACAATAAGCACCTTCTGGGACATGGTGAAACCCTCCATTTTTTCATTGGTGGCCCGGGCGGGCGCATTCTGCCCCTCCCACCCGGATCTTCTCCTCTATTATAGACGGGATCCCCGCGTTTGGGGTGAATAATTTGTAAATATCCCCCGTCAGACGTCCTCCCGCCGCTCCACATAGGAGTGGTCCACCTGGATCACCGCGGAATACTTCTCCGACAGGGCCTCCACCGCCTGCCGCAGCTCCCGGGTCACCTGGGCGTCGGTCAGGCGGAAGCCGTAGGGTACCATCACATCAAACAGCACGTTGGTGTGGTATGGGCCGGCGGTGATCCGCAGGTCGTGGATAGACAGGGCTGGATCCAGCGCCTTGGCCGCCGCCTCCACCTGCTCCCGCAGGGCGTTGGTGCGCTCATCATTGACCACTGGGTCGGTGTGGATCACCGTCTCAATGTGGTGCTTGGCCTTTAGCTCCCGCTCGATGTGGTCGATGATGTCGTGCATCTCCAGCAGATCGGTGTCCGCCGGGACCTCCGCGTGGAAGGACATCATGGCCCGGCCGGGTCCGTAGTCGTGATAAACCAGGTCGTGGATGCCCAGGATGTTGGGGTGGGACAGCACCAGCTTGTCGATGTCTGCCGCCAGCTCCGGATCCATGGCCCGGCCCAGCAGGGGGTCCAGCGTGTCCTTAGCGGCCTCCCAGCCCGTCTTAAGGATAAACGCGGCCACCAGCAGGCCGGCCAGGCCGTCCACCTGAAGGTCCAGAAAGTGGTCCACCAGGGCGGCGGCCAGCACCACGGCGGTGGCTACCGCGTCGGAGAGGGAATCGGCCGCCGTGGCCTTCATTGCCTGGGAGGAGATGGCCTCCCCCAGGACGCGGTTAAAGCGGAACATCCAAATTTTCATCCCGATGGACACCGCCAGGATGGCAATGGCCAGCCAGGAGAAGGACAGCTCCTCCGGGTGGAGCAGCTTTTCCAGGGAGCTCTTCCCCAGCTCAAAGCCCATCAGCAGGATTGCCATGGCCACCAGCAGGCCGCTGAGGTACTCGATCCGCCCGTGTCCGAAGGGGTGCTCCTCATCCGCCGCCTGCCCGGCCAGCCGGAAGCCGATCAGCGTGATCACCGACGAGGCGGCGTCCGACAGGTTGTTCAGCCCGTCCGCCACCACGGCGATGGAGCCGGTGAGCAGCCCTGCCCCCAGCTTTCCCAGACACAGCAGGGTATTCAGCAGGATGCCCACGCCTCCCGCCAGTGTTCCGCACCGCTGCCGGACCTCCGGAGCGGTGGGGTCCGCTCCGCCCAGACAGCGCCGGGTCAATGCCTTAATCAATGCAAAATGCCTCCTTGCTCCGCTGGAGCCAACAGGCCCCGGCAGATCTATGCCTTTTATCAATATATTATCTCACGCCGCCCGTTGTTCCGTCAAGACGGAAGGCAGGGCAGTTCTATGCCCTCTCTGGATCAGTCCTGTATGTTTTAGAGAGAAAAGCAGCGGTTTTGCGTGAAACTGTTTACAAACTGTTCATACCACCGTCACGATTTTGCCTTAATTATGGGGTAGGATATGAATGTAAACACGAAGTCTTAAAATTTCTCCCATTTCTCCCTCTCCTTTTACAACACACACAGGCAAGAGGCCCCGGCGGATCGCCGGGGCCTCTTGCCGTCTTGTCATATCCCAGCTGGGGCGGCGCCGGTCTACGGCGCCGCCCCAGCTCCGGGCTGTGGGAACTGCTCATAGGGCTGAGCCGCTGGGATGGTCACCCCTGTGCCGGGGAGGGCCAGGTCGCCGCCGTCCGCCCCGCAGAACCAGACGTCCACCTGGTCTGGGTCCCCCAGCTCCGGGTCCACCGCCCAGCACTGGAGGGTTTTCTTCAGGCTGTCCAGAATCGTCTGGTCCAGCTGGAGGGCGTCATAAACACGGAACTCCTCCCTCTGTTCCTCCGGAGGGCCGACAAACAGGGCGGAGGTATCCGCGAAGGAGACCGTGATCCCGCCCTTTCCGGAAAAGATCGGCTCTGCCAGATCCAGGCTCCAGCCGGTGAGGCTGGCCATGGCGGACACCACCTCCTCCGGCGGGATCTGTCCATTCTCATCCAACTCGCCGGTGTACTCCACCGGATACTCCGCAAACTGGTTCCCGACGCCGATATACAGCACCGCACAGGACCGCTCCATGGAGCAGGCTGAGCCGTCTCCACTCTGCAACGCCTGTGAGCCGGAGAGCGCGCCCTCGCCTCCCGCAGTCTCCTCCATGGAAAACGGACCGCCGCAGGCAGACAGGGCCACAGTCAGCAGGCCCGCCATCAGGATCGCCTTTTGTCCCATATCCTGCTCCTCCCTCCTTCTGCTTCGGAGCCCACGGCTGGGCCGCTCCGCTCCATTTCTGTGGGCTCCATTATACGGTGCGGTCCGTCCACCCGTCAAGCAGAATGAAAGAATATTCATCTTATCAATCGTTTGTGCAAATTGACAGTCCAAACCACCTCCACACACTTCCTGTCGGTTCCCGTCGGCTTGTCCACCACACTTTTTTCATTATGACAGGGCCTAAATCCCCATATAGAAGGGGGTTTTTCATCACCGATTATCTTTTTCCACATCCCAGCGCAAAAGTCATTTGACTTTTTCGTTGAAATTGCTATAATATCTATTATCAAGTGAACTGCTGCTTTAGCTGTCTGAGGGGTCCTTTCCGTCCCGTCGCCACAGATAAAATCCAGCCAAAATAAGGGTACGTCTTTACGTGCTTCTTGTTTTTGCTGGTTTTTTTGTATGCAAAACCAACTGGAAGGAGGACAGAGCGTAGCGCCCCAAGTTCAAGGAGAGAGAGGTGTGTCAAAACCGGGAAGCTCCGCTTCCCACTGTCCCCCAGGTTGTGTGCTGGGAGACAGATCCCCAATCACTAGAAATAGGGAGGAAACAAAACTATGTTTACCATCACAAACGGCTTTACTTACATCGCATTTCTGATGTTCCTGGCCGGCGGTCTGCTGGCTCTGGAGAAATACGCCAAGTGGAAGGTCTTTAATGTGGTCCCGCCCCTGGTGTGGATCTATGTGCTGAACATGGTCTTCTGCACCATGGGCCTGTACGCCTCGGACGCCTGCTCCGCAGTCTACTCCGCTTTGAAGAACAACCTGCTGTACGCCATGATCTTCGTCATGCTGCTGCGGTGTGACTTCCGCAAGCTGGCCAAGCTGGGCGGCCGGATGATCGCCATCTTCCTGGCCTGCTCTCTGACTCTGGGCCTGGGCTTCCTGGTGTTCTATCCTGTCTTTATGGGCCCCCTGGGCGGCGGCGAGAAGACTTGGGCTGCTGTGGCTGCTCTGTACGCCTCTTGGGTCGGCGGTTCCGCCAACATGGCCGCTATGCAGGACGCTCTGCCCGTTGACGCCGGCTCCTACAGCTGCGCCCTGGCCCTGGATACCGTCTGCTACTCTGTGTGGATCGCCCTGCTGCTGCTGGCCGTCCGCTATGCCAACAAGTGGAACAAGGCCACCAAGGCCAACACCTCCGGCCTGGACGCCATCGCCGCCGCCGCCAACGCTGAGGTGGAGAAGGATAAGGCTCGCAAGGCTTCTTCTGGCGATTGGATTTTCCTGATCGGTCTGTCCCTGCTGGTCTCCGCCATCTCCCAGTCTGTGGGCGCCGCCATGAACGCCGGTCTGGCCAACATGGGTCTGGCTATGTTCGACAAGGGCACCTGCACCACCGTGTTCGTCACCGTGCTGGGCCTGATCTGCGCCATGACTCCTCTGGGCAAGCTGCCCGCCGTGGAGGAGCTGTCCACCGTCTATCTGTACGCTGTTGTTTCTCTGCTGGCTTCCACTGCCACTGTTACCGATCTGCTGTCCGCTCCCATGTGGGTTGTTTACGGCATGCTGGTTCTGGTGCTGCACGTGGTCACCATGTTCATCCTGTCCAAGATCTTCCACTGGGATCTGTGCATGGTCTCCACTGCCTCCCTGGCTAACATCGGCGGCAGTGCATCGGCCCCCATTGTGGCTACCGCTTATGACGCCTCCTTCGCCGGCATCGGCGTTCTGATGGGCGTGCTGGGCGCGGCCATCGGCAACCTACTCGGTTTGGGTATGGGCGCCATCCTTCATATGTTCATCTGATGCGACACCGGTGCGCCGGGCCCGGGAGGTCCGGCGCACCTTTTTACCCTTTTTCACCTGACCACTGAAAAAATGGAAAGGAGAACCATGAACATCAACGAAAATTTCCGTTATCTCCACATCGGACTGCCCAACGATGTACTTCGTCGGAAACTCCACGGAGACTTTGAGGGAGCTGTGGCCGCCATTGACCGCCACCTGGCTTCCCCCACTACTCCTGAGGCACTCAAGCGCTGCCTGACCGTTCAGCGTGAACTCATCCTCCGTCTGCCTCTGGACTACCCCTATCCCAAGGAGGAGGCCCTGGCCCTGGTGCGGGAGCACATTCCCGACTTCACCGAGGCGGAGTTCGACGCCCTGGAGGATCAGTGGAAGATCGACTGGATCTATGATCACGGCGTTCCTCACTATTTCAACCGTTTCTTTGAAACGCTTTGCAAGACCAACGCGGCCTTTGCCGCCCGGGCGGGCGTCAGGACCGCCGGAGCGGACGGGCAAGATCCCGAAGGCCGTCTGGACCGGGTTGCAAATCAACTCCGCACAGAGGGAACTGCCGCCAGCCGTGTGCGCTGCCGGGCTACTGTCCAGATGAAGGATGAGTGCTTTGAGCCGGGCCGCCGGGTACGGGCCTATTTGCCTCTGCCCTGTGCGTGTGATGCCCAGAGCGATATCCGTATCGAGCGGGTCTCTCCCGAGCCCACTCATATCTCTCCCGAGGACGCTCCTCAGCGGGTCATCTTCTGGGAGGAAGTGATGGAAGAGAACCACCCCTTTGAGGTAGAGTTCTCCTTCACTCAGACCCTGCACTACCACGATCTGACCCGGCCGGAAACCGCCCCTGGCGCCCCCGAACTTCCCGAGGATGCCCAGCGCTGGCTGGGTGAGGAGGCTCCCCATATCCTCTTCACTCCTTATCTCCGTGAACTGGCCCGGGTTCTGACCCAGGGCGCAGACTCCAACCTGGAGAAGGCCCGCCGGATCTATGACTTCATCACCAAAAACGCCTCTTACAACTTCATGCCGGCCTATTTCAGCCTGGAAAACATTGCGGAGAACTGCGCGCGGAGCCGCACCGGCGACTGCGGCGTATTCGCCCTGCTGTTCATCACGCTGTGCCGCTGTGCTGGTGTTCCCGCCCGGTGGCAGAGCGGTTGGAAGGTAGAGCCCGGCTTCTGCGGTGCCCATGACTGGGCCCAGTTCTATGCCGCACCCTATGGTTGGCTTTACGCGGATCCTTCCTTCGGAGTCGGTGCGGTCCGGGAGAACAACGAAGAGCGCCGTCTCCACTACTTCGGAAACCTGGACACCTTCCGCATGGTGGCCAACACCCAGTTCCAGGGCGACTTTGATGTCCCCAAGGATCACTGGCGCGCCGACCCGTACGACAACCAGGTGGGCGAGATGGAGACCGAGGACCGCGGCCTGCGCTATGAGGAATTCCTAAGGACCAAGGAGGTCCTGGAATATACAGAGCTCTAAACTCATAACAATCAGGAAAGGAATGTGCAACGAATGAAGAAGAAGCTTTGCGCCCTGCTTCTCTCCGCGTCCATGCTGTCGTCCCTGGCAGTGCCAGCGTTTGCAGCAGAATCAGGGAATGCCCCCCGGGCAGCCATCGGCGACGATGCTGTCTACCTGGGAGTGAAGGACTATGGCAGGGTCACCAAGGATGAGAAGGAATCTTTTGAGCACCGTTTCTTTGTGGATGGCCATGAAGAGACCTTTACCATTCCCGCCGACGGCGGCAAGTTCGAACTCCAGAACAAGCTCCAGGAGGGCTACATCTACGATATCACCATCAGCGGCTATACAGTCACCGGTGCCGAGATGGAAGAGGGCGATGTGGCCGGTGTCCTGACCAAAGTGTGGACCGATGATGACGGCGACTGGCGGATCAAGGTGGACAATGAGTCCTTTACGATCAACAAGGATGCCGAGCTCTATGACATCACCTCCAAGGCCGGCGGGGCCACTGTTCAGGACATCAAGTTTAATGAGCTCAAGCAGGATGAGACCGTCCGCATCGTAGTAGACTCTGATGACCATGTAACCAAGCTGTTCCGGATGTTTATTGCCGAGGACTACACCGCCCCTGTCAGCGGCGTGCCCGGCAAGCTGACCCTGAAGAACTTCCTGGCCACCGCCATGGAGCCCGTGGGCACCGCCCTGTACGTCTACGGCGGCACCTGGGACTGGCAGGATGTGAACTCCTCCAACCAGGCCATGACCATCGGCCTGTCCCAGAGCTGGATCGACTTCTTCCAGAGCCAGGACGCCAACTACACCTATAAGAACAGCGCCAACCCCAGCGAGAGCTACTATCCTCACAACGCATGGAACCAGTATTACTACGCTGGTATTGACTGCTCCGCCTTTGTCGGCTGGTCTGTCTACAATGTGATGAACACCGAGGACAGTACTGTGGCTGACAACACTGGCTATGTCATGTCCGCCACCAAGCAGGCCAAGAACTTTGCCGAGGTTCAGAAGTGGGGCACCTGGAGCCAGGAGAAGCCCTTTAAACCTGATCACTTCCAGACCGGCGACATCTTCTCCATGAACGGCCACGTCTGGATCTGCCTGGGCAAGTGTGACGATGGCTCTCTGGTCATCCTCCACTCCACCCCCTCTGACAGCATCAACGGTCAGGGCGGCGGCGGCGTCCAGATCAACGGCGTGGGCGATTCCGAGAATTGCCAGGCTGTAAAGCTGGCCGAGAAGTACATGAGCCAGTACTATCCCCAGTGGTGGGAGCGCTATCACAAGGTCTACAAGAGCTTTGAGGATTATACTGACTATGACCGTGATTCCAACGCCGGCAAGTTCAGCTGGACTCTGGGCGGAACGATTTCCGACCCCGACGGCTATGCCGACATGAAGGCTGATGCGATCCTGGCCGACCTGTTCCAGGACGTCCGCTACATTGACGCCTCCGCCAACAACGGCGGCGTGATCTCCCCCGAGGGCCGCACCAATCTGACCAGCGGCGACAGCATGACCTACTCCATCACCCCCTTCTCCGGCTACCACATCTCCGATGTGACCGTGGACGGCCAGAGCGTGGGCGCGGTGGACTCCTACACCTTTGACAATGTGACCGACAACCACACCATCGCCGTCACCTTCGCCCGCGACTCCGGCGGCAATTCCGGCGGCGGCAGCGATGACTCCGATCCCACCTACGCCATCCGCGCTTCTGCCGGCAACGGCGGCTCCATCAGCCCCAAGGGCACCGTCCGCGTGGAAAAGGGCGACTCCAAGACCTATACCATCACCGCCGACAAGGGCTACGCCATCGCTGACGTGACCGTCAACGGCAAGAGCGTGGGCGCGGTGGACTCCTATACCTTCAAGAACGTCACCAGCGACCAGACCATCCGCGCCACCTTCGCCCTGGAGGGCGCTGTGGACCAGCCGGGCTTCTCCGACGTCTCCAAGAACGACTGGTTCTATGATGCGGTGCAGGACGCCGTGGACATGGGCCTGATGGCCGGCGTCTCCGCCGACCGCTTTGACCCCAACGGCACCGTCACCCGCGCCATGGTCGCCCAGATCCTGTACGCCCGGGAAGGCAAGCCCGCCGTCTCCGGCGCGGCCGCCATCTCTGACGTGCCCGCCAACGCCTGGTTCCACGACGCCATGCAGTGGGCCAAGGCCCAGGGTGTGATCGCCGGCTATCCCGATGGCCGCATGGAGCCCAACGCCCCTGTCACCCGTGAACAGCTGGCCGTGATCCTCCACAGCTATGCCCAGAAGAAGGGGATGGATGTCTCCAAGACCGCCGACCTGGCCGGTTATGCCGACGCCGCCAACATGTCCGTCTGGGCCAAGGACGCTATGAGCTGGGCTGTGGGCAGTGGCCTCATTTCCGGCCGGAGCGCCTCCACTCTGGCGCCTGCCGGCTCCGCCACCCGCGCGGAGTGCGCCGTGATCTTCACCCAGATGTTCCAGCAGTAACGCACGCTTCTTCTCACGTCCCGTCCCCCGGACTCCAGCGGGTCCGGGGGGCACACCCCGACGGCCGATCTTCCCCGGCGCGGCGTCTGCCCTGCCGAGAGAGCCAACCGGCCTCATCCCACCATAAGTTTGGAAGGCAGGAATGATAGCTATGAAACCTTACGCACTGATCGATCTGCACTGTGACACTCTGACCGACTGCAAGTACAGCAGCGGTCTGGGCACCGACACCCTGGACGACCCCCAGCGTGTCCTGTCCCTGTCCAGCATCCCCGAGGGGGTCCACTGGGCCCAGTTTTATGCCATTTTCATCCCCGATGAATGCCGGGGCGAGGACGCCATCCGCTATTACGAGGCCAACCGGGACAACTTCATCCGCCAGATGGACAAGTTCTCCGACCGGGTGAAGCGCTGCCGCACCTGCGCTGATATGGAGGAGGCCTTCCAGTCCAACCGGACCGCCGCCTTCCTCAGCGTGGAGAACGGCTCCGCTCTGGCCGGAGATCTGGACCGGGTCCGCCTGTTGGCGGAGGACGGGGTTAAGGCCATCACCCTCACCTGGAACGGTGAGAACGAGATCGGCTCCGGTCATGTCAGCGAGCACGGCCTGACCGACTTCGGCAAAAAGCTGATCCCCGAGCTGGAGAAGTATCACATCCTGGCGGACGTCTCTCACCTGAACGACACCGGCTTCGCCGATCTGCTGGAGGTGGCCCAGAAGCCCTTTACCGCCACCCACTCCAACGCCCGCTCTGTGGCCGCCCACAAGCGCAACCTCACCGACGACATGATCCGGGAGATGGTGCGCCGTGAGTGCCTCATCGGCCTGAACTACTTCGTCGCCTTCCTCCGGGAGGACCGGAAGGTGGAGAGCCTGGACGACCTGTACCGCCATGTGGACCATTTCCTTACTCTGGGCGCTGAAAAGTGCCTGGCCCTGGGCTCCGACTTCGACGGCGCCCAGCTCCCTGAGTGCCTGGACTCCCCTTCCAAGGCGGCCGGGATCTATGAGTATCTGCTCTCCCGCAATATCCCTGAGCCGGTGGCCTCCGGCATCCTCTATCAGAACGCACTGGACTTTTTCCACAGAAACAGCCTGTAAGTCCTAAAAAACGCTTGCTTCCCGCCGCCCGGGACGGCATAATAGAGCATACAGTATAAGCAGCAGTCAGGAGGAGACACAGTGATGTCAGAGAGTGTGTATTTGATCGGCGAGTCCCGCACCAACCTGGATAACGCCATCACCAAGATCTTCAACTCCTTTTACCTCGCCTTTGAGGTGGACCCGGAGACTGACCAGATCCTTCAATTCGGCTGTACTCATACAGTGGATCTGACCGAGGAATTCCTCTCCCGCCTCTTTGTGGGGCGTAACCTGTGGGAGCGGAAGGAGACCCTGGAGGCAGAACTGAACCGCCGCTACGGCGGCTCCTCCAAAAAAGCGATCGTGGTGGCCTATCTGGACGCCATCAAGCGCTATCCCGCATTGAAGGAAGCCGCTCTGCGGCACACCTGATCCAAAATTCTGAGGGCGGCTGTCATGCGACAGCCGCCCTCCTGCATGATGCTCACTGTTCAATTCAGCTCCGGCAGATAGTCCAGGGGGTCCACCGGCTCTCCGTCCGCCAACAGTTCCAGATGGAGATGGGGCTCCAGCCCGCTCTCCGCCATGGCGGTGCGGCCCACCTCCCCCAGTACGGTCCCGGTATCCACCGGGTCGCCCACCGCCACCGCGGTCTCCTGCGCCAGGTTGGAATACACCGCGGTCACGCCGTCCGGCTGAAGGACGGTCACCGTGGTCCCCATCATGGCGTCGTCGTACACCTCAGCCACCTGGCCCTCTCCGGCGGCCAGCACCTTCCGGCCCTCCTCGGCGGCGATGTCGATCCCCCCATGGGTCCGCCAGTCCCCCATGGTCTCGTCATAGGCCAGGGCCTCCACCGTGAAGCCCCGGAGCACCTGCCCCTTCACCGGCCAGGTGTAGACCACCTCCCGGGGCTGCGCCGGTGCGGCCGTCTCCGCGTCCTTCTTCGGTTGAGGATCGTCCGGCTGAGCCGCCGGCTCCGGCGTAGGCTGAGGCTGGTGGGACTGCTCGCCGGGAAAGACCGCGCTGCTGTCCGGCAGGGTGACGCTGGGGTTCGCTGTGACCGGCTCCTGCGCCGGCTCGCTCCCGCTGACGGAGCGGATGAGATAATAGCCCGAAATTCCAATTGCGGCGACGCACAGGAACAGGACTATGTAGAAGCCCTTTCCCAGCACGAAGTCGCCCAGTTTTTCCAATCGGTTCCGTTTCATGGAAACCACCTCCGAAGCCTATTGTGGACAGGCTCGGGGCACATTATACCCGTGGGCTTCCATTTTTTCAGCGTCCGCGGGAAAGGCGTACAGAAATGTGAAACTTGGATAGACGGATTCCCTAGAGATGTGATATACTTTATCCACGAAACTTGTCAAAGTGAGGAAACAGCCATGTACCGTACCATTACCCTTTCCAATGGAGCCCGGCTTTTGACTGAATACATTCCGGGGGCCCGCTCCGCCGCCCTCGGATTTTTCGTGGGGGCGGGCTCCCGCCACGAGCGCGCCACAGAAAACGGCGCGGCCCATTTTATTGAACACCTCTCCTTTAAGGGCACTGACCGGCGCTCCGCCGCTGACCTGGCCCGGGAGATCGACGCCATCGGCGGTCAGGTCAACGCCTATACCACCAAAGAGAGCACCTGCTACTACGCCCGGTGCCTGGACCGCCACCTGGACCGAGCCTCTGACCTGCTGTGCGATATGCTGTTCCATTCCCGCTTCGCCCAGGAGGATGTAGAACTGGAGCGGAGCGTGATTCTGGAGGAGATCGGGATGTACGAGGATGCCCCGGAGGACCTGTGCGCCGACCGGCTGTCCATGGCGGTCTATAAGGGCCGCCCCCTGGGCCGCCCCATCCTGGGCCGCTCCTCTACCCTGAATGAGATGACGGGGGAATCCCTGCGCCAGTGGCAGGCGGAGCACTACTGTCCCGGCTCTATCGTGGTTGCCCTGGCAGGCCGCTTTGAGGAGCGCCACATCACCGCCCTGCGGGAACGGCTGGCCGCCCTGCCCGCCTCCACACCCCGCCGGATGCGGGACGCGGTCTACCACCCCGCTGTCACTGTGCGCCGGAAGGCCATTGAGCAGAACCATCTGATCCTGGCCTACCCCGGCCTGTCCTATCGGGATGACCAGCGCTACGCCCTGCTGCTGCTCAACTCCATCCTGGGGGGAGGCTGCTCCTCCCGCCTCTTCCAGGAGCTGCGGGAGAAGCGGGGGCTGTGCTATACCGTATATTCCTATGTGGCCGACCATGCGGACACCGGTCTGCTGGGTATCTATACCGCCACCGGCAGCGAACAGGAGGCTCAGGCCCTGGATGCCGTGCGGAACATCGTCAGCGACCTGGCTGAGCATGGTCCCACCCAGGAGGAGTTGGACCGTGCCCGGGAACAGGCTCAGGCCGGCCTTCTAATGGGCCTGGAGTCCGTCCAGTCCCGAATGAGCCACCTGGGCGCCTCCGGCCTTCTGTACGGCCGGGTGCGGGAGGTAGATGAGCTTCTGGAGTGCTATGAGCAGGTGACTCGGCAGGAGCTGCGCCAGCTGGCCCAGCATCTCTTCCGCCCTCAGGGGGCCTCTCTCTCTGCTGTGGGCCGGGTGCGCGCCGCGGAGGAGTACGCCGGCTGGCTCGCCCACTGACCTTTCCTCACAGAATACAAAAACACACGGCTCCCGTTGGGAGCCGTGTGTTTCAGCTTGTCAAAGAACCTCGCCGGTGGCGAGGTTTTTCTGGTATAATAGAGAAAAAGGGGGGCTAAGGATGGAAAATTGGAGA
>ERZ894232.1687-NODE-1687-length-19494-cov-15.000669_pt1 | contig 19494 bp, 13 predicted proteins | sample MGYA00380296_ERZ894232 | MGnify/ENA primary metagenome ERZ894232 (study PRJEB32331, sample SAMN06328433) | human gut metagenome | biome: human gut microbiome; feature: stool | host: Homo sapiens | collected 2014-08-14 ... | reverse complement strand
GTTTCAATCCACGCGCCCGCGTGGGGCGCGACGAGGACAATGCCAAGAAAGTCGTGCAAGAAGTAGAGTTTCAATCCACGCGCCCGCGTGGGGCGCGACCTGGACTCCTCACCGGTTGTCCAGCAGTACCCAGGTTTCAATCCACGCGCCCGCGTGGGGCGCGACGAGGACAATGCCAAGAAAGTCGTGCAAGAAGTAGAGTTTCAATCCACGCGCCCGCGTGGGGCGCGACCTGGACTCCTCACCGGTTGTCCAGCAGTACCCAGGTTTCAATCCACGCGCCCGCGTGGGGCGCGACCGGTTTCCCTCCTCGACCTTGCGGTTGAGTTGGGGTTTCAATCCACGCGCCCGCGTGGGGCGCGACGTTTATTGACTGCCTCCGTCATCTCGGCAGGGGTGTTTCAATCCACGCGCCCGCGTGGGGCGCGACCAAGGCGGGAGACAGAGCCGGACCAGCCAAGATGTTTCAATCCACGCGCCCGCGTGGGGCGCGACGTGAGCTCGGTCATGTACGGCACATAACGGCCGGTTTCAATCCACGCGCCCGCGTGGGGCGCGACGTTGGACGTGCCGCAAAAGGGCATGGGCTGGATGGGTTTCAATCCACGCGCCCGCGTGGGGCGCGACCAAACGGCTTCGGGTCGACGACCTCATGACCACGAGTTTCAATCCACGCGCCCGCGTGGGGCGCGACTCAATAGTACCAGTAACGCTCGGGTTATTAAGATGTTTCAATCCACGCGCCCGCGTGGGGCGCGACACCATCAAGAAGCTTGAGACGAGGACTCTATGATGTTTCAATCCACGCGCCCGCGTGGGGCGCGACTTCTTCGCTGGCTGCCATAGCCAGCGTTTTTGAAAGTTTCAATCCACGCGCCCGCGTGGGGCGCGACGTGCGACATCTGGGACGCCGTGGTCGCGTTGCAGGTTTCAATCCACGCGCCCGCGTGGGGCGCGACACATGGCTTTCAACCTGGGTGTGCCCGGCCTGTTGTTTCAATCCACGCGCCCGCGTGGGGCGCGACATCTGGTGGGCGGTCTGCTGGCGATAAGCCATATCGTTTCAATCCACGCGCCCGCGTGGGGCGCGACGCGTTCTTGTGCTGGCTACGCCTGACACAGTCAAAGTTTCAATCCACGCGCCCGCGTGGGGCGCGACGCGTCAGGCGGTACGGGCATCTGTCCGGCATCACGGTTTCAATCCACGCGCCCGCGTGGGGCGCGACTGACGATTATCGGACGCATCATCACTTCCCACACGTTTCAATCCACGCGCCCGCGTGGGGCGCGACACCTGTACAAGGCCAACCTGATCAGGGCCGACCTGTTTCAATCCACGCGCCCGCGTGGGGCGCGACCGAAGTGGGGGCCGGACCGGGCTACCTGCCGCAGGTTTCAATCCACGCGCCCGCGTGGGGCGCGACGTGCACAGATGAAGACTTCCTCCGGCGCTATCTGGTTTCAATCCACGCGCCCGCGTGGGGCGCGACAAGGGTCCACTATGAGCTTGCCCCGTGCACAGATGTTTCAATCCACGCGCCCGCGTGGGGCGCGACTTCGATGACGAAAAACTGTCTGCCGTCGTCGATGTTTCAATCCACGCGCCCGCGTGGGGCGCGACGCGCAACTCCCATATCTACGCCGACAACACTTTGCGTTTCAATCCACGCGCCCGCGTGGGGCGCGACTGTATGTCTTTAATCATCAAAAATTTTGTTCGATTACAAAACCGTTTTCGACGAACCTCCCCAAGCGGAGCCTGAGAAAAAGACATTCTTTCTCAAGCAAGATAATATGTAATGTTATATCCAATTGTTGTTGCTTGCGAGAGCCTTCTGGATTTTTGGGCGGGCTTGAGGTTCTCGCATCAGAAAATCAATGTTCCCTCGGGATCATACGAAGGTTTTGCGCCTATATGTTCGACGTGCCCCCGCCATTGATTCCCAAGGATATAAAAGCGCAGGCTGTCCTTCGTTTCATCCATTTCTTTCATAAGGGATGCTCTTAATTTCAGCCACTGCGTGTTGTCCAACAGGCACTCAAACACGGAGAACTGTACTCTCTGTCCCCAGTTTGTGCATAGTTTGGAGATACGTCGTAATCTGCGACGACCGGCGGCATCTTCGGTATTGACGTCATAACTTACCAATACAAGCATGGTTTACCTCATGGCAAAAGGCGGGTAAGCATCCATATCCCCGCGTACATATCGGGCAAGAAGTCTTGCCTGCATATGAAGCAGCATGCCGACCGTCATTTTTTCCTTCAAAAAGGGGTGTTCCACCTCTTCGCGTTTTCGTTCTTGCCATGAAGTGAGCAGAGTTTTTCTTGCCTTATCCTTCAAGCGAAAACCGCCGACTTCCGTCCGAATGAAATCGGATGCCGTAATCTGCTGGCGATTGACCAGCGTAAGGGCCAGACGATCAGCAAGATACGGTCTGAATTCTTCCATGACATCCAGGGCGAGACTCGGCCGTCCCGGGCGCTCACGATGCAGAAAACCCACTGCCGGGTCCAGGCCTACGCCTTCCAACGCGCTTTTTATATCATTTGCCAGAAGCGCATAGAAAAAGGAAAGGAGGCAGTTCATTTCATCCAGAGGAGGTTTGCGGCTCCTTCCTTCAAAACGGATGGAAGCCCTATAATCTTTTTTGATCAGCAGGGGAAAGGCTTCAAAATAGATATGCGCGGCCTCTCCCTCCATGCCTCTTGCTGTATCAAGGTTATGTGGGCGCGACAGCCTTTGCAGGATATATTTCAATTTTGCCGACGCTTCTTCAAGACAGGAATCTTCTGTGGACCTTGCCTGACGGAGAAGAACAGTACGGCAATTGGCAATTTTGCCGATAATGAAAAAGCGAGCCAAGTCGGCGGAAGACTGCGCCGAGTCCGCCAGACGATACTGCGCCCGACGCAAAAGCACATTGCCGGTAGTCGGGCCCTGCATGGCGGCCATGAAACGTCCGTATTCCGTAAACCATGTTACGGAAACGCCAAGTCTCGCGCAATGTTCCAGCAAATACTGACTGCATGAGACGTGCCCGAAGCAAACTATGGACTGGAGGGTATGGAGGGGGATTTTGCCTAAAGTTTTTCTGTCCAGACTGAGTTGGACACATTCTCCTTCCTTTGAAAGCCATGTGTCTTGTGTTGTGACGAACAGCGTGTTCAAATGTCGCTTCACGGCTGAACCTCACACAATTTTTGCAGATAGTCCGATGCAGCATGGCAGAACAGTTCCGGCAGGCACCAGTCTTTCAGCGAGCAGGAATTGCACCCCGGAAGAGCCTTCGGCGGAGGAGTCCTGCCGGATTCCAGCATAGCGCGAACCGCAGAGACAAGAGCCTCCGTCCGCTGTCGCAGATGCTCATCAAATTGCACCACGCGGCGTCGACGCGCCTCTCCATAAAAGAGGGCTCCTTCTTGTATCTGCACGTCAAGCATTTCTTCCAGGCATAAAGCCTGAGCGCAAAGCTGTACCGCGTCGGCGTCAATGCCCTTATGGGGATGCCCCTTTTTGTACTCCACGGGGTAAGGCGTCCACATTGTCCCGGCCCGGTGGAACTCCACGACATCCGCTCTGCCGCGAAGTCCCAGCCGGGTCGAGCGCAACTCAAGATCGGTCGCAATTTTCACGCCGTTGCGCATTCTGCTCTTTTCGCCATGCGCGTTTTCGTGCATCAGCGTTCCCTCGGCCGTATGCTCGTTGTCTTCCCATACCTGTTCGAGGTGGATAAGGGCGCACTGCCGTGGGCAGAAGGCATAGTGCTGGAGAGCGGACAGCATGATATCCATACTTGCGCTACAGCCTTTCGTCCACGCTTACCCCCTCGGGGCATCCGGCTTCAAGTTCGATTTCGTAATCCGTAAAGGCTCGGGCGGGGCCTTCGCTTGCTCGGCGGCAACGCACGAGGTCAAAGAGCTTTTGAGCCGGGGCATTGCCCATGCGCTTCTCATGCTTGAATACGAAGAGCTTGCGGGAGCTCATCTTGCCGCGGGCCGCGGAGTGATCATGTTCAAACATATTAATGAGCGCTTCCCACAGAAGTTCCAGGTCATCTTCGGAAAAGCCGCTTTTTTCCGCCAGAGGCGCAGAGATGAAGCCCTCTGCGCGGTAGAGGCCATAGGGAACGATAAATTTGCGTCCCATAGTGCGTTCTTTTCCAAGATCTTTTTCGTTGGTGACGGCCATGCGCGTAATGCCGATTTCAGAGGGCACGACAGGCTCTTCGCTGCGGGCAAAGGTAAACTGTACGGGGCCGCGCACTTGGCCGCAGTTTACCTCCGTACTCATGACCGCTCCGAACGTACGGATATCGTAAAAATTTTCGCACATCCAATTGGTGACGGCGCGGGCCTCTTCTTCCTTTTTCGGCAATTTCCCCGCTTCCGATTTAAGGTTCAGCGCCGTATACGCCTCTGCATTGCGTCGGTTCAGGACAGCCTTTTCCTGCACATAGATGCGAAAACCGGCAGCCCCACCCCGGTCAAGTTCAACGTAGTTGCGAACCTTACGTTTGAGGCATACATCGGTGACAAGTCCGAAACCGGTTTCCGGATCGATGCGGGGCATATTGCCGGCATCGGGATCTCCGTTGGGGTTGCCGTTCTGGACATCGAAAAACAAGACGAAATCATAGCGATGATCGATAGCGGACATGAGTTTTCCCCCTATTCTCCGGGTTGAGCGGTGTCGGTCTTTTTGGCGTACAATGCGGTGACCTGATGATAATAGCCGAGCATGAATCGCCCCTGATCTTCCAGCGAAAGAACGGCTGGAAAAGCGCTTATCGAGCCTACTATCTCCCCTATAATTTTATGGAACCATACCTCGTACCCCTCGGAACCGCCTTTTTTGGCTTTGGTTATATGATGTTGGTTGAGCCGGAGGAGCATGGGAAACACCAGACGGGGCGTCGCCGATGCCGCGCCGATATAGCGTTCGCGCAGAGGGGCGTTCACCGGGCCCAGCGCGTCTTTCTGCGCTTTTTCCAGCAGGGCGAAAAGTCTGCCCAGACGATAGCCGATATTGTCTTCGTCCCTGTTCAGAGTAGTCATGTCTTTTTCCTCATGTTTGTTGCGGCAGAGATAGGCCTTGATGAAAGAAGCGCGAAAGTAGTTCACCTTCTTGTCGGCATGGATACGCTGAAGCGCGGCGGCATAGGCATTTTCCGGCAGGTTCGAGCCTGAAAAGACGGCCCGCGCCATCTGTCCGCCGAGCGCGGGGGGGATATTCTCCGATTTCTCCTGGGCGGCGACCGTTCTGAGCAAGAGCAGCCACAGCGGCGGAAATTCAGGTTCGGAACCGGGATATTGACGTTCTATGCTCAGGTCTTCGTACCAGCGGCTCAGATGTTTCAGCAAAGCTTCCAAAGTATCCGTCAGCCAAAAACGCACGCTGAGGCGAGCGGCATTGGGAGCGAGCCCCAGAATGAAAAAACGCGCGCCGCTGTTAAGTTCTTTGTCCGCCTCGTTGAGGGGGCAGCCTTTGCGCAGGTTCTTCAGGATGCCTTTCAGGCGGTCGAGCTGGGCTTGATCTTGCGGAGGCGTCGAAGCCGGATCAAGATCGAACAAGCTTGCCAGCATAGTTTCCGCAGGATCGGCCTTATCCGTCCAATATACTATGCTGGTATCCCCTATGCGCACTGTTTGCCGATGCTCGCGCCGAAGGAGGTAGTTCAGCGCCGAGGTATAGGCGCGAGCGGCATTTTCCGTAACGGGCGCATTGGCATTCTGCTCTTTTCCGTAGGACGTGAAGGCCGGGCAGTTGAAGGAGATGAGCGCCGCGCCGGAACTCTGCGCTCCCGGTACGCCTTTGACGGAAGGATGCGTGGGGGCGACAAGCCCCCGTTCGCCCGTGATGAGGCAGACGCTTGTATCAATCCCTCCCCTTTCCGGCTTTAAAGACGAATGCCAGATTTTTTGGAGAGCTTCCGCCTCATGCAGCCATTTTTCATGGCCGCGCAACTTGAATATGATATTGCTGTCGAGCAGGGCTTCTTTTTCGTCCAACTCTTCAAACATTTCAGGACGCCATACCTCAAGAAAGGCCAGAAGCGCCTTGGCATGAACGTCGTCGCAGGAGGCCAGAAGCTGGCGGTGCAGCATCTTGAAGGATTCGGCGGTTTGAAGCGTTCTTTTCGGTTTGCCTTTGCCGTCGACGCCGAGGGCATACCCGGTGTTGTCCCATAAGAAGTTAGACGCCACATTGACCGAGCGTTTCACGGCCGCGGGAACGAAAAAACGCGCGGCGCGCCCTTTTCCATCCCGAAGGTCCTGTACGGAAACCAGCTTCCCGTCTTCCGAAATAACAAGCGCAAAGGAAATTTGTTCGGCGCTCATGCCCTCGGGCGGCATTCCCGACTCCGGGTCGGCGCTCAGGCGGTCGTAAAAGCGGCAAAGTTCGCTCAGATAGGAAGACATAAGGTTTCCTCCCTCCATCGAGCTACGTCGACGATGCCGTTTTCCAGTTTTGGCCGGTAGAATATGGGCTTCATGCCGCGGGTGAAGTCGATGTCGTAGAGCATGAGGCCGAGATCGCGCGGGGCATCGTTTGCCAAGGCGGAAGGTGGAATATCTTTATTTTCCAACAGGGAAAAATACGCGGGGAACTCCCTGCATCCCAGGCAGGGCTGTTGAAAGCACTCCCCGTTTTTCGCCCGCCTGCGGAAAATATCGATATGTTTGCCTTCGTTGTCGCCCGCGCCAGCGCGCTCCGTCATTTCGAAATGAGCCTCGATGATGTACGCCACATGGCGCAGAACAAGAGACGCCCGTTGCTGACGCATCTCTTCGATATGCTGAACCAAGACGGAGCCGTTTTTGGCGGCGCTTTTTACGGTCGACGCCGTCGGCCCTTTCTGCGAGACTTCATTGCGACGTACGGAATCGAAAACGATGGGATTGAGAACATGTATCCTGTCGACGACCCAGCGTATCGCCGGTTTCCAGTGTATTGCCTCCAGCATTCCTCTTGCCGCGGATGGGGTCGGCACGTCATAACTCATGCGTTCGGCCTTATTCTCCGGACGCGTGAACAGGGCGTAGTCTCCCCATACTTTCAGTCTGACTCCTTTCATGGGAGCCTCCTTTGCGACCAATGACGCTTTGTAGAGCTTTTTGGCGCAGGCGTGGACAGCCGCGCCCGATGCTGCACCATAATTTTAGTTATATTGTACAAATTTTACGCAGACAGTTCAACGGATAAAACAATAAAAAACGGGCTAAAACATCAGGTCTTCCACCGGCACGCCATGTTCCAGCGTGACATCGAGACCTGTTTTTTCGCTGTACCCGGTTCCGCCGACCAGCACATGAAGGAAACCGTTTTTTGTGTCTATGCGGCCGTCCTTTTTCATGCGTTCCAACTCATGGCGATGGACCTGAACGCTGAAGCGCTGTAGTCGGCGCAATACCGATGGAGACAGTTCTCCATACGGACCTGCTTGCCGGAGGAGCGCCGCCGCTTCTCCCTGCTCAATGACGACATTTTCCGTATCTTCTTCTATGAAGCGAAACTGCCGCGCTATGGAAGCGAATTGGAATTGAAATGTCCCGCCCACCATACTTGTTTTTTCAAGAATTTTTTTTTCATCCAAAAGATGTCGGCTTGAAGAGTACAGTGTTTTGAAATACGCCTGTACGGCCTCCGGCCCAAACAGCTCCGGCATGTCGGAAACTTCGTCGAAGGCGCGGCGTCGGCGGCTCAGTTCCGCCGCCCGTTTGGGCAGAGGTTTTTCCGTCGAAAAACATACCACGCGACCAAGTTTGCCCTGCCCCTCGCGGTTGCATCGACCGGCCGACTGGGCCAGCACGTCAAGCCCGTTTTTTTCGCGCATGACGACGGGGAAGCTGATATCCACGCCGCATTCTATAACAGATGTGCTGACGACCCGGCAGGGAAGCCCCTCCGCGAGTCTGCGTCGGATGCGGTTCAGAACCCGCGTCCGATGCTCCGGAGTCATGCGGGCGCTGAGATGAAAATCCGCCTCGCCGCCTTCAAGGCGTTCGTAAAGTTCGCGCGCATAGTTTCGGGAATTGACGATGCAGAGAATTTGCCGTTCCTTCATGATGATTTCCGCTATCCGATCATCGCTCAGCTTCCCCGCATGCTCCGCGCGGGAGCGTTCAAAAATACGGTACAGCACGGGGAGAAGGAAATGGGGAATAATGGAATGGACATCTTCGGAGGCAAAACCTTCCTCAAGAAAGGAAGACTTCATCAAGGCGGGTTGAGTGGCGGTGCAGAGAACAACGGAGCTGCGGTATCGGGCGGTCAGTATTTTTAAAGCGGAAAGGCAGGGTTTTAAATAGGGAACCGGGAGCATTTGCACTTCATCAAGAATGATGACGCTTTGAATTATATTATGGAGTTTACGGCAGCGGGAGGGGCGATTGTCGAACAGGGATTCAAAAAACTGCGCCGACGTCGTGACGATGATTGTGGCATCCCAGTTTTCCGTGCTCAATTTGTAAGCCAGGCTTGCATTTTGTTCCGCACGGCGGCCTTCCTCGGGATGGACATAATGGCTGTGATGCTCAAGCACGGCGTCTTCGCCCAAAATCCGCCGGATGACGTCGGCGTTTTGTTCAATGATGCTCGTATAGGGGACGACGAGAATGACCCGGCGCAGGCCGTGCATACGGGCATGGCGCAAGGCGAAGGCCAGAGATGACAGCGTTTTTCCTCCGCCGGTGGGCATGGTCAGGGAAAAAAGTCCGGGGCGCGTTTCGGCCGCGGCCAGACAGCGCTGGAGCATAAAGGCGCGCGCCAGCCTGATGGAGGTTCGGCGCTCGTCGCTCCCGCATGAAAAATCGGCCCCGGCCGCCAGTTCTTTTTCATCCACGCGGGCGTCAGGCAGAAAACCCGTCATCGTCAGATGTTGGAGCAGTTTTTTTTCCAGTTGCTCAATCGCAGGCCATTCACGGCGAAGGCCATGTCTGTCGGGAGAGCAGAAACGCTCCGTGTCCAGAAAATCGGCGTCGACAAGGCAGGAATGAAGTATGCGGAGGAGAAACGCCGCGGCAAATGGATTCGGGCGGCCGTCCAAAGCCATAAAGGGCTTGAGTTCCCGGGCAAAGCGCTCGACGTCGGGCAGTGGAGGCAGGCCCTCTTGTCTCCAGGCCGGGACGGAATTCGCCCGCGTTCCCTTGAGGCGATGCTGAAGGGTCCCTTCTTCCGCCTGACTGCCGTAGTCCGGCATGCCTCCGTGATGACCCAGGAGGGGATAGGCCAAAAGCTCGGCCAAAAATTCTCCCAATTGGGGAGAAGGGCTGTTTTTCCACTCCTCCAGCAGATGGAGACAGGCTGCGGTGGTGTGATCCACCTTTCCGCCTTTCCCTCGCAGTCTGTTCTGGAACGCTTCGGAACATTTGCCGATATCATGCGTGCCGCCGAGCAGACCCGCGGTTTCGGACAGGCCGAAATCGGCAAAGGACGATGCCAGTTGAGCCACGCCGCTGTGGTGGGCGTCCAGAGTTTGCCACTTTGATTCCGGTTGTCCCGGCAATGAATGTCCATAGAGCATACGCTGTTTGGCCCCTCGACTATGTTTTCATCCGCAGCCGCCTCGGCCGCCGGAGCGCTTGCCGTTTTCAACAGTAAACGCTCTAACGCCGGACGAGAGTCCGGCGCGGCGCGGAAAGCGCCGTGAATGAGCTAAAAACCACGTTTTTTGGGCGAATGCTCTTCATAATTCGCCCTTGGGCTGAATTAGGAAATGAGTTCTAAAAATACCATAGTTGAAGCGGTATGGAAAATAAAGGTCGGCGCCGCGGTTGCGACGTCCGCCGCATGCTGAGGAAAGGCTCGGACGCCACGGAGATGACGGTTTTTCTGTCGCGCATCTTTCATCATCTGTTTACGCGCAATCCGGCGGAGTTTGGCTGCTTGCCCAACTTCGTGCGGACCTATACAAAAAGAGCGGAACAAAGGCCTGGACCAGAGTCCGGCCAAGCGTCTTCGTTTCGTGAATGTAGAACTGTTATATCAATATATTGGAGAGAGTTTTGGCATTTTTGAGCATGCAGGGGGTGACTCTGAACCTGGGCGGCAAGCCTTTGCTGGACGCGGCGGACTTGTCTGTGGAAGTGGGGGAACGGCTTTGCCTTGCAGGTCGCAACGGCGCGGGAAAATCCTCCCTGCTGGCCCTGTTGGACGGGCAACGGGAGCCGGATTCCGGAATCATTGTTCGGCCCGGCACCCCCATCGGACACATGCCCCAGGATGTGCCGGAACACTGGAGCGGTCCGGTCTTTTCCCTGGTGGCCGAAGTTCTGGGAGAAGAGGGCAAGGCTTTGGCCGCCGCCCATGCCGGAGCGGACCACGGGCAGCGGGTCGGCGGCTGGGAGCGCTATGGCGAGGTGATTGGCGTCATTCATCATCTGGGGCTGGACCCGGACGCCGAATTCGTCGCGCTTTCCGGCGGAACCAGGCGGCGGGTGGCCCTGGCAAGAGCGCTCGTCCGTTCGGAAGATCTCATTCTGGACGAACCGACAAACCATCTGGACATCGCCACCATCACCTGGCTGGAAGATTTTTTGCTGCGCAAGGCCCGCACCCTGATTTTCGTCAGCCACGACCGGGCCTTTGCCGGACGCCTGGCCACACGGGTGGTGGAAATCGACCGGGGCAAGCTGTACAGCTATTCCTGCGGCTTTGATCGTTACCCGGAACGGCGGGAGGAACGCCTTGCCGCCGAGGAACAAGCCTGCCGGCTTTTCGACAAAAAACTCGCTCGGGAAGAGGCATGGATACGCCAGGGCATCAAGGCTCGGCGCACGCGCAATATGGGCCGGGTACGCGCCCTGGAAGCCATGCGGGTCGAACGGGCCGAGCGGCGCGACAAACAGGGGAACGTGCGCATGGCCGCGCAGGAGGCCGGACGCTCGGGCAAGCTGGTCATCGAGGCCGACGACGTTGCCTTTGCCTATCCCGGTCAGGCGCCCCTTTTCCGCAACTTTTCCACCATCATCCAGCGCGGCGACCGCGTGGGCCTTATAGGCGACAACGGCGCCGGCAAGACCACGCTTTTGCGCGTTCTGCTGGGCGAACTTCCGCCCACGGAAGGCGCGGTGCGCCTTGGGACCAATTTACATATCAGTTACTTCGATCAGCTACGCGCAAGTCTGGACCCCGAAGAAAACATCATGCGCAGCGTGGCGGAAGGAAACGACGTGGTCACGGTGGGCGGCGACACTCGTCATGTGGTCGGGTATTTACAGGACTTTCTGTTTACTCCGGATCGTCTCCGCCTGCCGGTCAAGGCTCTGTCCGGCGGGGAGCGCAACCGGCTGCTTCTGGCAAAGCTCTTCACCCGGCCCTCCAATGTGCTGGTGTTGGACGAACCCACCAACGATCTGGACACGGAAACCCTTGAACTTCTGGAAGAATTGCTGACGGACTACAGCGGCACCGTGCTGGTTGTCAGTCATGACCGACGTTTTCTGGACAACCTCGTGACCAACGTGATCATGTTGGAAGGCGACGGCCGGGCCCGTGAGTATGTGGGCGCGTATACCGACTGGCTGCGGCAGCGGCCCGCGCCGTCACCGGCGCGGAATACGGAAAAAACTCCCCGCCCGGTCCCTCGCTCCGCCCCGGCCAAAGCCCGCAAGCGCACCTTTAAGGAGCAGCGGGAATTCGAGCAGTTGACCTCGGAACTGAAAGCTTTGCCGGAACACCTGGACGCGCTGGAGCGTGAGCAGAAGGACCTGGAAACGTTGCTCGCCGATCCCGACTTGTTCACCAGGGATCAGGCGGCGTTCATCCGCACCACGGAACGTCTGGCCGCGCTGGAGGAAGAACAGACCCAAGCGCTGCTGCGCTGGGAGCTTGTGGAACAACGACTGAAGGAGTTGGGCGAGCTTTCGGGGTGAGAGGCCCCGGCATATGCGGCGGATTTGCCGCCGCCCCTCGTCCGGCGTGTTGTCGGTGCGATACGGCGCTTTTAGAGTGTTTTGTCGTTGAAACTATCCGCCGGTCGGGACACGGTGTTCCGGTCGGCAGTTTTCATGGCTTTGCCGGAATTTCGTCCTGCTCGACTCCGTGGCGCATTTCGCCGTTGAAATGCTCTAAGACCTGCCGCAGAGGGAAGAAGGAGTCCTTTGCCGTCGCGCGTGTTTTTGTTGCCGGGCTTATTCCGCCAGCGTCAGCAGGCGACCGGCGACGACCAGGAAAACGTCCCGGGCGCGGGCGGCGATGAGCTGATTGGCCAGCCCCAGGCCGTCGCAGTAGTGGCGGCCGATCCGTTCCGGGGCTATGCCGCCGAGCCCGATTTCGCCGGACACCACCAGCCAGCGACATGCCGAGCGCTCCATCAGCGCGAGCAGCGCGTCCACTTCCGCGCGCACGGCTGTCTCAAAGGCCTCTAAGTCTTCCGGGTCCGGCAGACTGAACAGAATATTCGATACCCACAGGGTCACGCAGTCCACCAGGATGGTCGGCCTGACGCGGCCTGCTTCGGCCGCTCCGGGCGCAAAGGGGGCTGAAGCAAGCGCGGCGGCGATGGATTCCGCCAGGCGGCAAGGGCATTCGAGCGTACGCCAGTGGGCGGGGCGGCGGGCGCGATGCCGCCGGATGCGGTCCAGCATGGACGCATCGTCGGCCCGGGCCTCGGCCGTGGCGACATAGAGCACCGGCCCTTGCGCCTGCAGGGCCGCCGCTTCGGCCCGCGCGCTCTTGCCGCTGCGCGTGCCGCCGAGATAGAGCGTCAAATCCGGTTTGTCCGTCATATTTTTTCCTTTGCGGCGGGCGAGGCGCGCCAGACCCGCCGGCGACGATCAGCCTCCCGCGTATCGTTCCCACGATTGCAGGAGCGCGGCATGGGAGACGATGAAATCTTCCAGGCAGAAAACTTCGAGGTTGAGAACCCCGCCGAAGCCCTGTCGCCAGAGCGGGTGCATAACGGCGTCGATGCGGTCCGGGGCCGTAAATCGGAGCGACTTGTGATCACGGAGCCGGTGGACCGGCGCGCCGCCGGATGGGGAAGGGGGGGCGGCAACGGCGCGCGGTTCCAGGCCGTGCAGGTGAATGACGCGGACGCGGGGAAGCCAGGCCGCGAGCACGGGCGCGGGGTCGCCGCCCGCTTTCCAGATGTGGCCGACGTCCAGGCAGCGGGAATAGGGCGCGCCGTCGAGCCAGCCGTCCCAGAAATTTGGGGGAAAGGCCTCCAGATTTTCCACGGCAAGCATATCGGGCGCGGGCAGAAAGGCGGCGATTTCGGCCAGAGCCTCGGCCGTCCATTGGCGCTGTTCGGCGGTGAGGTCGGGAGCGCGCTCGTGCAGCGAGGGAAAGTCCACGTGCAGCACGAAGCTGTGCGGCCGCAGCCGTTCGGTGCGTTCCACGGCCTCCCGCACTTTGGCGACCAAAGACCGCGTGTTTCGCGGCGTGTCGAAATCGGCGTCGGTGGGCAGGTGCACGTGCAGACTGGCGCCTTCGCCGTCGATGATCCGGGCGATTTCTTTCAGCTCCCGGGGCGTGGGGAAGTATTCGCCATGCTCGCCCGACTCCAGCGTCAACAGGGCCACGTCTTCACAGCGCTCCGCCGCAAAGCGCACGGCCGGAACATACTTTGCGGGCAGCAAAAACGATGTGCCGCCGAGTTTCAGGCGCGGAATCGTCCATTTTTTCAAGCCGACTCTCCTTCCATAACGTTGCTACGTCAGGCAACACGCGACCAGCACGGCGCATTCGACCGATTCGGTCAGACAACCGAACACGTCGCCCGTGACTCCGCCCAGACGTTTGCGGGCGGCGGTCAACAAGAGCCACGCCATGAGCAGTCCGGCGATCAGGCCGACCAGGCCGCGCGTTCCGTTGAGGAGGCAGATGCCGAGGCCCAGGGCCAGGGCGATGAGTTCGCCCCGGCGGGTAATGCCGTCGTTCATCATTGCGCCGAGGCCGCCCGGCCTGGCCGTGGGAAGGCGCATGGCCGCCACGGCCAGGCTTCGGGCCAGGGTCGCGGCCATGCAGCAAACGCCTGCCAGCGCGAAAAACGCGTTCCATCCGGCGTCGAAGGACGCGACCAGCGTTCCCAGGGCCGTGGCCTTGAGCGCCAGCACGAAGAACAGCGCTGTTCCGCCGAACGTGCCCAACCGGGAATCCTTCATGATCTCCAGCCTGCGGGCGGGGGGAGCCTCGACCAAAAGGCCGTCGCCGCAGTCCGCCACGCCGTCAAGGTGCAAGCCGCCGGTAATGAGGACCCAGGCAAGGCAGCCCAGGACGCCGCACAACGGTGCGGGCAGGCGCAACGCCGCCACGCCCGTGAGCAGGGCCGCCAGTCCGCCGACGATGAGCCCGACGACGGGAAACCAGATCATTATGCCCCGGAAGCTGGAGGGCAAGGGCGCGGAACCGACGGGCAGCCGGGTAAAAAAGGCGAGGGCGGCGCGGAGCATCATCGCCGGATGCTCCGTTCGGCCGGGGCGGGCGTTTCGGTCGGAATACGGACCGCCGCGCTATACGCGGGTATGGTCGGGCTGTGCGTCATGTTTTCCTCCGGACGGCAGAAACAGGGGCGGGGCGGTCGTCGAGCGGGACCGCGGGTATATTTATATGGCGTATTTCATGCCGATCAGGCCGATCGCCAGGACTTCGAGCAGGGTGAAAACAATGACCGTATGCCGGAGCAGACATACGGCGAGAAAGATATGAACCGGGGCGGCGTGGGGCGTGCCCTCTCCCAGCCAGGGATGGGAGACGAGCCGGTCGCCGTACACGGCGGGGCCGCCGAGTTTGAGGCCCAGCGCCCCGGCGAAGGCCGCCTCGCTCCACGCCGAATTGGGGCTCTCGTGCGCGTTGCGGTATTTCCAGCCCACGCGCAGAATATCCCCGTGCCGTAGGGAGGGGATGACCCGTGCGGCCAGGGCGATGCAGGGAAGCGACAGGCGCGCCGGCACGAAGTTGAGCGCGTCGTCCAAACGCGCGGCGAGCGTGCCGAACCGGATATAGGTTTCGTTTTTTTTGCCCCACATCGCGTCCAGAACATTCACGGAGCGGTGGAGCACGGCCAGGGCCGCGGCTCCGGGGCAGCCGAACAGAAGCAGACCGACGCCCGCCCAGAACAGGGTGGACAGCACGCCGTCCGTCAGGTTTTCGGCCACGCTTTCCACACAGGCCCGCGCCACGCCGTCGGCGTCGAGCGCGGCCGTCTGGCGACCCACGATCATGGATACGGCCCGACGCGCGCCTTCGAGGTCGTTCCGGGCCAGGGGAACGGCCACGCGGTGGGCGTGTTCGCCGAGGCTGCGCGGGGCAAGGCAGACGTATACCAGCGCCACCGCCGCAAACCAGCCCGCGCGCGGACCGCCGCAGCGTTGCGCCGCCAGGACCAACCCCCCGGCTGCGGCGGCGGGCGGCAGGGCCGCCAGCAGGCAGGCCAGCGCGCCGGACAGAAACATCCGCGCGCCGTTGGGCCCCCGTCGGAGCAGGGTTTCCACGCGGGCGGCGAACGCGCCGATCAGGCATACGGGGTGCAGCCGGGACGGCGGTTCCCCGAACAGACGGTCGACCAGCAGCGCCGCCGGCAGCAACGCAAGCGCGGCGAGGTTCATGCCAACCCCAGGCTGCGGTAAATCGCGGCCATGTCCGAATTCCGGCGCACAATATCCGCCAGCCTGTCCAGGGCCTTTTCCAAATCGTAGGTCGCCAGGCCGCGCCCCTGCGGCGGCAGGCCCAGATCGACGCGCACGTGATCGATCCAGGCCCGGCGGAAGGCGTCGTCGTCGAAAACGCCGTGCAGATAGGTTGCCCAACGTCGTCCGCTGACGTAGCCGCACGCCCGTTCGGCGTCGTTCGTCCAGGCGGGGCCGACGCGCAGAAACTGCGGCAGGGCCGAAGGCCCGGGCTCGGTGACGCCGTGGTGGATTTCGTAACCGCCCGAGGGCACTCCGAGCGGCGTTTCGGCGCGTTCCACCCGTATCAGGGTTTTGTCCGCCGCGAAGGTGGAGCGCAGGTCCATGAGCCCGAGACCGGGCACTTCCGGATGGGGGGATTCCACTCCCGCCGGATCGAGGATGGCCTTGCCCAGGATTTGCAGACCGCCGCAAATGCCGAATATCCATTTGTCGCTTCGGGCGTGCGCGACAATCCGATCCGCCAGCCCGGAGCGGCGAAGGTCGTCGAGGTCGGCCGTCACGCTTTTGGTGCCGGGCAGCATGATCACGTCCGGGTCGCCCCATTCTTCCGGGCGCCGGACGGGGCGCAGACGCACGTCGGGTTCCGCGGCCAGGGGGGCGAAATCCGTGTAATTGGAGACGTGGCGGAGCATAATCACGGCCAGGTCCAGCGTACCCGGCTGTTTGGGGCCGCAGTCGACGTTTCGCCCCCAGGAAAAGCCCGCCATGTCCTCTTCGGGAATATTGAGGTCGCGGATATAGGGGATGACGCCGAGCACGGGCACGCCGGTGCGCGCGCGCATGTAGTCGTGCGCCGGGGCGAGCAGGGAGGCGTCGCCCCGAAAGCGGTTGACCAGATACCCGGCAAGCAGGCGGCGTTCGGCGTCGGTGAAGGTCATCCAGGTACCCAGGAAGGAGGCGTACACGCCGCCCCGGTCGATGTCGCCGACGAGCAGCACCGAGGCGCGGGCGTGATCGGCCATCCGCATGTTGACCAGATCGTGGGCCTTGAGATTGATTTCGCCGGAGCTGCCCGCGCCTTCCAGCACCATGACGTCGTGCTCGGCGGCCAGGCTGTCGTAGGCCTCGGTGACCGCGTTCCAGAGTTCCTTCTTTTTTTGAAAGTATTGGAGGACGTTCATGTGACCCAAAGGCTGCCCGAGCAGGATCACCTGCGAACCGGTATCCGAATGCGGCTTGAGCAGAACGGGATTCATGCGCGCGTCGGGGTCCACGCGGGCCGCCTGGGCCTGGACGATCTGAGCGCGGCTCATTTCGTCGCCGGTGGCCGTGACCCCGGAATTCAGCGACATGTTTTGCGCCTTGAACGGAGCCGCGCGGTAGCCGTCCTGGCGGAAAATACGGCAGTAGGCCGCCGCCAGGATGCTTTTGCCCGCGTCGGACGAGGTTCCCTGCAACATGAGCGCGGGAGTCGGGCGGGGAGAAGCGGAGCCGACGGAGAAAGGAACGGCGCGGGCCGCGCTCGTTCCGGCTTCTTCCATCAGCGTTCGCAGCGCGTCGGCCAGCCTGCGGTGGTCCTCGGGGAAACGGACCGCGACCCGGAACCATGTGCCGTCTTCAAGCCCGGAGTAATTGGAACAGTCGCGCACGGCGATGCCGAAGCGTTGGAGCAGCGCGCGATACAGGTCCGGGGGCGCTCCGATCCAGCGGAACAGCACGTAATTGGCGGCGGACGGAAACACGTCCACGCCGGGCAGAGCGGACAGGGCGGCGACGAGGTCGGAGCGGCGTTCGGCGTTTTCCGCGCGGGTGCGCTCCGCGAAGTCCGAAACGTCGTCGAGCGCGGCCACCGCCGCCCTGAGGGCGAAGATATTGACGTTCCAGGCGGGCAGTTCGGCGCGTACGGCCGCCGCCACTTCGTCCGAGGCCGCCAGATAGCCGAGGCGCACCCCCGGCAGGGCGTGAAATTTGGTCAGCGAGCGCAGGACGACGCCGTTGGCGGGCATTCGACGCAAGATGGACGTATCGGCCTCCGGCCCGGCGTATTCGATGAAAGCCTCGTCGACGATCCACAGCAGGTCGGGCCGCGCGGCCGCCAGCGCCAGGCATTCGTCCGCCGTGCGGAACAGTCCGGACGGGTTGCCGGGGTTGGCGAAAAACACCGCCGAGCCCGCAGGCGCCTCGGCCAGCCCGGCGAGCAGGGCGGCCCCTCCGTCCGCGTCGCGGACGATACCGCCCCGGACCGGCCGAACGTCAAGCCCGGCCAGGCGACAGGCCAGCGCGTATTCGCCGAACGCCGGTTCGATGATGGAAACGACGGTCGTCCCGCGTTTTTTGAGCGCGCGGGCCAGGGCGTGGATAAGCTCGTTGCTGCCGTTGCCGAACGCGAAGCGTGAGGCGGGCAGACCGTGGCGGCGGGCCGCCGCGTCCAGGGCTTCCTCGGCGTGGGGCGAGGGGTAGGCCGTCAGGGCCGAGGCGGCCCGAAGCAGCGCGGCGCGCAGAAACTCCGGCGCGCCCTCGGGACGGATATTGACGCTGAAATCAAGCAGGGTCGCGGGATCGCGTCCGGATACCGCCGCCATGCGCAGTCGATCGCCGCCGTGTGCATCGGGAGTCATACGGAACTCGTTGGAAGAAGGGAAAGGTTCGAGTCCCCGTCCGGGCGGAGGGGAAGGCCTTTTTTTTCACCGAACAAAAGCTCAAGCACGCAGGCGGCGCAGGCATCGGGATCGGTGCGGGTCGTGTCCACCTCCATTTGCCGCGGCAGGGGAATGTGGATGCGGCGGGCCTGGCGTTCGGCGTGGGGCCAGTCGGGAGAACGGTCGGTGCGTCCGGCTTCGCGTTTGCGCAATTCCCCGGCGTCGCACGTCACCTGGACGGACAGGATGGACGCGCCTTCCAGGCGTCGAAGCAGGTCGTCGACCCAGCGCGGGTCCTCGCCGACGACATGGTCGACGATGGTCCAGGCCCCGGCCTTGGCCGCCGCGGCCACTTCGGCGTGGAAGGTTTCGATGAGGGGCAGGCCGGTTTGCGCCAGCCCCGCGCGGACCGAACCGTAATCGCCTGTGGCCGAACGCAGCAGGTGATCCACGGACAGCACCAGACTGCACAGGCCGTAGTCGCGGTGCAGCCTGGCCTGCAAGGCTTTTGCCAGAGTCGTCTTGCCCGCGCTGGACGGCCCGTTGAGCAGGATGACCCGCCCCGCGCCCGGCGTTTGTCCTGGCGGGGCTCCGGCGTCCGGCTCGGCGGAAACGCCCGTGGGGGCCTGATCGTCCGCGCGGAGAGCGTCCTCTTCGTTCAGGTCGCCCCAATACAGGTGGATATAGCCCGCGCGGACGTTTCCGACCGCGACGCCGGCGTCTTTCCAGCCCGAGGCCGTGCGCACGGAGTACAGGGGCGGGTAGTCGCGGTGCAGTTCGATGTCCGACCAATGAAATTCGTGCCCGCGAAAACGCGTGCGCCCCAGGCCGAACGGCGGGTCGCCGCGCGTTGTCGCCTCGCGGTATCCGAGGGAACGGATGCGGTCGCCCATGCGGGCGGTGGCGTCGATGACCCCGCACATCGGCCAACTGACGGCGTCGCCCCGGATGCCGTCGGCCTCCCCGGATGCTTCGAGTCGGGAGCAAAGATACATATAACCGCCGCATTCGGCATAAATTTCGCCCCCTTGTTCGGCAAAGTCGTGAATGGCGCGCCGCATGGCGGCGTTGTCCGAAAGTTGACGGGCGAATACTTCGGGATAGCCGCCGCCGAGATACAGGGCGTCGACAGCGGGCGGCAGGGCGGTGTCTTTCAGGGGCGAAAAAGGCAGGAGTTCCCAGCCCAGCGCGGCGAGAACGCGCTCGTTTTCCTCGTAATAAAAGCAGAACGCCTTATCTTTGGCGACGGCCATGCGCCGGGGGCGGGCGGCTCGCGGGG
>ERZ894232.1670-NODE-1670-length-19696-cov-17.684334_pt1 | contig 19696 bp, 15 predicted proteins | sample MGYA00380296_ERZ894232 | MGnify/ENA primary metagenome ERZ894232 (study PRJEB32331, sample SAMN06328433) | human gut metagenome | biome: human gut microbiome; feature: stool | host: Homo sapiens | collected 2014-08-14 ... | reverse complement strand
AACCAGGGCGGTGGCACCGGTAACCAGGGCGGCGGCTCCGGCAACCAGGGTGGCGGCACCGGTAACCAGGGTGGTCAGACCGGTGGCAATCAAGGCGGCCAGACCGGCGGCAACAACGGCCAGACCGGCGGTAACGGCGGCTCGGACAGCACTGGAAACGGTGGATTGCCCTCCACGGGCGATCCGGCTCTGGTGGCAGTTGCGGGCACGGGCGTCATCGGCTCCGCCCTCGCTGCGATTGGCGCGTTCTTCCGTCGTAAGAACCGCCAGTAAGTAGGGCGTCGGGGATTTGATATCCGACCTATCTAGGCCGGGCCGGTGGGCGCGTTGCCTGCCGGCCCGGCCTTTCTGTTATGCATGCAGATGCGTATGGATGCCATACGATCGGCATCTGTCTTTCATGGTGAGCTGCCACAACTTTGGTGCTGATTCCATGTTTGTTCACACAGTGTGCAATAATGCACAGAGAGTGAATTAATGTCGAAGACAGTACGGGGGTACCGTGCCTCAGGCATCGACCACATCCGCCTGCAAGTCCGATCGCCGCAGCTTGCGCTCCCAGCGCGCCCTTAAGTCGGCCCTTGCGGCGGAGATTTTGGCGGGGGAGGACATATCGCGCATCAGCGTCGCCGCGCTCACCGAGCGCGCGGGGCTCACGCGCCGCACCTTCTACTCGCACTACAAGGACATTCCCGATTTCATCGAACAGGTCGAGGATGGCCTGTTGACCGAGGTGCGCTCACGCGTGCGCACCATCGCCGAGGCCACCCTGCCCGAGCTCTACCAGAACATCGAACGGCTCGAGCCCGCCCCCGGGTCCGTTGAGCTTTTGAGCTACGTCGCCGATAACCGTGAGATCATCGGCGCGCTCATCGGCCCGGGCGGCGACCAGGCCTTCATCAAGAAGGTCATCGACATGGCGTGCTCCGAGGTCTCCGACCGGATGCAGACCGGGATCTTCCCCGGTGCCCTGGGCGCGTTCTTCGATTACTACCTGGCGTCCGTGGTCGCCGCTGAGGTGGGCGTGGTGCAGCGCTGGTTCGAACGCGAGCTGGCTGAGGCTCCCGAGACCATGGCGCGCATCATGACGGTGATCGCCTTTGTGCGCCCGGGCGACCTGTACGGCATGCCCATCAACGTGAATGTGGCCGCCTATGGCCTCAAGCGCATGGGACTGAATGTTGATAATTGCGATGTACCTTCAAATGAACTGATGGCCAATCTCGCGGCGCACTTCGCCGACGGCATCGTCTCGTTCCCGACGGAAGGGAATTAACTATGGCTCAAGATATACTGAACACGTCCGTATGCCGTTCGGGGGCCTGTGGTGCTCCAGGTTCTGCTGAAAGAGGAGGGGGCGCGCCTTGCGTGCGGCGTCCGACGGCTGAGGGAGGGGCCGAGGTTCCCCAGGTCCCCGAGGGTGCCATCTGGAACCCCGAGAACGCGACGGGCGATCTGCACCTGGGTATCGATGTGGGGTCCACCACGGTCAAACTCACCGTGTTGAACAACGCGAACCAGATTGTGTACGCCAAGTATCAGCGCCATCACACCGACGTGCGCGCCTGCGCGCGCGATTTGTTCGTGGGTGCGGCGAGCGTGCTGCCCGAGGCGCGCATGACCTGCGCAATCACCGGTTCCGGCGGCCTGCTGCTCTCACAGTGGCTCGGCCTTGAGTTCGTGCAGGAGGTCATCGCCAGCAAGCGCGCAGTGGAAACGCTCATCCCGCAAACGGATGTGGCCATCGAGCTGGGCGGCGAGGACGCCAAGATCATCTACTTCGACTCCGGCATCGAGCAGCGCATGAACGGCACGTGCGCCGGCGGCACCGGCGCGTTCATCGACCAGATGGCCACGCTGCTGCACACCGACGCCGCAGGGCTGAATGAGCTCGCCAAGCATGCCGAGACCATCTATCCCATCGCCAGCCGCTGCGGCGTGTTCGCCAAGACCGATGTGCAGCCGCTGCTCAACGAGGGCGCCCACCCCGAGGACGTGGCCGCCTCCATCTTCCAGGCTGTGGTGACGCAGACCATCTCGGGCCTCGCGTGCGGCCGTCCCATCCGCGGGCACGTGGCGTTCCTCGGCGGCCCGCTGCAGTACCTCTCCGAGCTGCGCCGCCGCTTCTACCTCACGCTCAACTTGGACGACGAGCACATCATCGTGCCCGAGAACGCGCATCTGTTCGTGGCGTCGGGCGCCGCCATGGCGCACGAGAGCGGCAAGCTCTCGCAGTTCGGCGAGCTCATCGAGGCCATCGACGCGCTGGGCGACACCCAGGGCGACGAGGTCGCGCGCTTGGAGCCGCTGTTTGCCACGCCCGAGGACCTGGAGTGCTTTCGTGCTCGCCATGCGCAGGAGGTCGTGCCGCGCGGTAGTCTCGAGGGCTACCAGGGTCGCGTGTTCATCGGCCTGGACGCCGGCTCCACCACCATGAAGGCCGCGATGGTGGGCGAGGACGGCCAGCTCCTGCACACCTGGTACGGCAATAACAACGGCGACATCTTGGGTACCGCCAAGACCATCATGGCGGACTTTTACGCGCACATCCCGGAGGGCTGCTCCATTGGTCACGTGACCACGACCGGCTACGGCGAGGCCCTGCTTATCGAGGCCCTCAAGGCCGACTCCGGTGAGATCGAGACCGTGGCGCACCTGCGCGGCGCCCGCGCCTTCCTGCCCGGCGTGGAGTTCATCCTCGACATCGGCGGGCAGGACATGAAGTGCCTGCGCGTGCGCGACGGCGTGATCGAACACATCATGCTCAACGAGGCCTGCTCCAGTGGGTGCGGCAGCTTTATCGAGAGCTTCGCCGTGTCGATGGACATGGACGTGCGCGCGTTCGCCGCCGCGGCGCTCGAGGCCAAGAACCCGGTCGATTTGGGCAGCCGCTGCACCGTCTTCATGAATTCCCGTGTGAAGCAGGCGCAGAAGGAGGGCGCGACGGTGGGCGACATCGCCGCCGGCCTGTCCTACTCCGTCATCAAGAACGCCCTGTTCAAGGTCATCAAGCTGCGCGACCCGCACGAGATCGGCACCCAGGTGATCGTCCAGGGCGGCACCTTTATGTCCGACGCCACGCTGCGCGCCTTCGAGCAGCTCACCGGCGTCGACGCCGTGCGCCCCGACATCGCGGGCTGCATGGGCGCCTACGGAGCGGCGCTGCTCGCCCGCGACCGCGCCGGCGCGGACGGCACCTCCACAGTCCTTTCCGCCGAGCAGATCGCCGCGCTCACCGTTGAGCAAAAGCACGCGCGCTGCGGCCGCTGCTCCAACAACTGCCAGCTCACCATCAACGACTTCGGCGGCGGGCGTCGCTTTATCACGGGCAACCGCTGCGAGAAGGGCGCGGGTCATCGCAAGGCGAAGACCGAGGCCCCCAACCTGTTCGCCGCCAAGAACAAGCTGCTCTTCGACCGCGAGTGCCTGAGCCCCGAGGAGGCCCCGCGCGGCACAGTGGGCATTCCGCGCGCCCTCAACATGTACGAGAACTACCCGTTCTGGCATGCGTTCTTCACGCGCCTGGGCTTTGCGGTGGTGCTCTCGGACAACTCGAGCAAGGCCACGTACGAGGCGGGCATCGAGTCCATGCCGAGCGAGAGCGTGTGCTATCCGGCCAAACTCTCCCACGGCCACGTGATGAATCTCATCGACAAGGACCCGGACTTCATCTGGATGCCCTGCGTGCGCTGGGAGCGCAAGGAGGACCCCTCGGCGGGCAACTGCTACAACTGCCCCATCGTGATGAGCTACCCCACGGCACTCGGCCTGAACATCGACGACATCACCGAGAAGCACGTCGAGTTCATGTACCCGTTCGTGCCCTACCACGACAAGATCGAGCTCAAGCGCCGTTTGTACGAGCTGCTTGCGGTCGAGCGCGTGGCCGATGCGGAGGCCGGCCGTGGTCGCGTGCGCGGGCCCAAGCTCACCCGCACCGAGATCGACGACGCCGTGAACGCCGCGTACGAGGCCGATGCGCGCTTCCATCAGGACATCCAGACCATGGGCGAGGAGGCCATCCACTGGATCGAGGAGCACGGCGGGCGCGGCATCGTGCTGGCTGGCCGTCCGTACCACAACGACCCCGAGATCAACCACGCCCTGCCCGAGCTCATCGCGAGCTTTGGCTTTGCCGTGCTCACCGAGGACTCGGTGGCGCACCTGGTCAAGCCCGAGCGCCCCATCCGCGTGGTGGACCAGTGGATGTACCACAGCCGCCTGTACGCCGCTGCGCGCCTGGTGACCATGCGCAACGACCTCGACTTGGTGCAGATGAACTCGTTCGGCTGCGGCCTGGACGCCCTCACCACCGACCAGGTGCAGGAGATCTTGGAGGCGTCCGGCAAGATCTACACGGTGCTCAAGATCGACGAGGTGTCCAACTTGGGCGCCGCGCGCATCCGCATCCGCTCGCTCATGGCCGCCCTCAAGGACCAGGCCGCCGAGCGCGCCGCCGTGGCAGCGGCGGCCGGCGATGCCTTTGAGCTGGGCGAGGCCTCGCCGGTGAAGCCCTCCGTCGATGCGCCGGCGTTCGCCACGCACAAGTACGCGCTGGAGGCACAGCGCGCGAGCAAGAGCGCCGCGTATCCCAAGGTGCCGTTCACGCAGGAGATGAAGGACGCAGGCTACACCATCTTGTGCCCGCAGATGGCACCCATCCACTTCGACCTCATCAAGGAGGTCTTCCGTGCGGGCGGCTACAACCTGGAGCTGCTCCCGTCCACGGACCGCGGTGCCGTGGAGGCCGGCCTGCGCTACGTGAACAACGACATCTGCTATCCGTCCATCCTAGTCACGGGCCAGATCATGGAGGCCATCGAGAGCGGCCGCTACGATCTGTCCAAGACCGCCGTGGTGATCACCCAGACCGGCGGCGGCTGCCGCGCCACCAACTACATCGCGCTCATCCGCAAGGCGCTGCGCGATTCCGGGCACCCGGATATTCCGGTGATCAGCCTCTCCGCCGTCAAGCTCGACGAGAGCAACCCCGGCTTCAAGCTCACAGTCCCGCTGCTCAAGGCATGCGTGTACAGCGTGTTGTTCGGCGACCTTATGATGCAGATGCTCTACCGCACGCGCCCCTACGAGGCCGAGGAAGGCGCCGCCAACGAACTGTTCGAGGACTTCATGGAGCGGGCGCGTCGTCTCGCGCCGAACTTCACGCGGAGCAGCTTCACCAAGCTGTCCCGCCAGGCCATCACCGCGTTCGACACGTTGCCGCTTACGGGCGAGGGCACCAAGCCGCGTGTGGGTGTGGTCGGTGAGATCCTGGTCAAGTTCCATCCCACGGCGAACAACCACGTGGTGGACGTCATCGAGGCTGAAGGGTGCGAGGCCGTGGTGCCGGGCCTGCTCGACTTCTTCCTGTACTCGATGAGCAATGCACAGGTGCAGAAGGATGAGTTGGGCAGCTCCGCCGTGACGCGCGCCACCATGGACGCGGCGATCGGGCTGGTGGATTGGATGCGCAAGCCCGTGGACGAGATGCTCGAGCGCAGTGACCGCTTCGAGCGGCCCGAGCCCATCGCGGTGATGCAGGAGAAGGCGCGCCAGATCCTCTCGCTGTGCAACAACATGGGTGAGGGTTGGCTGCTCACCGCCGAGATGCTCGACCTCATCGATCACGGGGCGCCGAATATCATCTGCACGCAGCCTTTCGCGTGTCTGCCCAATCACGTGGTGGGCAAGGCCGTGATCAAGGAGCTGCGCCGCCAACACCCCGAGAGCAACATCGTCGCCGTGGATTACGACCCCGGTGCGAGCGAGGTCAACCAGCTCAACCGCATCAAGCTCATGATCAGCGTGGCCAAGGAGAACATGCGCGCGGGCAAGGGCTTCGTGATGGAGCCGATCGCGACCATCCGCCGCGACTCGGTGACGAGCCGCATGAAGCCGCATCACCTCACCAGCGATGCCGAGGTCGAGCGCGTGTCGCGCCGCTTGAGCCGCGGCCTGCACTGGAAGCGCGCGAGCAAGAGTGACTCTGGGGAGTAGCCGTGCACCTCAACTTAGGGGGGTAGCCCCTAAGTTGAGGTGAAACTGATGACCGAGACATGGTTGGCAATCACAAACTTTCGGTTTTGGGAAGCAATATCGCATCGGCCCGAGTAGACAGGGGTTTTCGGCAGTAAAACCGCAGGTCGCCAAAGGCCAAATCGCGGGGCTACTCGACCAAACCCGATATTGCTTCCCAAAACCGAAAGTTTGCAGACAAGATCGCCGATCGCGCGATCCGGGCGGCTGCGGTATTCAAAGCCGCCCGTGCAACTGCCACCAAAATCAAATCGAGCTTACTGTGGAGGATGTGAACGATGTGACCGTTCACATCCTCCATTGCGCAAATTGACATCTCAAATGAGGGACAGGCACTTTTTTGAGGTGTGAAGGCCGAGCGCGGCAGGCGAGTGGCGAGCGAAACGTTGGCCCGTTCGCAATGTGCTGCAAAAATCCCTTACAGTAAAGCCCATGAGCGCAGAAGCGCTCACGGGCCATTTTGCGCTCATGTTCTCCTGCAGTTTTGCTGGTGAAAATGACGCCTGAAATACCACTAGAAGATTAACGATTTGCTGCAAGGGATTTTTGCAGCACATCGTGAGCCGATGCCAGGCTCTACCCGACTTCGGTGGTGAATTCGACGCGGTCCAGCTCGGGGACGTCGAGGCGTATGAGCTTCTCGGCGGTCGTGCGCTCGTGTGCGTTCAGCTCCTTTTTGGTTGTCACACGAGCCGTGAGCTTGGGTTCGTCTTCGTTGCCGTCGGTTGTGTTGGTGACTTCCATGCCCACGGTGTATTTCTGGAATCCAGGGCACACCACGGCGAGCTCGCGCGCGGTCTCGGCGGCGTCGTAGTAGTCGGTGGTTCCGGCGGCCTGCTCCTCGGCGGTGGTGAGCATGTTGCCGGTAAGTATCACACAGGGGATGGCGAAGATAGCGGTCCCCAGCATGATGCGCCAGCGAATCTTGTGCGACTCGGCGCGCACGAGCTCGTCTTCCGCTTCCGTCACCACTCCGTCATCGTTGAGGTCGCGTTTGAGTGGCGTGTGCAGCAACAGCAAAACGACCGCGGCGGAGAGTGCGATGAAGACGACGTTGATGCCGAATTCATACAGCGCCCCAAGGAAGACCCCGGCATTGGCAGCGGCGAGTCCGTAGCCCGCCGCGCACAGTGGAGGCATGAGGGCTGTGGCCACGGCGACGCCCGAGATGACGGTTGCTGGTTCTTGGTCGCGTGAGTTGCCCAGGCCACCCGCGAAGCCACCTACGAGTGCGAGCATAAGATGCCATATAGTGGGCCCCGAGTTGTCAACGAGGGCGGGGGTCATGCCCGCGACAGGTGAGAGCACAAAATAGATGGTCGACGTAATGAGGCAAAAGGCCATTTGGAGCACGAGGCCGCCCAAGGCGTCGCGCATAAGCGCCCGATCTACCGTAGCGACACCGTAGGCGATGGCGAGCACGGACCCCATGAGCGGGCAGATGAGCATGGCACCCACGATGGCGATGTCGGAATCCGTGTCCAGGCCTATGCAGGCAATGACCATGGCGACGATGAGGATGCACAGGTGCGTGCCGGTGAGTCGGGCCCCGTTGACAAAGCGCTTGCGGATCACATGGTAGGGCGCGCGTCCTTCGCGGATATTGAAGGTGCGGCAAACGAATTTCTGCACACCCCTCCAGGCGCGTTGCAGCGCAGGCCGCTCGCCGTGGCGTCGCCGATGGCGATCGATGTACTTTTGCCGCATGTCGTCGTATCTGGTCAAAGCCTCTTCACCTGCCGTTCAGATTCACAGCCCACGCTTTTGGCCCGCGCGGCAATTCTAGCGCTCTTAGGGCATCGAGACATATCTGCTTGCCGTCCGTCCGCTTTGGCAGGTGCATTGACGGGAGGTCTCCGGGCTTTTTCTCGGCTTTTCCCGGCTGGATGCGATCTTTACCGGACCGTTTGCCGGAAATCAGGCGATTGTGTAACGAGTTTTCGGGGAGCTCGGGTAGAGGGGTGTTGTTGGTTTACACCAACTGGTGTTTTGATGTTCAAGACACCTCTCTACTTGAGGTGTTTCAGCTTTCGTTACATAAACGTCCGATTTCCGGCATCGTGTTCCCTGGGACGGGATGCGGTTGGGCGCCTCGTTTTGGTCGACCGGCTAGCCGAGCATGCGGGCGCCGAACGGGAGCAGCGAGAGCTTGGCCATCTTGAACGACTGCAAGCCGAACGGGATGCCGATGATGGTGATGCAGTTGATAACGCCGGCGATGAGGTAGCTCGCCGCCATGGGCAGGCCGGCGCAGAACAGGCAAATGACGTTGGCGATGAGCGAGGGCGCGCCGCCGCTGTATTCGATGCTCTTGCCAAAGGGCGCGAGCGTGAGCGAGGCCATCTTGAAGGCCTGGCGCCCCAACGGAATACCGATGATGGTGATGCTGAACAGGCATCCGATGCCGAACCAGTAGAGCGCGGTGAAGATTCCGCCAAAGAGCATCCAGACAATGTTGCCGATAAGTCGCATGGGTCTCCGATCCAGGCGAAATGAGCTATGGGCTCCATTATAAGTGCCCCATAAGCTGCGAACGCTTATGGGGCACTTAAGTAGAGTTAAACACCAAGAAGCTTACCGAGAAATCTATCAGAGGCGGACCTGGCTATATGACTGCAAGTAGCTCAACATCTCCCGAGGGATAGCGGATGATTCCGTGGGCTTGTTGTTTAACTCGTGCGTTGAATCCGTTTTTTGCAGTGAAGTCCATCACGATATAGACATCGTTCCTATTGGCTGTGGAGAGACCTGCAGCCGAAAGTGTCGAGTTCACCAGGTTGAGGTTCTCGTCGCTGTTGCAGGCGATATAGCTGGTTTCCTCATGTTCGAATGATCTTTTATCGTTAAGACGGTCTTTTACTAGGTTGACGAAGGTGCGATTACTTCCAGTCCAGAAGCTGAATTTGGAGGAAACCCAGTCATCGTATTCTTCCTGTTCGTTCCTTGCGCTTGCTTCCGCCTCCGTTGCTGCTTGCTCTGCGGCAGTGTCCCTTTCATCGGCGATAAGCGTGTTGCTCACATATAGATAAGGCGTGTGTTCTCCAGCGGTTAGTTTGTCGGTCCCCACGCTGCTAGAGCCGTTCTCAATGTCGGATAGTGAGTTAGCATTCGAGACGGTTGCCGAATCGACCACATAGCTCTCTCCATTGACGGAAATATCAGCCGATAGCTGGAAGTAATGTTCATTACCGGCTACTTTGAGCTGCATGTCATCGACATGCCACGTCGACTTATCGACGGGCTCCCACGTTCCGCTATCAGCCACAGTTAGGTAATAGCCAGACATGTCAGCGTAGCTGTGGAATTTGTTTTGATCGTATGACGACCCATCGTCAGTGAATACGTCAGATGCATAGCAGTTTGTGATGGCAACAATTGCAACCTTTTGAGCGATATCCATCGGATACCCAACTTCCACGGGCACGTTGGAGACAAGAATCAGCTTAATTGCTTTGTCGCTAATATCGATACTGCCTTCGGAGACATCGAATTTCTCCCGATCGAAGTCTTCAAGTTTCTTACCGTCTTCATAGCAATGAAGTTCATATCCCTTACCGGAATAGTCCAGGTCTTCAAGCTGCCCAATAACGTGTTTTGCGGTTTTGCCCGGCTGATTCGCTGTGGATTCAAGCTCATTGGCATAGCGTTCGTCAATCTCTTCTCGGGTCAGTTGATCAATGGAGATGCTACTGCTGCTGCACGTTGCGACAAGATAGACGGGAGCACCTTGTGTTACCTCAATTTCGATTTCACCCATGACTTCACGGTCGTCTGGCTTGTAGAGAAGCAGATCGTGATAGCCTTCGGTGAGCTCGGCCTCAATAATCTTCTTGCCACCGTGTTGGATCGTTCCAAACGGGGTTTTGTCAATTTCTGCACGGACGTCGTATTTGCTAAAGAGGAAATTATCCCTGACCTCAATGGTGATGTTGGCTGAGCAGATTGCGCCCAACTCGGTTTCGTCTGCGCTCTCGCTGATTTCGGATTTGGCGGAATCATCGGATGACGATTGGTCGCTACAGCTATTTATGAAGACCAGGGAGTAGACCATGAGGAGGGCAACCAGCATCAGGGCAAACGCTAGGACAGTCTCGGCATGTTCTTTGTCCTGCTTGGTTTTCTTTGAATTTGATTTACGCTTTTGATCGGCGTGCTTTGTGCTGGTTTTAGCTCCTTTCTTTGCAGCGGCTTTGGCTTTGCGGAGCTTTTCTTCCAAGTCTGCTATCTCATCGTTTAGTTTTTCTTGCTCGCTGCCGGGGAGAACTTTGTTGGATGTTTTGTTCGTTAGACTTTCGCAAGAACTCGCTGTCGAAGTTCCCCCATCGCTCCCGGTATTAAGGAGAACGAAATCATTCTCATCTTTAAGGCCCTCGTCGCATTTCTCTTTGAGTTCTTCATCGAGTTCCTCGTCTTGTTCCTCAGACAGGTTTTCTTTTGCTTTCTCTACTTCTGCACGCACCTGCCTGGCAATGATTTTTCCGCTGCGTTTTAGTTGTCTGCCGATTTCAGAAAAGCTGGTCTTAAGTTGTTTGAGGTCATCTTGGGCGTTGTGATTGTCGGGCTCGCTAGCGGGTTTTGGCATGGGTTCTCCTTTTAAGGTTGCAATTCGGGATGGCTGAAAATGGTTTCGGTAATCGAGTCGTATGAGCCGGGGCCCTTTAGGAGGTCGATGGCAAGATCTAATCCCGGTGTGTTCATAATGCTGTGCAAGCATTCGATTTGAATTGGTGAGGGATTGTTATGGCGCGATGCTTCGAGCAGCTTTTCAAGGGCGTCCAAGCCGTCTGCGCCAATCCACTGAACCACAAGTTGATGTAATTGCATGTTCTGTTGCGCTTTGTCGGGTGACAATGCTGCGAGAAGCGCATCGATTCTGTTGATTCGAAGGACGAGTTCAGAACGCTGTTCATCGAGGCGGAATCTCCAAGACCTCAGATCGTTGTCGACATTGCAGTCCTGATCGCCGATTAACTGCTTGATTTCCGGGAGACTGCACCCTTGGTCTTTGTACAGGCGAACGAGCATGAGCTTTGCAATATCGGGGATGCCGTAAAGACGTTTCCCCCATGATCCGTTTGTAGGTTCAAGGATGCCTACGCCGCCAGCGCCGGAATAACAGGAGCGCTGTATGTCGCGGCGTGGTAGGTCTATCAGGCGTTCAACCTGAGAGACCTTCCATCCATTTGGCGTTTCGCGCTCGCTCATCGGTAATACCTCCCTCCCGTTCTTATCAAAGCTGTTCAAGCGTTGAACAGCTAGCTTGGAAGGTCTGCTGGCGATAAGACGAGACGTGATTTCGGAAGTTGCCATCAATCGCTGAGAGTTGTCGTTAGATGGGGAGGAGGTGGAGCCTGTAGGTGAGTTGCTCGCTGGTGCATTTTTTGCATTTTCGAATGCGCGTTTGTGGTCAGCCGCATTTTTCATAAATAACCCCTTTCGATTCATGCGGTGAAGGCCAAATGCCTTCTCGTAAGGGGGTCTGCGTTTTTCGCGAGGTGCTTTCGTTGTGTGGGCGTATGGCGAGGGTTGGTTAAAAGTGGTTATGTTTGTGGAGCATATTCTTTCAAGACAACAATCAAGAAGACCTATTCAACAGGGATTAATGTCGCTTTAGTCGTTGCGGCAAATCTAGTTGAGGCGGGCATTACTTCTCGAGATTTGGATTTGATGGCTTTGGATGTCATTGAATTTGAAACGAAAAGGCGTGCTGAGCTTTCGTTTATCACGGGAATTTCCGATGACATCGCAATGATGAGTGCTGTGCCTGCAGTCTTTACGCGTCATAGCTCATATGTGATGTGTGCAGAGCAGAAATTGGCGTATGCGTGCAATCGTGACGCAAGTCGGTTCAAGCGGCATCACATGAGGGGCTGAGACTCCGCTTTCTCGTTAGAAAACACCTATTTTCGATGAGAAGCAGGGTCTCAATGTGCTGGGGACATTAAAGCTAGGGGCAAAGATGCGATGTCTCGGCAACGTGACGATTCTCCGTGTAGGGGGACTCGCATTCATAGGGTTTTCGAGAAGCATTTTGCGAAAGAAGACTGGGAGTATTACGGCCTATTGATGCAAATCGCCCCCGCCGACTTTGCTTGCGCAAACCGGCAGGGGCGAACGTGTCTGAAGTTTTAACAATTACTAGGTCCTACAGCCCGAGCAGCTTGCACTTCTTTGCATCAAACTCTTCTTGGGTGAGAATTCCGCAATCAAGGAGTTCCTTGAGCTGCTTGACCTTCTCCAGGCTGTTTTCAAATGAGCTGTCTACTTTGGCAGTGGATGTGCTAGCGGCCCTGCTTGCTTTGGCGCGCGATGCGAGGGAGCCAAGGATTTCACCCGCCGCGCCCAGTGCGCTCTTGGCAGTGGCCCCAGCCGCTTGGAGCCCCTCGACCGCGGCTGATCCAGCTGCTTGTGCGGTCCCCGCCGCAAGCTCACCGACCGATTGTGCGGCGTTGAGGGTCGCGGTCTTTGCCTCGCTCAATGCTTTTTCGCGCTCGGCAGCCGCCTTGTCTGCTTCGATAGCAATAATGTCGGGATACAGGGTCTCATCGATTCCGGACGTGGGCAGCGAGCGCAGATAGCGACGCAAGCGCTCTGCGCCGGGTTTGTATGCCATGTAGGTCATGCCGCCGGAGATCGCGCCGCCAATAACGGGAACCACCTTGCTCGCGGTCTTGGCAAATGTCTGCTTCGTGAGGTTGACGCCAAGGTAGCGCAAGACCTTTTTCATGGGGTTGTACCAAAAGGTTTTGGTCAATGCCTGCTTTTGGATCGCCTTCTCGATTCCTGCTCGCGCAGTGTTTGCGGCGAAGGTGGTAACGGCGTTGGCCGCGCCTCCGACCTGCATCATGACGCCCATGAGAACGACGAGCTTCATGACCGTTTCATCGTCAACCTCGTCCTCTTCGTTGAGGAATGTCTGCCAACCGTAGATGTAGGCAAGTTTTTGCTCGATGCGCATAACGTGCGCGAAGTATTGAGCGAGGTCTGCCGGGACGGTTCCGACCATGGCCAGACCGCCTGGAATACCGGCGAGGAAGGAGAGCCCTGCGCACTTTTTAGTTTCTAGGTCGATTACATCAATTGCCATGCGGTCGAGATCTTCGGGTGCGATTCCCGTCTCGGCAGGCGTCGTTTCCACGGCAAAGTCAGCGTCGATTTCAGGAAAACGCCTTTTGATCTCAGAGCGAAGGAAATCCCCGCGGTTGATTTTCACCACCTTGAGCGATGCGGCACGCTGCATGATGGCTTTAGCAAACTCCTCCGCCTCCTCTTCGTTGGTAGGAATGACCTCAGTTTTGAGTTGTTCTTTACGTTGCATGGCTGCCTCCGATTGCCTAGCCTCTCCCCCTGAGATGTAAAGTGTACTTTACATCTCAGGGGGAGACGGGTCGAGGCGGTGGGTCGGGACGGTGTTTAAGGCGTCGCTGAGCGTAATGAGGGGCAGGGCGTTTTTGCGTGTGCCGCGGGTGCTGGTCGTTGGCACGGGAAGACTTGGGTTTTCCGCAGCCGAGCGAAGTGCCCTTGCTCGTGCGCATAAGCTTGGTCTGCAGATCATTGTGTTTACGGATATGGATTCCGAGCACGCTGACGCGGCGTTCGAGGCGATGGAGGGCTGGGCGACGGTTATTTCGGATGACCTCTGTGATTCTCGCGGCTCAAACTCGCGCATCACGTACGGCTTGGATTCGCGTGATGGATGCCGCGCGTCTTCGTCCAACTCGTCTGCATATAGCGGCGTCAGTTCGCCTTCATGCGTCTGCTCAGATCCGCCTTTGTGTTGTGGCGATCCGGATTTGCCTATGCGCGGCTGCGGCTCGGATTTGCCTTCGCGCGCTGACGCTTGCCTGTTGCGCCCTGCTGCCCGTGCGAATGTATTGGCGGAACTCGTTGCGGCATGCGGCTGGGGCTTTGATTCCGTGGCGGTGATCGCGACGAGCCCTGCAGATCGGGACATGCTGCTGGCGGCTGGAACCGCCTTTGCCCTCAAAGGCGCGGGCTACGACGCTCTGGTCGCTGCGGACCGTACGTTTCCCGCCCGGGAAGCGGGCGGTCTTGCCCAGGCGGTCGACGCGGTATGCGCGCTCACGCGGCCCGCAAATCCGTAGCTGTCTACCACTCGTCCACGCGGTCGTGATTGATGGTCTGGTAGAACAGGCTTTGCAGTTCGTGGGGGTCGCGCGTCTGACCAAGGGCCCACATGGTTTTGGCCACGAGGGCCTCGGTGGTCATATCGCCGCCCTTGAGGATGCCGGGATGCTCGGCGTAGGCACGGCCCACTTCGTACACGCCCAGGTCAAGGCCCTCCTCGGGCACCTGCGTGGTCATGACCACAGTGCGTCCCGAATCGACCCAGTCAAAGATGGCCTCCTGGTAGGAGGCACCATCGGCACCCAGCTCGGGCACGCCGCCCATGCCGAAGGTCTCGAGAATCACGGCGTCGTAGTCGGGTTTAAGCAGGCGGAAGATATCCGGCGTGAGGCCCGGCGTGAGCTTGAGCACGCAAACGCGGTCGTCCACCGCAGAGAAGAAGCGGGGCGGAGTGCAGGCAGCCTTGGCGGATGCGCGATTGGAGCGCTCAGCGGTTTCACAGCTGACGGATTCGGTTTCCTCGCAGTAAGGCGCCTTGGCATCCTCGGCTGCACACGTATGACAAGCGCCGGCTTCGGCCTCGGCCAGCCCTGCCGCCACGGCAACGGAGCCGCTGCGGATAATTTTGTTCTGGCGCAAATAGGCGAGCACGGGGTAATTCACGCTGGCAAAGGCGTTGAAGCTCATGGTGCGCTGCTTGCGGGCGCGCGTGCCCGCGATGGCATAGCCGCCAAAGACGATCGAGACGTCACGCGAGCGGTCGTCTGCCGCGTACACGAGGCTCTGGTACAAGTTGATCTTGGCGTCGGTAAAGGGATTGCCCATGGGCTGCTGCGATCCGGTGAGGACGATGGGCTTGGGGCTGTCCTGGATAAGGTAGGAGAGCGCCGCCGCGGTGTATGCCATGGTATCGGTGCCGTGCATGACCACAAAGCCGTCGTGGTCGTCGTAGCCCTCGCGGATGACCCGGGCGATGCGCAGCCAGTCGGCCGGGCGCATGTTGGTGCTGTCGATGTTCATGGGTTGCACGATGTCGAGTTCGCAAAGGCCCTCGATCTCGGGAACGCTGCGGGCGAGCTCCTCGCCGGTGAGGGCGGGGGAGAGCCCATTGCCGTCCTCGGCCGATGCGATGGTACCGCCGGTTGCGATGAGGAGGATGCGTTTCATGGGGACTCACGTTCGATAGGGTGCAAAGCGTACGGGAACTATTGTAGCCATTCGGGTTCGGTTCGCTTGCGGCTCGCCCTCGATAAAATGCTGTAGGAATTCTGCGTATGGGCAGCATGGCGAGTATGATGTACCAATTACGTATGTACATGGTGCCGTCGATTATGGCGGCACGGTTGGGAGGGTTCATGACCCAGAATGCATCCGAGCGGGCCGCGCAGAAGGTGCTGGTCTTCGACTTCGGCGCACAGTATGCGCAGCTCATCGCCCGTCGCGTGCGCGATCTGCATGTGTATTCCGAGATCGTCCCGTGCGACATCACGGCCGACGAGGTGCGCGAGATGGCGCCTTCCGCGCTCATCCTCTCCGGCGGCCCCGCGTCCGTCTACGCCGAGGATGCGCCCACGGTCGACCCTGCCATTTATGAGCTGGGCCTGCCTATTCTGGGCTTTTGCTACGGCCACCAGGTGACCGCCGTCACGCTCGGCGGCGAGGTGGGCCACTCCGAGATCGGCGAGTACGGCCCCGCGACGATCGAACGCGACCGCGAGAGTAAGCTCTTCAACGCCACGCCGCTTGAGCAGACCGTGTGGATGAGCCACCGCGACACCGTCTCCCGCGTGCCCGAGGGGTTCGCCGTGACCGCGAGCACCTCCGTGTGTCCGGTTGCCGCCATGGAGGACGCCGAGCGCCGCATCTACACCACGCAGTTCCACCCCGAAGTCAAGCACACCGAGTACGGCCAGCAGCTGCTCCGGAACTTCCTGTTCGACATCTGTGGGCTTGAGGCGAGCTGGACCATGGACAACCTGGTCGAGACTATGGTGGGTGAGTTCCGCGCCGCTGTGGGCGAGGATCGCGTGATCCTGGCGTTGTCCGGCGGCGTGGACTCCTCCGTGGTCGCAGCCCTCGGCGCCCGCGCGGTGGGACGCCAGATGACCTGTGTGTTCATCAACCACGGGCTACTCCGTAAGGGCGAGCCCGAGCAGGTGGAGGAGGTCTTCACCAAGCAGTTCGACGTCGACTTCGTGCACGTGCACGCCGAGGAGCGCTATGCCGCGCTGCTCGACGGCGTGACCGACCCGGAGGAGAAGCGCCGCATCATCGGCACGCAGTTCTGGAACGAGTTCTTCGCCGTGGCGAAGGACCTGGAGACCGACGGCCGCCCGGTGAAGTACCTGGCGCAGGGCACCATCTACCCCGACATCATCGAGAGCGGCGCGCGCAAGACCGGCGGCAAGACGGCCACCATCAAGAGCCACCACAACCTCATCCCGTTCCCCGAGGGCGTGCACTTCGACCTCATCGAGCCGCTCGACCACTTCTTCAAGGACGAGGTTCGCGAGCTCGGCCTGGCGCTGGGGTTGCCCGAGCACATCGTGTACCGCCAGCCGTTCCCGGGCCCGGGTCTGGCCATCCGCATCATCGGCGCGGTGAGCCCCGAGAAGCTTGAGATCCTGAAGAACGCCGACGCCATCGTGCGCGAGGAGTTGGACGCCTACAACGCGCGCCTCTTCGAGCAGACCGGTGAGCGCAACTCCGAGCATTCCTGCTGGCAGTACTTCTGCGTGCTGCCCGACATCAAGTCCGTGGGCGTGATGGGCGACGAGCGCACCTACGCCCGCCCCGTGATCCTGCGCGCCGTGGAGTCCAGCGACGCCATGACCGCCGACTGGGCGCGCCTACCCTACGAGGTGCTCGCGCGCATCTCCGGCCGCATCGTGGCCGAGGTCCCCGGCATCAACCGCGTGGCGTACGACATCACGAGCAAGCCGCCGGCGACGATCGAGTGGGAATAGCGAGAACTGGCTTCTGAACTCGCGTTTTGGTGCTGTCGAGTACCGTCCGATACTGTTTCGGCATCGCCGCAGGACAAAGCCACCAGCGCAATAGTGGGAATAACAGCCTCCGAACCCTCTGGTTCGGAGGTTTTCTTTTTGCATTTCTACCTGGGAAAACGGTTCAATTATTCCCGCATGCCCCTACTGGGCGGTACGGCGGAGTACTCGGCGGTACGGGAATAATGGGGCCCTGCGGGAATAATTCACAATTCGGGTCCCCGGAGGGCCGATTTCGAGCGGGTGAAACTAAGTTGAGACTGCAGGCTCAATTCAAGCCCTCATCGATTGCATTTGCCCAGGTCAACAAACGGGAATAGGCTGTGTTAACCCGCCTATGACATGGAAATCTCCGGGTGGAACGGGTACGGCTGCCGCCAGAGCCCGCGCCAGCTCGTCCGGTATGTCCCCGACCCCATCTGCGCCCGCAGCAGCGAGGCGGCGTCCCCGCCCCGGCGCGCCTCGCGCGCCCAGCAGAACCACGCGAGGTAGTTGGGAAGGCGCCTGGTGGACACGCCCCTGAAGCGGGCGAGGAACGCCTTGAGCGCGGAGTGCAGGGTGTTGACGCGGTTGAGCGGTGTTAACGCTAATCTGAGATTCACCGTTTGGGACTGCGGTGGTGACCCTGGACCGAATCCATCCTACGCTGCCAGCAGACCCAAGTCCCTGCGGTACTGCATGGGGCTCCTGTAATCCAGGTCGCCCTTTATCCTGACATCCCTGTACCATCTGAGGTAGGCGTCGAGCATGTCCATGAACTCCCCGAGTGTGACCCCGGTCCAGTCGCAGCCGTGGAAGAACTCTATCTTCAGCCTCCCGAAGAAGCCCTCGCACCTCGCGTCGTCGGGGCTGCACCCCTTCCCCGGCATCGACCTGGCCAGGCCGTTCTCATCGCATATCCCTATCCATCCCGGCCAGCGGTAATGGCAGCCGCGGTCCGAGTGGATCTTGGGACGGTCTCCCCGCCGAGCCGCTTGCACGCGCCGAGCGGCGACGAGTTCGCCATCCCGGCGTCGGGCGAGGTCGATATCGACCAGCTCGGCGGCATGCCGTCGAAGCAGTCCACGATCGGCGACAGGCACGCCTTGCCGGCAGGGATGCGGAACTCGGCCGCGTCGGTGATCCACAGCTCGTTCGGCTTGTTCGAGCGGAAGTGATGCCTGCCCCGGTCATCGCGCAAGAGGTTGGTCGGCGCCTCCGAGATCTCGCCCTCGTAGGAGCTGTAGCGCCGCTTCTTCCTGGCGGCCCTCGCGACCAGGTTCTCCTCCTCCATGATGCTGCGCACGGTCCACTCGCCGATCGCCGCGCCGTCCCCCGCATCGGCGTTGACCTGGGCGTGCACGCGCCTGTGGCCGTATGTGCCGCCGCCGGCCCCGGACGCCTCGATCACGGCCTTGCGGGCGGCCGCGCGCCCCTCGGCCTCGCCCTTGGCCTGGGCGCTCCTCGCGTACTCGCAGCCGCTCTTGGCCATGCCCGCCACGGGCAGGACCTCGCAGAGCTTCCACCTGGGCCTAAGCGCCGTCGCCATCGCCGCCTTCTCCGCGTTGGTCAGCAGCCCCGGTTCGGCGCCCGGGTCTTTTTTACCATCTCGAGGGTCGCCTGCCGCGCTTCGAGCCCGAGCTGCACCCGCCCGAGCCGCATCTTCGCCTCCCGCAGCATGTCCTGCAGCACCTCGATGTCGTCGGGCAGGTCGTCGCATTCCCTGCTCACGGGGACGCCTTTCCTCTCGGTGTCCCCGACATTATCCCCCATAATCTCCCTGCGCCAAATGTAGGGCGCCGCCCGCGAGCGCGCCGTGCTTCTCCGCGATCTGCGCGGCGGGCCCCGTCCTCGCCTCCAGCTCGGCCACGACCTGCACCTTCTTCTCGATGGGAACGGGGTCCCGCTTCGGGTTCGGGCCCCTGTACTTGCGCTGGCCGGGGGCGAGCTCGTCGATCCAGCCGCGCAGCGTGTCGCTGCCCTTCGGGTGGCCGAGCGCGCGCATCGTCCTGCTCAGGCTCTTGCCGTGGCCGAGGTAATGCTCGACCGCCTCTCGCTTCTGGTCATCAGAGAACCTGGGCTCTCGGATCATCTTGCCCACGGGGACCTCTCCGGTCTCCCTGTATTCCCTCCACCAGCTGTTCAGCGTGCGCCTGTCGGGGTAGCCCAGCTCGGCTATCGTGTCGGCGTAGCTGTGGCCGAATCTGATGAAGGTCTCGATTGCCAGCCTGCGCCGCTCTGTGCTGTACATGCGGTCCTCCGTGTAACCTTTTCTTGGTCCAGGGTCACCACCGCAGTCCCAAGACGGATTGACATTAACAAGCGGGGCGCGCGGGCCGGAGGAGGCGAACCTCTCGTGGGCCGCCGCGCCCATCTCGGCCAAGGCGCGCACATAGCCGCGCTGGCGGTCGGTGGAGACCACCGCCCATTACAGTCTGAGTCGTCCATAAGGGCGGCCCTTCACCTTCAAGGCATTACGATTGGGCCGTACCGATGGTCGCCGACCGACCGCCCCGGATGGCCGTTTCGCCCTGCCCCGTAGAGGGCCCGGGGGGTGTTGCCACCGGGGCGGTCGGTCGGCGACCATC
>ERZ894232.1667-NODE-1667-length-19712-cov-34.050771_pt1 | contig 19712 bp, 18 predicted proteins | sample MGYA00380296_ERZ894232 | MGnify/ENA primary metagenome ERZ894232 (study PRJEB32331, sample SAMN06328433) | human gut metagenome | biome: human gut microbiome; feature: stool | host: Homo sapiens | collected 2014-08-14 ... | reverse complement strand
CTTCAATGCCGTAGCTCCACTGACGTCTAAAGAGGTCAGCAGTGGATTATTGTCGCAATCTAAATCCTCCAATGCGGTATTTTTGCTGACGTCCAAAGAGGTCAGTTGATTATTGCTGTTGCAAGATAACCACTTCAATGCCGTAGCTCCACTGACGTCTAAAGAGGTCAGCAGTGGATTATTGTCGCAACCTAAATACTCCAATGCGGTATTTTTGCTGACGTCTAAAGAGGTCAGTTGATTATTGGAGCAACCTAAATACTCCAATGCGGTATTTTTGCTGACGTCTAAAGAGGTCAGTGAATTATTGGTGCAATATAACTTCTTCAATGCTTTAAAATAGCTTATTTCGTCAATATTACGGATTTTTACTTGATCATCATCATACCAACTTATATCGAGCGAAACAATGACTGAAGCTTCTTTCTCGGATATTTTCCTATCTTTATTTTTATCAATATTGAGGTTTAAAAGTGCTTCCTCAAAATAGGGGTCTTCAAATTCAATAATCGGACTGTCGTCTGTCCAGCTATTATCTCCATTATCGTCTTTTGAACAGGCGTTAAGCGCTGTAATCGCAATAGCCATAAATGCAAATAATAATAGTTTCTTCATAACAAATAATTTATATGGTTAATAAATCAGTCTTAGGCTTTTTCAATCAACAAGCTTACTTGTTTTGCGTGTAGTTTCTGCAATAACTCTTTTTCAGCATTGGGCACAAATTCATAATTTCCTTTTGTACGTTCCAAAATGACCCATAAGATTTTTGAAAAGAAGATACGGTCATCATCATTGGGAACATCATCCCCGCTACGGGCAATCATGCTATTTGCGACCGTTTCAATAATTTTGTCTTCTGTAAGTTCAGCAGGAGGATAATCGTCGATAATTAGCATAATTTTCTCGAACCATTCTTTCAAATAGGAATCTTTGGCAACCTCTTGGGCTACCTGCTCAAATCGGGACATAATAATTACCAATGTACCGTATCAACTCCTACTGCGGTGGGTTATATGCAAAAAAGAAAGTGTGGAGTTGTTCGTTTATCTAACAGGAGGTTCTGGAATACCCGTGCATTAAATAAACAATACCCCACACCGAATAGTATATATCAAGAATGATATATGCCTATATACGGTGATGAGCGTTGCGTTATCCTTAATGCACTCGAAAATTTTCCAGATTTCCTGTTAAGGATTAGCGAAACACTTTCACTAAACTAATATGTCTGCCGTCCTTATGGGACAGCACCACAAAGTTAGGAAATGTTTCTCAATACGCAACACTCTTGGGGTATTGTAGTTGCAAAGTTCTTGAAAACAAAGCATCTTTCCAATAGCACGGCTTATGGAATCAAAACTTTGTTCTTTATAAATTGGGACAAAAGATTTTGTGGTTACGCCTGCATAACCTCTGTAAATTATGAGTTGCAGGTTGTTCCTGTTTACAATTATCGACCTTACGCCAGCATAAAAACAAAGATTAGGGGCTGCAAAATCTTCTCGAATTTGCAACGCCCCTACTCTCTGTAATTTGCAGTTTTGCCATGTCGATCTGCAAGCCGAGTTTCATTCACCAGCAATCTTCAGTATCACGCTATCCATACAGATTGCCTGTCCGCTTGCTAATCTGCCCCACCAACAGCAACCGTATTCCTCGATGATTATCTCTCCCTCCCGTTTCAGCCGTTCAGCCAACCATGAATCAATCAGCCACCATTCCATCACATCACCCGAGAATGGATAGATATACTCTGCTGGTAACAAATTCTTATTCAGCATTTCATCCACGACTGCGGTTTGATTCGTCAGTACGCAGTTCTCCACCAATCGCTGTGCTGTCATAATAGATGCTGTTGTGTGGCTATGTTGCGTAGCCATTGATTAGCAAATACGGTGTGGTCTGCCTGTAAACGACGGTTCAGCAAAATGCCCTCGTTCGTCCATCTAACGCTGTACTGCTCCATACCCATATAATCGTTGCGATAGTAGTAGGGAACGAATTGCTGGCTTTCTTTGTGCAGGGCGATAATCATTTCAGGGTCGCGCATGGCATCTCCGTTCTGCCGTCCGTAATGAGCCAGCGAAATGTGGTCGTACTTGTCTGTTCGGTCGATGATTTCGATATGAACAGGCATATACACTCCGTCTGTGTTGTCGATTTTCGATTTTTGCAGAGCCAGCAATTTTTGCAGGATCTCTGACGCCTTTCTGTCCAATGTTTTCATGGCTTTTTTATTGATTTCACATTCGACAAGGGGGAGGGGCTTTGATCTGTTACTCTGTTCGTGGGCGGTATATGGATAGAAACGAATAGGGACAAACTTGGTCGAGGGGTATGAAATATAGACCCCTCGTCCAAGTCTGTCCTTCCTCTGCCTATACCTAAAACTCGTATTTCTTCTTGCCGAGTTTGAAAGCCCGTGCTTGGTTCTGCTTGCAGTTCTCCAACTCGAAAAATAGGCCGATGACCTTTCGATCCACTCGTCCCTCGAACGGGATGCCATTATCAGAAATCAACTGCCGCATGAACGCGTTGGCCTCGTTCGCTGGTACGATGTCGCCCGTGCGGAAACGGCCATATACGGCCTGCTGCATCTTCTCGGAGGTGAGTAGCTGGTTCTCCTCGATGCTGCCCAATGCAGCCTCGATTGCGCGACGGTCGTAACCGAGGGCTTCGATACGTTTAGCTCCCAATATCGTGTGAGCTTTCACCATCGTCGCACACTCCTCGCCCAACTCGTCGAGCATATAACTCGGCTCTGCATCGGGGTTGGCCGCCTGTAACCTGTCGAGCTGGCTCACCACCACCCGCCATAACTCCTTGGCACTTTTCAGCTCTGCCTGCTTACGGCGCAGACGATCCTCGTCCGTAACGGGCTGGTCGTATTTAACGACCTGCGTGTGAAAGGGTGTCCCCTTATAGGCGGCCTTTACCGTAGAGGGATATTTGTAGTAGGCTCGTATCTTCTCGTCCTCCCACGCGTTGTCCCACATAAAGTGGTTGCGCTTGCCGTCGCGGGTAATGAACCGCTTGTAGTCCATTCCGCCAATAGCTTCCGACAATGCACCTCTCTCGATTTCGTTGGCGGTAGGGATAGCTGCCACTTTGTTATATATGGCCTCCTTGCTCTCCAACTGCTGGATGAGCGTTTCACGCGGCAGGCACGCCAGCTTGCTATCCGTGTTGGTTACATGGTGGAGTTTCGCCACACCGTTGCGGAAACGACCGACGGCCTGCACCACCTCGGTCTGCGGGTCGATCATCGAGTACGGTGCATGGAATACGTCCGTCAGTACAATGACGTTCGGCTGGTAGTCCAGCTTGATGTCCACAGCCGAGTAGAAACGGCTGGTGAAGAAATTGACCTCGGCCAGTTCTGTAAGGTTGTCGCTCACGGCAGCAAATCCCTCGCGCTTGAGTTTGCGCACGCTCTTCTCGGAGCAGAAAACCTTGCTGCACGCTTGAAGTTTAAGGGTCTGAATAAGGCTCAACGTCGCATCCGTCGAGTTGAAGAAGATGCAGACTTTTTCGCCTGCCTTGCGGTAGCGTTCCAATAGTTTCCGCAGTACGCATACCGTGTTGTTGGTGATGACCACCGTCAAATCCTTGCAGTAGTCATAGGTGGGAACGATCCGCAGCATCTCGAATCCCTGCTCCTCGAAACGTGGATCAGACGGGAGGATGGGCGTTGCGGACACCATCGCCTTACCCTTGAACTTGAAAAAGTCCTCGACGGGCAGGTAGATGTCCCCGCGATAGCCCACGTCCTGTATGGGTTTCTCGCACTCATCGAACAGCAGGAAGTACTCTTCGTAAACCGCAATCCCCAACTCGTACATGGCGGGCAGCACCTTTTTGTCGAAGCCTTCGGGCGTGGTGATGATCTTACGGTAGCCGTCCTCCTCGCCCGAAAGGTAGTTTTTCACGTCCTCGCGCGTCGTGCCCTCGTACACGGCGAACAGAAAATCGTGCTGGGCCTTTTTCCCGATAATTACGGGCACGTTCGGCTCGATGATGATCGAATGACGTGCAGCATTGATTTCCAGCGTCGTCGCGCCGCAACCCGTCATTACCTTATTAAGGATGGTGTTGGTAGGGATCGCTGGCCTCCCGTTGACAAGGATTTTAGGCATTACGTCTTCAAGATACTGTCCTGCATTGATACTGATTTCTTTGATATTCATCTTTTTGTGTGTTTATTCTGTTGTGCCTCCACTTGGCGTTCGGCTTGCTCCGTAACCTTGTCTGCTGGCCAGCGTGATTTGATTACATAGGCAAAGTTCCCTCTTTCTACCCAAAAAAAAGAGAAAGAATAGACAGCGAAAATGCCATCTATTCTTTCCAAAAATCGAAATATGTAAACCGTGTTATTTCATCATATCCTCGAACGTGTTTCGGCCGCTTTTACTCAACTCCTCGCGAGTAACCATGTGTGACTTAAATCGAGGCTGTTTCCCCTGTTTAAACATATATTTAATGCGCCCAGCAATATTTTGAATGTCGAGTGCGGCGTCACTGTCCGAGGTAATCAAACCAAGATACAAGAGGTAATTTTGGATGATACGACATAATCCCGTGCTGACAGTCCGCGTGTCTTTGGCAGCATCCTTGAACATCGTATATGTCCCATATATGATGCGCTCGATCATTTCGTCAGCCTTACGCCCTTTTTCATGGTAGGCATCCAATGCCTTTTGTGCCTCCTCCACCGAGTGTATGTCTTCCAAATGGCTCTCGCAATATTGCAGCAATGCACTGCGTAATACCCAGTTTTCGAAATTCGGCAGGGTGAGTTTTTTCGAATATCCTTTGTACCCTTTATTGATCGTCAAGATGATTTCGTTCGTCCTGCGCGGGCGGATAGGCGTTTGCTTACAGAACAGATAGGTTTCCAATAGCTCCTCCCGCATATTATCGTGGTAATAATCAGATTGGTTTTCTGCATAATAGTCGTTGATTGTATAATCTTCGTCTTTCTCACACAAACCCCACTCGACGAACATCAACGCCCATATAATAGCAATCTCCTCGTTGGGTATCTGCTCCATATATTTGGAGGCGGATTTGTCAGAGAATAGTAATCGTTCACGGAAATCATCGTATATAAAACGGTTGTAGATCGCAATAAGTTGGCCTCGACCCTCCAATTCTGCCTCTGCCGTTCGATAGAAATAGGGGGCATCCATGCCGTAATACTTTTTCGTATAGTGCAATGCTCTCTGGAATTGCTCCCATGTAAAGACGTGCGTGTAACCAATTGTATTCTTATCCATAGTAATTGTGGTTAGTGGTTCCAAATTTACGAAAACCAAAGGACAAACTTGGAAAAGGGGCCTATAATTAACCCCTTTTACCAAGTCTGTCCTACTATCTACCCAATTAACTAACCATAAGATCAGCAGAATTAGGAGGACAAACTTTGTACAGCGGTCTATAAATCATACCGCCGTACAAAGTCTGTCCTCGTTCAACCACATATCTACAAGCAGTAAAAGGACAAACATCGACATAGGGGTATATATAAGACCCCTTGCCGATGTCTGTCCTCTTTCCAACCTATAATAGATGAGCCATTGCCGCGTCAATTTGGCTGTTTTCAAACGAATCCAAGTAGATTTGAGTGGTGGATAGATCAGAGTGTCCCAGCGATTCGGAAATCAAGGCTACGCTTACGCCTGACCGCTTTAAGACCGTTGCGTAAGTATGACGAGCTACATAGGTCGTTAATGGCGTATGCAGTCCGATTTCCTCACTCAATTCGTGCAGGCGTTTATTGACGTGCTTTAAGGTCTTTTTCACACGTTCCAATATCTGCTTCTCAGTCGTGTGGATAGTACGATTGAGGATAGGAAAGATATAATCTTCCTCCACTTGGTCGGTGTGGTACTTGTCGATAATCTCCTGTGCCTGTTCCGTCAGACAACAGTTCATCATTTTGCCTGTCTTGCGTCTTGCATAGTAGATTCTGCCATTGTCAATATCTCCATAGGTCAACAGGGCAATGTCCTTGAAATTGATTCCAGCCATGAAATACGAGAACAGAAAGATGTCTTTGGCAAGCTGGGTGTAAAAGTCCCTGTCCGATAAATCCAACTCAATCAGTTTATGGATGTCCTCCTTTGTAATGGCACGCTTACGGGTATTCGTCCATAGGCTACCCACTTTGAACTGCTGGAAAGGATTCGATTTAGGAATGAATATACCTTCTGAAACAGCCTTATTATAAACTGCTTTTAGTACGCTGAACTTGGTAGCAAGGCTGTTGTTTACGTTGCCACGCTGACGCAGGAAGATTTCAAACTCACGCAGGTAGGTTAAATCCAACTCTTCAAAGCGCATGTTCGTACTCTTGAAATGTTGCATCAAGGCAAGTGTTACCTTGTGTTTGCTAGCTGAACCGTACTTTTCGACCTTTTCCAATCTGTCGATTATTTGTCTGAAATAATCGCCTACCGTACAATCCATACGCTTACCGATGGTCTCAAACAGCGTTTCAAAGGTTACAGGGATTTCGAGGGCTTCCAGTTTCTTAATCTTCTTTTCGTACTCTTTGATTTTGGCGGTTATCTGAAACTGAATATCATCCCTGTCGGGGCAGTCTTCTGTTATTTTTTGTGCTTCTGCATCCCAGTATTTAGGAGCGACAGAAACGCCTAATCCGACTGATTTCCGACGGTTATCATGGAAAAACAAAAGGCATAAAGGGCTGGTGTTGTTCTTATAGATTACATCCTTGCGGAGTGTTACTCTGAAAGTCATTGTTTTGCATCATTAGATGCAGGAGGGAAAACACATTTCCAATGGAGAGTTTTATGGAGAGGCAATGGGGAGGCAGAGCCATGGAAAGGCCGTTTCAAGCCTGTTTTCTGCCACGGGCAAACAAAAAAATCAGCAACCTTATTTCTGTAAGTTGCTGATTTCCAGAGCGGAAAACGGGACTCGGACCCGCGACCTCAACCTTGGCAAGGTTGCGCTCTACCAACTGAGCTATTTCCGCAAATATGCCGGAACTTTCGTTTCGGGACTGCAAATATAAACGGAAAAATTCATTCCGCCAAAATTTTCCGGGGAAAATTCCGGATTTCGCCGTCAAAGGCATGCTCAGAGCCATCCGGCCGTCAAATGCCGCGCCCCACGGCGGCAGGGCCGCGGCAAAAACCGACACCGCGACCGCTTCCGGCCCGGCCATCTTCCGGCCCGAAATGCCGCGACCGGGACCCGCGCCGAAATTCGCGCCGAAACGCCCAAACAATCCGGTCCCCGGAAGGAGAAATCATTCGACCGATCGGCCCGGAGCCCCGGCTTCACTTCCAGGCAGTTTCCGGGCAACATCCGAGCAACGAGCTCCGTCCCCTGACAACCGACCGGAGAGGCCCTCTCCCCCCGTTCCAAACGACGGTTTCAGCGAATGCCATCGGACCGGAACACCCCGTCCTTCCGCCCGTCCGGACCAGACTCCCGGGAAACGGGGCCGTCCGCCTCGCCGGTCCGGTTTCCACCCAGAAACCGTTCCGGACAAAATCCTCCGGAAAACGCAGGTCGCCCGCCCGGCCGAAAGACCCGTTCCGAACCGGCTCCGCACCCACCCCGAATGCCCCCTCGAAAAACAGACACCCCCGGCCGCAGGGCCGGAGGTGTCGCGAATTTATCCGGGAATCGGGCTCCCGCCGAAACCGGGACCGGATCAGCGGACCTTGAATCCCTCGTCGGCGCGGACCGGAATGGGCAGGCTCGCATAGTAACCGCTTTCGAGCTTGTCGCGCACCGACTTGAACGCCTCGAGCGTATAGTTCACGTCCTCAAGCGTATGGGCCGCCGTCGGAATCACGCGCAGAATGATCTCGCCCTTCGGGATCACCGGATAGACGACGATCGAACAGAACACGCCGTGGTTCTCGCGCAGATCGACGATCAGGTTCGTCGCCTCGGGAATGCCGCCCTTCATGAAAACGGGGGTCACGGGCGAATTCGTCACACCTATATTGAACCCGTTCTCCTTCAGACCGCTCTGCAATGCGCGGACGATCTCCCAGAGTTTCTGCTGGTACTCGGGGTGGTTGCGGATCAGCTCCAGACGCTTCAGCGCGCCGATCACCATGGGCATCGGGAGCGACTTGGCGTAGAGCTGCGAACGCATGTTGTAACGCAGCAGGTTGATCAGCCAGCGGGGGCCGCTCACGAATGCTCCGATGCCGGCCATCGACTTGGCGAAGGTGTTGAACAGCACGTCCACGCCGTCCACCACGCCGAAATGCGAAGCCGTGCCGCGGCCGCCCTCGCCCATCGTACCGAAGCCGTGCGCATCGTCCACCAGCAGGCGGAACTGGAAGTCCTTCTTCAGCGCCACGATCTCGTCGAGTTTGCCCAGGTCGCCCTTCATGCCGAACACGCCTTCGGTGATGACCAGCACGCCGCCGTTCTGCTCCTCGGCCAGTTCGGTGGCGTGTTTGAGTTGCAGACGCAGCGAATCCATGTCGTTGTGGCCATAAACGAAGCGCTTACCCTTGTGCAGACGCAGGCCGTCGATGATGCAGGCATGCGCCTCGGCGTCGTAAACCACCACGTCGCGGGGGGTGAGCAGGCAGTCGATGATCGACAGCATGCCCTGGTAGCCGAAGTTGAGCAGGAAGGCGTCCTCCTTGCCGACGAACTCGGCCAGCTCGCGTTCCAGCCGCTCGTGGTATTTGGTCTGGCCGCTCATCATGCGTGCTCCCATCGGAGCCGCCATGCCGAACTCGGCGGCGCCTTCGGCATCGGCCTTGCGCACCTCGGGATGGTTGGCCAGTCCCAGGTAGTTGTTCAGGCTCCAGTTGAGCATCTTCTTTCCCCGGAACACCATGTGGGGACCGATCTCGCCCTCGAGTTTCGGGAAGGCGAAATAGCCGTGAGCGTACGACATGTACTGACCGATAGGTCCGCCCGCATTTTTTTCGAGGCGTGCAAAAATATCAACCATATTTATCTGATTTAATGTAATTTAACCTCCATTTTCGTTCGATTCGGACACACAAAGGCGCGAATCGAACCGATTCGGCAGTCAAAAGTAGCCGTTTTTTGTACCACGGGGATGCGTATTTATACTTATTTTTCGCCCCGGATACCGGACGGAGCGGCCCGCCGCGCAGCCGTTCCGCCCGGAGTGTTCCGCGAGGCGGGTTTTCCGGCGCTCCGGAGGACATATTCCGGGAATTTTCCCTATTTTTGCCGTATGACCTCACTCTATCACGACATCATCTTCGGCCCGGTGCATTCGCGGCGGCTGGGCCTCTCGCTGGGCGTCAATCTGCTGCCCACGGAGTCGAAACTCTGTTCGTTCGACTGCATCTACTGCGAATGCGGCTGGAATGCCGACCACCCCGGAGCGCGCCGGTTCAACGCCCGCGACGACGTCCGCCGCCTGCTCGGCGAGACGCTGCGCCGCATGGTGGACGCGGGCACGCCGCCCGACGTCATCACCTTCGCAGGCAACGGCGAGCCGACCATGCACCCCCGCTTCGAGGAGGTGATCGACGACACGCTGGCCCTGCGTGACGAGCTGTGCCCCGGAGCGAAGGTCTCCGTGCTCTCCAACGCCACGCAGCTCCACCGCGAGGAGGTCTGCCGCGCCCTGTCGCGGGTGGACAACAACATCCTGAAGCTCGACTCGGCGTTCGATGCGACCGTGCGCCGGATGAACAACCCGCAGAGCCCCGCCTACTCGGTCCGCGACACCGTCGAGCGGATGAAGCGTTTCGGGGGGCGCATGATCCTACAGACCATGTTCCTGCGCGGCGAGTGCGGCGGCGCGCCGATCGACAACACCACCGAAGAGGAGGTCGCGGCATGGCTCGCCCTCGCGGACGAAATCCGCCCCCGGCAGGTGATGGTCTATTCGCTCGACCGCGACACCCCCTGCCAAACGCTCGAAAAGGTTCCCCGCGAGGAGCTGCAGGCCATCGCCTCCCGCGTCGAAGCCCTCGGCATTCCCTGCTCGGTCGCATGATCCGCTCCGTCACGATGGAAGCGCCCGCCGGCCGGGCGTTCGTTCCCGAACCGTTCCGATCTTCCGAAATTCCCCTGCCATGCAGATTCTGATCTCCTGCGCCAAGACGATGACCGGCACCGCCGCCGTCGCCGCGCCCCGCACGACCCGGCCGCTCTTCGAGGCGGAAGCCGCCGGACTGGCCCTCCGGCTGGCCGCGCTGCCCGCCGGGGAGCTGGAACGGATGCTGCGCGTGAACCCGCGCATCGCCGCCGAAAACCGCCGCCGCTACCTCGCCTTCCACGACGCGCCGCAGCTCCCGGCCATCGCCGCCTACACGGGCGTCGTCTTCAGACATATCGCCCCCGCGGAGTTCTCGCCCGCGGATTTCGCCTACGCGCAGGAACACCTCAGCATCACCTCGTTCCTCTACGGACTGCTCCGTCCGCTCGACGCCATCCGCCCCTACCGCCTCGAAGGGAGCGTCGCTCCGCCCGGCGAGGAGGCGCCGAATCTCTTCGAATGGTGGCGGGACCGGCTGACCGGACCGCTCATCGAGCGGGTCCGCCGCGACGACGGCGTGCTGGTCAATCTGGCCAGCGCCGAGATGAAACGGCTCTTCGACTGGCAGCGGGTCTGCCGCGAGGTGCGGGTCGTAACGCCCGAATTCCGCATCCGCGAAGGCGACCGGATGAAAACAGTCGTCGTCTATGCGAAAATGTGCCGCGGGGAGATGACACGCCATATCCTCCGGCATCGCATCGCGGACCCGGAGGGGCTGAAAACGTTCGAATGGGAAGGATTCCGGTTCGACCCGGAACGCAGCCGCGGCGACGAGCCGCACTTCACGCTGCGATAGGTCACCGCGTCTGATCGACGAACAGGAGCCGGTCGGTGTCGTACCCCCGGTCGGAGGCCAGCTTCAGAATCTGTTCCAGCGTCTCCTGCGGAAGCGACGGCGTGCGCGAAAGAATCCAGAGGTATTTCGGAGAGCCGCCGCCGACCAGCGCCCAGCCGTAGTCGTCGCCCAGCGCCAGCACGTTGTAGTCCGAATAGAAAATCCAGAAGAACGACACCCGCAACTGCCCCGGCCTGCGGCCCGGACGGGCCCTGCCCACGGCTTCGCGGCGGCGGCCCGAGGCATCCGCGCCGCTATTGACGACTTCGATGCGGCCGGGTGCGAGAAGCCGGTATTCGGCACGCACCTCCTGCAGTCCCCGCTCGAAACGGTTGTCGTAACGGGCGATCTCGTACCACGTCCCCAGATAGCGTCCGAGATCGAACGACGAGACCGGCGCCGAGTCGATCCGCGCCGAACGGCTCATGCCGTAGGTCACCGCGGCCGCCATCAGCGCCACGAGCAGACAGATAATCACGATTTTCATACTCCGCGAACTTTTTCCGAAACGCCCCGCAGAATCCGTGCCGAAAGGGCGTCGCGTCACTTCCCGGCCGCCGCGAGCAGCGCCCGGAGGACGGCCTCCTCGTCGTATCCGCAAAGGGCCTGCAACTGGGCCGGCGTACCGTGTTCGACCCATTCGTCACCGATGCCGAGCGAACGGACCCGTACATCGTATCCCCCGGCGTTGAAGAACGCCGCGACGGCCTCGCCGACACCGCCGCGCAGGCAGCCGTCCTCGACGGTCACCACCCGCCTGAAGCGGCGGCCCGCCTCGTCGAGCAACGCCTCGTCGAGCGGCTTGACGAAGCGCAGATCGTAGTGCGCGACGCTCACGCCCGCCTCCGCCGCACGCTCCGCGGCCCGGGCGGCGGCGTTGCCGGCCGTACCGACCGTCACCAGCGCCACGTCGGAGCCGTCGCGCAGGCGGCGTCCCCGCCCCACGGGCAGCTCGCGGAACGCCTCGCCGCGCCACGGCAGCCCCTCGCCGCAGCCGCGCGGATAGCGGATCATGAAGGAATGCCCCGACCGGAGGGCCGTGTACATCAGATCGCGCAGTTCGGGTTCGTTCATCGGCGCGGCGATCGCCAGCCCCGGCACGGCGCCGAAGGCGGCCATGTCGAAGACTCCGTGGTGCGTCACGCCGTCCTCGCCGACCAGGCCGCCCCGGTCGAGGCACATCACCACCGGCAGGTCCTGGATCGCCACGTCGTGAATCACGTTGTCGTAGGCGCGCTGCATGAAGGTCGAATAGATATTGCAGAAGGGAACCATCCCCGCGGCGGCCAGTCCGGCCGAGAAGGTCACGGCGTGCCCTTCGGCGATGCCCACGTCGAAACAGCGGTCGGGCATCTCGCGCATCAGAATGTTCATCGAACAGCCCGACGGCATGGCGGGCGTGACGCCCACCACGCGGGCGTCGAGGCGGGCCAGTTCCAGCAGCGTCTCGCCGAAGACGTCCTGGTAGCGGGCCGGGCCGCCTTTCGGGGCGATCCGCTCGCCCGTGTCGGGGTTGAAGCACCCCGGGGCATGCCACACCGACTGATCGTGCTCGGCCGGAAGATAGCCCTTGCCCTTCACGGTCATGACGTGCAGCAGCTTGGGTCCCTCGATGTCGTGCATCGCGCGCAGCGTCCGCACCAACTCCCCGAGGTTGTGGCCGTCCACCGGCCCGAAGTAACGGAAATTGAGGCTCTCGAACAGATTGCTCTTGTTGAGCACCCCCTGCTTGACGGCGTTGCCCGCCTGCTGGCACAGGCGCAGCAGACGCGGCGTATGCGACAGCAGGCCCCACAGCCGCTGCTTGAACCGGTTGTAGTGCACCGAGGTCGAGATCTTCAGCAGGTAGTTCTTCAGCGCGCCCGTCGCCTGGTCGATGGCCATGTGGTTGTCGTTGAGAATCACCAGCAGGTCGGTCCGCTTGCTGGCTCCGGCGTTGTTCAGCCCCTCGAACGCCAGGCCGCCGGTCATCGAGCCGTCGCCGATCACGGCCACGACCTTCCGCCGCTCGCCCCGCAGCTCGGCGGCCTTGGCCATGCCGAACGCCGCGGAGATCGACACCGAGGCGTGCCCGCCCCCGAAGGCGTCGTACTCGCTCTCGGCCATGCGCGGAAAGCCGCTGATGCCTCCCAGGCGCCGCTTGGTCCGGAACGCCTCGCAGCGCCCCGTGATGATCTTGTGGGCGTAGGTCTGGTGGCCGACGTCCCAGACGATCTTGTCCTCGGGCGTGTCATAGACATAGTGCAGCGCGGCGGCCAGCTCCACGGCGCCGAGGCTCGAGGCCAGATGGCCCGGATTGACCGCGCACTGGTCGATGATATACCGCCGCAGCTCGTCGCAATAGCGGCGCAACTCCTCCGGCGAGAGCTTTTTCAGATCGCGCGGCGAGGAGACCGTATGCAGCAATTCAAAGTTTTCCGCCATTTTCTGTTCACACGGGACGCGCGGCGCGCGCCCCGGACCGGGGTTATTCCTCGCAAAGATAGTGCAAGAGCGGCGCAATGCCAAATTTTATTCGGCGAATCGCCCGCACGGAGAAGAGCGCCCGGAAAGATCGGAACCGATTGCGGATTATTCCGAAAATTTTCCTATCTTCGCAATACGATAAATCGCCACGGACCATGAAATACAAGCGAATACTTCTGAAACTGAGCGGCGAATCGCTGCAGGGACGCGAGCAGTACGGGCTTTCGCCCGCCGTGCTGCAATCCTACGCCGAACAGATCCGCGATGCGGCGGCGGCCGGCGTACAGATCGGCATCGTCATCGGCGGCGGCAACATATTCCGCGGCCTCACGGGCGCCAAGCGGGGTTTCGACCGCGTGAAGGGCGACCAGATGGGAATGCTGGCCACGATCATCAACTCGCTGGCGTTGCAGTCGGCGCTCGAGGACAACGGCGTGAAGTGCAAGGTGCTCACGTCGATCCGCATGGAGCCCGTCGGCGAATACTACTCCAAGGCCCGCGCCATCGAGTACCTCGAGGCGGGTTACGTGGTGATCGTCGGAGGCGGCACGTCGAACCCCTACTTCACGACCGATTCGGCCGCCGCGCTGCGCGGCATCGAGACCGAGGCCGACGTCCTGCTGAAGGGCACGCGCGTGGACGGCATCTACACGGCCGATCCGGAGAAGGACCCCGCCGCCGTGAAGTTCGACGAGATCACCTTCGAGGAGGTGCTCGCCCGGCGGCTCAAGGTCATGGACCTCACGGCCTTCACGCTCTGCCGCGAGAACCGGCTCGAAATCGTCGTGTTCGACATGGACACCGCGGGCAATCTCGGCAGGGTACTTGCCGGAGAGGGAATCGGAACACGCGTAAAACCGTAACGATGAAGACGATCCGAAAGAAGAGAAAAAGCGACCGGTCGCTCTGGATACTGCTGGCGCTGATCGCCGTCGTCCTGGCCGTCATCCTGCTGCTGCCCTCGTGCGGCGGCCGCACGGTGAAGGGCGGCACGACGGAAGAGGAAGCCGCCACGCTCGTCCGGGCGGGCGACGAGGCCCCCGATTTCACCGTCACGATGTTCGACGGCTCGCAAGTCACCCTCTCGGAGCTGCGCGGGAAGGTGGTCCTGCTGAATTTCTGGGCCACGTGGTGTCCGCCCTGCCGGAAGGAGATGACGCGCGTCGGGAAGGATATCATCGAACGCTTCGCCGGCCGCGACTTCGTCTTCCTGCCCGTATCGCGCGGCGAAGGGCGCAGCGCCGTCGGGGCGTTCCGCGAAAAGAACGGCTACGACTTCCCGATGGGGCTCGATTCGACGAAGGCCGTGTTCGGCCTCTACGCCTCGAATTACATTCCGCGCAACTTCCTGATCGACCGCGAGGGCAAGGTGGTCCTGGCCTCCGTGGACTACGACGACGAGGAGTTCGACGCCCTGCTGCGCGCCATCGAAAAAACGCTCGAAAATCAAACCCGATAGAGACTTATGGATACCAAGACGATTCTCAACGAAGCCTCCCTCCGCATGCAGAAGGCCATCGACCACCTCGAGGAGGAGCTGCTCAACGTGCGCGCCGGCAAAGCGTCGCCCAACGTGCTCAACGGCGTGATGGTCGATTATTTCGGCTCGCAGGTTCCCGTGTCGGGCGCCGCCAGCGTCACCGTGCCCGACGCCAAGACCATCCTGATCCAGCCGTGGGACAAGAACATGCTGCGCCCCATCGAGAAGGCGATCATCGACTCGAACATCGGACTGACGCCCTCGAACAACGGCGAGCAGATCCGCCTGTCGATCCCGCCCCTGACCGAGGAGCGCCGCAAGGACCTCGTGAAGCAGGTGCGCGGCGAGGCCGAAACGGCCCGCATCTCGCTGCGCAACGCCCGCCGCGATGCCGTGGAAGCCTTCAAGAAGGCCCAGAAGGAGGGTATGCCCGAGGACGAATCGAAGGACGGGGAAACCCAGTCGCAGAAGCTGCTCGAAAAGTTCACGAAACTCCTCGACGAGGCGATCGCGAAGAAAGAGAAGGAGATCATGACCGTGTGACGCGCAACCGCACGCACCGCGAAAAAATCCGGCCCCGACATGAATCGGGCCGGATTTTTTCATATATTTGCCCGACCCAACCCTTTCGACGTCATGAGAAACCTGCTTTGCAAAGCCGCGCTGCTCCTGCTCCTCGCACCGCTCGCCGGGCCGCAGCGCGCCGCCGCCCAAGGATACGTGAAACTCAACGCGCTCTATGCGCTGGTAGGCGTGGTGAACCCCTCGGTGGAGTTCGCCGTCTCGCCCAAATCCACGTTGCAGACCGACATCGTCGTCTCGCCCTGGAAGTCGATCAACAACAAACACATGCTCTTCGCGATCTTCATGGGCGAATACCGCCGCTACTTCAAGGAGCACAACCGCGGCTGGTACCTGGGAGCCAACCTCGGCATGATGGCCTTCGACATGTCGAAACCCTACATCGAGAACTGGTCGCTCAAGTTCGAGGACCGCTACTGCAAGGGCTACGGCATGATGATCGGCCTCTGCGTGGGCTGGGAACGCCAATTGGGCGAACGGTGGCTGCTCGACGCCTTCCTGGGCTGGTCGTGGATGGACAGCCACTACAACGGTTACAGCTTCGACGGCGAGATCGACATGCACCCCCACCGGCCGGTGCAGCCCGAGCATCCCGACCCGTTCAACGGCTCGTCGGAATGGTATCCCAACAAGATCGGCGTCTCGATCGGCTACCGCATCTTCAAACCCCGGGAGCGGTGACCGCCGCCGCACGAATACCGTAGCGGGAGGCCCCTCGGGACCTCCCGCTACGTTTTCACCGGCCGTCGGAACGGGCAGCTCCTGTCCGTGCGCCTTCCGCCCCCGCCGCCGCGATCCATGCCGCCAGTTCCTCGAGCACTTCGGGAGCCACGGTCACGCCGATCGTCTCGTACTCGGAGACGTCGCCCGTCGTGCAGGGTTGGAACAGATGGTTCAGTCCCCCGTACTCCCGGACGGTCAGCCGCTCCGAAGAGGCGAGCAGCCGGCGGATCGCCCCGAGATTCTCCGCGGCGTCCACCTGCCGGTCGAGCGATCCGTTGAGCGCCAGCACGGGGCGGCCGCCCGCACGAGCGATCGCCTCCGACGGATCGAAGGTCAGGAAACGGTAAACCCACGCATTCGAGGCGGCTTCGTCGAGCAGCGCCAACAGCCTCTCCCGGACGGGCCGCGGCAGCGACACGGCCGGCTCCGCGACCACAAGACGGGCCTTCACCTCCCCGCACTCCGCCGCCAGACGCTCCTGCGGACGTTCCCGGACCTCCGCATAAATCCGCTCCAGCAGCGAACAGCACGCCTCCGTCAGGGCGGCATCGAACCCCTGCAACTCCATCGCCCGGCGGTTCTGCCGGAGACTCGCCCGGTCGCCCCGGACGGCCAGCCCCGCCATCGACACCACGAACGCCACCCGCGGCTCCTCCGCAGCAGCCAGAAAGGCGACCGTCCCGCCTTCGCTATGGCCCAGAATCCCGACCTGCGGCGAACCGGAACCTACCTGTGCACGCAGGAAGTCGAAGGCCCCCAGCGCGTCGAGCGCGAAATCGGCCGTCGCGGCACGCTCCAGCAAACGCCGCCGCTCCTCCTCCGGCACACCGAAGCCGCGGTCGTCGTAACGCAGCACGGCGATCCCGCGGCGCGTCAGGAAATCGGCGATCACCAGGAAAGGCTTGTGGCCGAACACCTCTTCGTCGCGGTTCTGCTGCCCGCTTCCGGTCACCAGCACCACGGCGGCCGCAGGACGCTCCCCGGCGGGCAACGTCAGCGTACCGCGAAGCGTCACGCCCTCCGCCCGGCTCGGAAACGACACCTCGCGGCTCACATAGGGATAGGGCGGCCGCGGCTCCTGCGGCCGGGCGGTCGCAGCCGGATCGCGGCGTCTGAGCAGCAGCGAGAAATCCATCCCGCCCTGCCGGAACACCCCGACGAGCATATCTCCGGGCAGCAGCGCACCCCGGTAGGAGGCCTGCAACGCCGCAACGCCGAAGACGACCTCCGAGCCGCCGATGGAGACCGAATCCACGGGAATTCCCCGCACACCCTGATCGGGGCTGTCCAGCACGGCCTCATATCCCCGCTCCGAAGCGGAAACGCGGAACAGCAGCCGCACGCTGCCGCCATTGACGGAGAGCGCACCCTCCCACACGCCGGCAAAATCCTGCGCCGCGGCGCAGAGCGGCACGAAACAAAACGCGAAGAGAACGAACAGTCGGGATCTCATGGATACGGTATTTTTCCGGGGCCGCGACGATGCGGCCCTTTTCGCAAAGATAGAAAAAAACGCCGGACATGCGCCGGGCCGCCGGAATTTCCGACCGGCATCCCGCCTCCGGCACGCCCGAAATCTCCGAGACGGCCCCGATGCGACCGGAAGGGCGGGAACGGTCGTGACGGCCCGGACCGACCGGAAAACGGTGCAACGGAACGGACGACTCCGACCGGCCCTCGTGCCGCCCCGGAACGAAAAAGCGGGAGATCCCGAAGGACCTCCCGCCGGCGACCCGGATCGACCGGGCGGCGATTATTTCAGTTTCGGACCGGCAGCCACGAGCTTCTTGCCCTCCTCGTTGCCGGTGAACTTCGTGAAGTTCTTGACGAAGCGACCTGCGAGGTCCTCGGCCTTCACGTCCCAATCCTTGGCACTCTTGTAGGTGTCGCGCGGATCGAGGATCTTGGGATCCACACCCGGCAGAGCGGTCGGGATCTTGAAGTCGAAGATCGGCAGCGTCTTGGTCTGGGCCTTGTCGATCGAGCCGTCGAGGATGGCGTCGATGATGCCGCGCGTATCCTTGATCGAGATACGCTTGCCCGTGCCGTTCCAACCCGTGTTCACGAGATAGGCCGTAGCGCCCGACTGCTGCATGCGCTTCACGAGCTCCTCGCCGTACTTGGTGGGGTGCAGCGACAGGAAGGCGGCGCCGAAGCAGGCCGAGAAGGTCGGCGTGGGCTCCGTGATACCGCGTTCCGTACCTGCCAGCTTGGCCGTGAAACCGGAGAGGAAGTAGTACTTCGTCTGCTCGGGAGTCAGGATCGAAACCGGAGGCAGCACGCCGAATGCGTCGGCCGAGAGGAAGATCACCTTCTTGGCGGCCGGAGCCTTCGATACGGGCTTCACGATGTTGTCGATATGGAAGATCGGGTACGACACGCGGGTGTTCTCCGTCACCGACTTGTCGGCGAAGTCGATCTTGCCTTTCTTGTCCACCGTCACGTTCTCCAGCAGGGCGTTGCGGCGGATGGCGTTCCAGATGTCAGGCTCGTTCTCCTTCGAGAGGTTGATGACCTTGGCGTAGCAGCCGCCCTCGAAGTTGAATACGCCGTCGTCGTCCCAGCCGTGCTCGTCGTCGCCGATGAGCTGACGCTTCGGATCGGTCGAAAGCGTGGTCTTGCCGGTTCCCGACAGACCGAAGAAGATGGCCGTCTCGCCCTTCTCGTTCGTGTTGGCCGAGCAGTGCATCGAAGCGATGCCCTTGAGCGGCAGCAGGTAGTTCATGTAGGAGAACATACCCTTCTTCATCTCGCCGCCGTACCACGTGTTGATGATCACCTGCATCTTCTCGGTGAGGTTGAACACGACGGCCGTCTCCGAGTTCAGGCCGAGCTTCTTGTACTCCTTCACCTTGGCCTTCGAGGCGTTGAGCACCACGAAGTCGGGCTCGCCGTAGTTCTCCAGTTCGGCGTCCGTCGGACGGATGAACATGTTCTTCACGAAGTGAGCCTGCCAGGCCACCTCCATGATGAAGCGGATCTTCAGACGCGTGTTCTCGTTGGCGCCGCAGAAGGTGTCCACAACGTAGAGCTTCTTACCCGACAGCTCCTTCGAAGCGATCTTCTTCAGCTCCTTCCACGCAGCCTTCGTCACGGGCTTGTTGTCGTTCTTGTACTCGTCGGAGGTCCACCAGATCGTATCCTTGGTGGTCTCGTCCATCACGAAGAACTTGTCCTTGGGCGAACGGCCGGTATAGACGCCCGTCATCACGTTCACGGCGCCCATGTCGGTCAACTGACCCTTCTCGAAGCCGCGCAGGCCTTTCTTGGTCTCCTCACGGAACAGCTCGTCGTACGAGGGATTGTACACGATCTCGGTCACGCCCGTGATCCCGTACTTTTTCAGATCCATCTTGTCCATAGCAATTGATATTTAATTAGAAATCCACTCTCTTTCCAACGTCGCACGCCGCACTTCCGTACGTGCGGAATCCGACGGCACAAAGGTAGAAAAACTTTTATTCTTGTGAAAAGAATAACAGTAAAAATTACGAAAAATATTTATTATTTTTTCCGATACGCATATAGGTTTAACCTGCAAATACATACGCAGGTCGCCCCGGCCCGCGAGAGGGGGGGGGCCCCCCCCCCTCGTC
>ERZ894232.1665-NODE-1665-length-19753-cov-8.393238_pt1 | contig 19753 bp, 27 predicted proteins | sample MGYA00380296_ERZ894232 | MGnify/ENA primary metagenome ERZ894232 (study PRJEB32331, sample SAMN06328433) | human gut metagenome | biome: human gut microbiome; feature: stool | host: Homo sapiens | collected 2014-08-14 ... | reverse complement strand
AGTGACCAACCGCCAAACGGCAATCCTTTGCGGTGTTCTCCGCTTTTTCAGAATATCATATTTTTGCTGTTTCTTCAATCTTTTACAGTAATATAAAAACCGCATAAAATATTATGCGGTCAAAAGCTTCTTGTTTTTTTATTACAAAAATTAAAAAGGAAGATATTTCATAAAAGGCATAAAAAAAAGATACCGATTTCATTCGGTATCTTATACGGAGAAGGAGGGATTTGAATTATAAAAAGTTGCAAACAGCATTAAACTAAATTGCATGGCAGTTATTTAAACCCTATAAAATCAAGGATTTTAGTTAATGTCAATAAATACAGTATATTCATTTTTAATTCTCTAAAGGGTATTTTAAAGGGTCAAACAGTGATATTTTTTAGCTCTCACAACTCCCCCAAAAGCTTAAAAGCTGCCCGTTCTGTAGAACTGTAACCGCTACGTTTCCATATAATAAAATTGCCCCTATATCCGTATCTGCTTATAATATCGTCCTTGTATTCTCTAAGCCTATTATCACGCCTTAACGCTCTTAGACTTTCGTCTTTTGCATATCTGGCTTTATGCTCTGTTATATTATAACTTTTGGCAATATCATTTACCGTATACCCTTTATAATAGATACTTTCCAATATTTCTTTATTAGTCGGGGTTAGCTTACTCATAGCCTTGTCTAAATCGTTGTGTAATTCAGTGTTATATATTCGCTTTTCTGCATCCTCTATGTCCGTGCTGTCATCGGCTATTGTCTCTAATAGTTCCAGTTCTCCGTCTGAATTGCCTAAAGGAGTATTTAAGCTAGTAGAATAATTAAGAGTTTCTTTCTTGCTACTGCGTACCCCTGTAAGCTCATTAAATGCCGTTTGTAGGTGGTATGTCATATAAGTTAATAGTTTATATCCCTTTAACGGTTCGTAGCTTTCAACGGCTTTCAGTAGTGCAAAGTACGCCTCTTGCATTAAATCATCAACAGTAATACCGGCAGATAAACACAATTCCGTCTTTGAGTTGTAAAACCTAAAGCAGCACTTATATATAAATGGTTTCGTTGCTTTCCATAACTCTGATATTGCCGTTTTATTGCCTTGTTTAATTTGTATTGCCAGTTCTTCATTGCTCATATAATCATCTACTTTAATCGCTCATTTTTCCGCAATCTTCAAGCATATTAATTTCTTTGCAAATTCCGTTTTTATGCGGATTTCTAGAATCATAATAATTTTGACATTCGCTTTCTAATTTTGAGACATTTTTTTGATTTACGTTAGGCGCAGGTTGAAACTGTAAATCGTTTTTATGTGGGTTCATGTCGTCATAGCACTTCTGTATCTCCTCTAAACTATTGCTAAACAGAGGCATAGAGGCGTCATAAGTCATTATCCTTTTACCTGTTATCATTTGCATACCTCCTCATCTGGTACTTTGTACACTACAACGCCTATAAAAGTAGCATTAGGAGCCATAAAGGAGTTAAAGCCTACTACTTCGCCGCCGTTTTCGTTTATTTGCGATAACACGGCGTCTAACCCTCTCTCTATTGTGTCCGTTCTTGCCAGCTCTATCTGTATTACTTTTGCTTTTGCTATCATCTAAAAACCTCCTTATTATAAAATATTACATCTGTAGTAATTATACCATTGCATAAAAGAAAAGTCTATGATATAATTAAATTACCCCTTTTAAGAGAGGAAAATTGATGCTTTTGTCTTTTATCAAAAAGCGGACTCTGTTACCAATAGTAGCGGAGTCCGCTTTTTTATCCACTTAATACTACAGTTGTAATAATATCGGCTACTGTTCAACACTATCCCTCTTTTTATATTATATTAATTAAACTTAGTCATCTTATTTAATAACTTAAAAGTATTTGACATATCAATAACTTTTAAGTATAATAATAGCAGAGAGGAGGAAAACTAAACTTGCATAGGATAAACTTTTACAGAGATAAACACGGTAATGAGCCTGTAGCAGAATATATAGCAGAATTAGCCTGGAAAAAGGACAAAGACAGCCGTATAAAGCTAAACAAAATAAGGGATTATATAAAAGTTTTAAGCGAGTACGGAACACAGGCAGGAGAGCCATATATAAAGCACCTTGACGGTGAAATATGGGAGCTTAGACCCCTCCGAGATAGAATATTGTTTGTAGGTTGGGCAAATGGTAGTTATGTATTGCTTCACCAATTTATGAAGAAAACACAAAAAACACCCGCAAGAGAGATAGAAAAGGCAAAGCGTGAACTTGCAGATTTGATAGAAAGGGGCGTAAAGTATGAATAATACAGAGAAAACAAGTAAAGATTCCGCTATAGGAAGAGATGCCTTAGAGTTTATGGACGCTCTTTTAACATCGGAAGAAATAGCAGAAAGCAATCTTAGAGTTGCCCTTATAGGCGAACTCATTAAGGCAAGACAGGAAAAAGGCATAAGCCAGAAGAAATTAGAGGAATTAAGCGGAGTAAAACAACCCGTAATTGCAAGAATGGAAAGAGGCGCAACAAGTCCGCAGCTTGACACTATTCTTAAGGTTTTGGCTCCACTGGGCAAAACTCTTGCCATTGTACCGCTTGAAACAAAATAACTAAGTATAAGTAAGCTCGGTTATATAACCGGGCTTTTGTTTTATCTCTTATATATCGTGTCAACAAATTATATTTTCCGTTATCCTGCTTAATAAAAAATTGGTGGGATATGCTTTTTATTTTCACCTTAACAAACCTTAGCATTTCTTAGCAATAAACAATGCAGATTCTGCTTTAAATCTCTTTTTTATGTTCTGCTTTTCTCTGCTTTTTACCGAAAAAAGTTCGGAGAAACACGCTTTTTTATGTTGCGCTTTTCTGCGCTTTTATTAAAGGGTGAATCTCAAACTAGACACCCTTGCATATTGTTATAGTATCGTATTATAATAAAAAAGGTGGGTAGTTTATGCCTACCCACTAACACGGTATTTTTATTTGTCCCTTAGAGATTGCCGTCTCTAAAGGGATTTTTTATATCTGACATGAATTTAATTCACCTCATATTTTAACGCCTTAATTCTTCTATAGTCGGCACATATAAAACCAATGGCTTTATGATACTCTTTGTTGTCCATAGGTTTTAAAACCTCTTTCCAAAGCTCTACACGCTGTTTCATTTCTCCGCTTTGTGGGGAATGTTTAAATAAATCTTGCACAGCTGCCGGCAAGCTATCAAATATAGTTCTAGTCAAATAATATGTATGTGTGCGGTAAAGATGACAATTCATGTTCCACCCCTCCAATGTATTTATAAAACTAATACCACGCCCTAACGCCGGGTTAGACCGTTCAGACCGTCCGCACAGTTCTATTGATTTATAAATCTTATATGATAACTTTGTAGTTTTAACAATATTTGATACCTTGCTTTTTATGTTCATTGTTTTATACTCCTTTTCATTTATTATTAATCCGCTCATTTTTGAGCAAAAGTACCGCTTATCACCATTGTTTTTTAATCTTCCGCAAGCAACGAAACCATGTAAAAAAAATTTCCGCAACTGGCTGTTTTTTGGGCTCACAAGCACCACAGGCTTTTATATCCCTGTAAAGTACCTACGGCATATTAGATTGCACTATACTTGTCCTTATATGTAATCAGTGCGGCGAACTTCTCCAGATTGCCGACAGTACCCAGGTGAGTAAACTTAATATCGTTTATACGTCCTCCGTTAAGCTCAATAGAGGCTATACACTCGGTTACATTGGTTTGAAAATCCTCGTATTCTCCTAGGTCTGCATCTTCTGTCATGCCTCTAGCTCCGGTACCTCTAGCTCCGGTAGTGAACATAATATCCATGTATATCAATTCCTTTCGTTTGTTATTGTATTATTTACAGTACGGTAAAACGCCGTATAGGGTTTTTATTGATATTCTATAGAGTGAGTACATGACATTTTGTCAGCTTGTCTATAGAGATATGGCAATAATTTAGTTACGGTCATAGGACCAGTGCAGAATAATAATCTATCCCCTGATATTCCGCTGTGTGTATAAATTTAATATCAATAACCTTTCCGCCGATGGTTTCTATATTAGAAATACAGTCATTCAATTTATTTTCGATGGATGTTTCATTTTCGCACCCATTTATGTACTTACTATCTCCTGTAACAACTTTAACTTTCATTTTGCGCGCTTCCTTTCCGTTTTCTGATACCTCATACCCTTTATAAAGCCATAGGCAAAAACATCACACATTACATCAAACAACCCGTTTCTATCTTTTAGTTGCAACAATTCTTCATACCGCAAGCCGTATCTATTCTTTACTGCTTTATCAAGTTTTTCATATTCTTCCAGGCCCTTATCTACTCTCCGCATTATATATCACTCCTTTTAAACAAATCTAAAAGTCTGCCCTTCTGCCTGTATAATTCAGAGGATATTTTTAAACCGAATTTATATCCGCTTTCCTCTGCTGCGTGAACCTGTTTTATAATAGCCTCTATCAATTTGTCATTGTCTTCACTTGTAAGAGGCAGATTTTTAATAAATTCCCCTAACTCCTTAGCGGCAGTATAAAATTCCTCTGTTCTCTCTATTTCTATTATTCTGTCAGTATCTGAAAAATTTCCCATAGTTTTAAGCCTCCTCAACAATAAAATGCACCTCTGCAGCCTCATGCGGCTTTATACAAATAATCATTTCTCCCTCTTCATATTCATCTTGAGAGAAAAACCATTCTTGCATGCCTTTTATAGCCTTGTCCACATCGTCATCTTTTATCGTTTTTACTGTTTTCATATATTATTCTCCTTTCTTTCAGCCTCTTTTTTAAAAAACTGGTTTTACCAACTTTTTAGAGCTGACAAACCGCATGATTACGGGGTTTACCACAAAACCACGTTTTTTTTCAATTATCTTTTTTATATATAAGGCTCTATACTATATATATTTTTATATATAATTCTTTTTAAGAAATAATATGGTTGTTTGGTTTAGCCTTGATTTTAAGGCTTTTTCTGCGTCATGTTTTTTGCCGCGAAACCATATTTTAAATTAAGAATGTGGTTTTACAAACATCGTGGGTCTGTCTGGTATTGTCTGGTCTCTAACTTTTTTATATCCAGCGTTTTCCATAGCCTCATAAAACGAATTGCGACCCAAGGGCTTATAGCCTGCATGTTTACAAAAGTCTTCATATTCAAAATATACAGTCTGCGCCTCTTTTGCTAATATGAAGTCTCTCTTTTCCTGTATGAACTCCATGACGTTGTTATTTTTCTCATCAAACGCTTTTAACGCCTCTTTGCTTATCGGGGGGATTGTGAATCCGCCGTTCTTGAAAACATTATCTAAATTTTCAAGTCCTATTTTAATGGCGTATTCCGCTACTTCCTCAGTACATAGTTTTGATAACATATTGACAACCGCTTTTTTCCTAAAGTCATTTAGAAATGGCAATATCTTTAGCCTCCTTTTCAATCCGTTTGTTTTATCATTCATCTTCGGTATTGTGTTCCCTGTAAAGATTAACTTACCGTAATACCTCATCGGCTTTTTGTCTTTATATTTTCCTCCCGCCTGAAACGGTTCGCCGGACACCATTTTTTTCAATGGGCCTACCCTTGATATATATTCATTCTCTACGTCGTCGCCAATATTAAGCAGTTTGTTTTGAAGCTGAGGCAATGTAAAGTTGTCCGCCATTTCCTCAAGAGTGAGAAAAGAAATATTGTCATTTCCAATCAGAAATTCCATAAATCCGGAAAATGTACTTTTGCCGTTCCCGCCGCCTCCAAGGATGAATAAAAACGCCTGTAATGGGTTTCCCCTGTAAAAACAATAGCCTATAACCTCTTTTAAGAACTGCATAGCTACCTCATCGCCGCATACAAGGTCAGATATAAAGCTGTCCAATACATCTTGCCTCTCTGCCTCTGCGTTGTAATTGTGCGGTATTCTATTGCAAAATACATAGTCCTCTTTTATCGGGATTAGCTTCTTTTCTTTTAAGTCATAAATGCCATTATTAAATAATATGTATCGCTTATCACTTGTAGTTTTTTCATCTGCATAACGCTCTACATACCGTCTAAACTCTAATCGGTCTTTTATTCGTGTGTTATACACTTCATCCATGACAATTTTGTCAAACTCTCCGTCGGACAGGTGAACATATAAGCCACTATCATATCTGTGTAGATGTTCGCCAATTTTGACAATCTTATATTTTTTTATCAGATATAACGCTAGCTTACTGAAATCAAGATTTTTAATAGATATTCTGCCGTTCTCCATTTCAAAGCCGTTATTGTTATACTCTATTTCTTTGCGCCGTGTTGTGTATTTTCCTACGTATTTATCAATTGCTGCTTTTACCTGTTTATCATCCAAAGAGGCGTAAGGCTTATTATAAAATATCTTGTACGCCTCTTTATCAATCGGTATACCATCGTTTTCAAGTTCAGCGGTAAATATATCGCTCATTGTTTTTTTGATTTTAGCAGGGAGGAAAACAAAATCTTTAACATACCCCTTTGTCAGTCCGTCTATTATAGGGGGCATATATCTTTCTGCGTCCTCTTTATCTTGTATAAGCATCGAATAATAACCCGAATAGATTATTTTTTTATCCAGGGCTTCATCATCAACCAGAAATATATACTTCTTGTTTCCCTCCGGTGGTTTGCTGAAAATATCAGCGAATACTTTTTCATTTATCGACAATGTTTATTCACCTTGCTTTCTGCTGTTGACCCATTCTTTTAAGCCTTCTAATGGGATTAACACTTTTCTTCCTATTCTCAAACAGGGAAATCCCTCTATCCTTGTAAGCTCATACGCCTTTGGCAAGCAGATATTTAACATTTCTGCCATTTCCGGTACTGTTATAGTTAGTTTCTCCATGTGATAACCTCCTTTGGCTCTTAATCCCTCAAATTTTCCGTTTACTATGACTATTAGAGGCACGTTATTTTATTTCCCTATAAAGTGGATAAATTAATCACTGACAGTTGTTTTATTTTTACCCTTATTATTTAAATGGATATTTTCAAAAATACGAGTAGCCATTGCTTTCCTCTGTTCTTCTGTGTACTCCACTTTCTTTCTATGGGGGTCTTTCCCAAAACGATAATCGTATAAAGGGCAGTTCTTAACAGGGCAAAGCTTAACCTCATTACTGCTGCCACATGAACAGTCAATGCACTTGCGCCTTATTGCTTTCATCGGTGTTAATTTCATGCTTTATTCCTCCGTTTCTATAATGTCCGCTACGTCTACGCCTAACACATCGGCTATTTTGTAGCCTATAACGTCAATACATCTTTTCCCCTGTTTTATGTTGGTTATGGTCTGGCGTGATACCCCAACTTTTTCCGCGACTTCCTTAACTGACATGTCCTTGTCAATTAGCAAATGTGCAAATTTCTTTCTGTTAATTCTCATAGTTTAATCACCTCCATTTTAGTTGATATTTGAATTATAGTATAATAATTTAATTTAGTCAATACTTTGGTATAGATATTTTACTTTAGTTAAATTTAAACACTTATATGTTTTTGACCTTTAATATTGCAAGTGCATATCTTTTGTGTTAATCTAAAACTAAAATAAAAAGGAAGTGATTACATGGACAACAAAGAACTTTCTGTTTTTGCCGAAAGGTTAAGAAATTTAAGAAATGAATTAGGCATTTCACAAACTGAATTTGTTGACGGGATAGGGATAACTGCTTCTTCTCTTTCTGCGTATGAAAAAAACTCAAAAATCCCTTCTATAGGTGTAGTTAAAAAAATAGCTGAAAAGTATAACGTATCTATTGATTGGCTATGTGGGTTAAGTGAGGATAAACAAATAAACCAAGAAATCAAAACATATTCAGACTTGTTTAAGGTGTTGCGTAAAATAAATAATGTATCGGAAAATTTTTGTGAGTTTGAATCCGAATACAACAATTCATATACGGGCGAGTATCAAGACTTGTGCGGCGTAGTTGTTTTTAATGACAGGTTTATGACAGACATGTTAGGCGATTGGAATAAAATGTTAAAGCTATATCGTAATAATGCAATAGATAACGATATTCTAAAATTATGGGAAGAAAAAACAATTAATAAATACAATTTTCCAATAGGCTATATTGATGAACCAATTACTGACGATGATTTACCCCTTTAACCTTGAAGTAGGGTAATAGCATATAACTTATCAAATCTCCTGTATTTCAATAAAAATACTCACTAGACATAGCGTAATTTATCGCTTTCCGTTAATATATTAAATATAAGGAATTAAAGGACGGAACGGGCAGCCGTCGCCCTTGTTGGAGATGTGGGAGTGTCGCCCCACTTAATTTCTTTTAACTCTTGCGGATGCGTTATGCGTCCGCTTTTTTATTTGATTAATATTACAAAAGTAGGTGATAACATGGCAAGAGGCGCACAGGGCAACGGAACTATAAGACAGCGTAAAGATGGACGTTGGGAGGCTCGTATAACAGTAGGGCGTAACCCCTCTACAGGGAAACAGATACAAAAATCAATATATGGCAAAACACAAGCCGAAGTAAGAAAGAAGCTCAGTAGTGCCGTACATTCATTTGATAACGGGACATATACGCCGCCTGATAAAATTCTGACGTCTCAATGGCTTGAAATATGGCTAAATGAATATGTGGAAAACAATGTTAAGCCATTTACCTATAAATCATACGAAACGCAATGCAGAGTTCATATAGTGCCACACTTGGGGCGAATAAAGCTACAATCACTTAATACCCCCTCTATACAGTCATTTTATAATAACATGTTAAAAGAAGGTCTTTCAGCAAAGACAATTAAAAATATTCATGGAGTTCTCCATAAAGCATTAGACAAAGCTGTCAAAATAGGATATATCAGTTTTAATCCTGCTGACCTTTGTGAGTTGCCTAAAATACAGAAAAAAGAAATCAAGCCTCTTACATCGGAAAATATAAAGGATTTTATAAAAGCTCTGGAAGGCGAAAAATACAAGGCTCTTTATTTAACAGCCCTGTTTACGGGAATGCGACAAGGTGAATTACTGGGGTTAACATGGGATTGTGTCGATTTTAAAAATGGCACAATAACCGTAAATAAACAGTTGCAAAGAGAGAAAAAGCCAAACGGCGAATATATTCTTGTACCCACAAAAAACAGTAATACTCGTACTATAACGCCAGCCAAGTTTATTATGGATATGCTAAAAAAAGAACATCAAAAAACTACGGTTTATAGTGAATACAACCTTGTATTCGTTGATGAATGCGGCAAACATCTTGCAATACATACAGTATATAAGCATTTTAAAAAAATAGCTGAAAAGATAGGAGTGCAAGAGGCAAGGTTTCACGATTTACGGCATACATACGCAGTTACAGCTCTTCAGGAAGGAGATAGCATAAAAACAGTACAGGAAACTTTAGGTCATGCCACAGCTTCTTTTACTCTTGATGTATATGGGCACGTGTCCGATAAAATGAAAAAAGAAAGCGCCGCAAGAATGGACGCTTTTATAAAAAGTATGTCAATATAGGCATTTAAAAACAGGTCTGACCCTTTAGAGATAAACAACATAAATTCTCTAAAGGGTATTTTTAAGGGTCAAAACTCTAAAAAGACAAGAAAAAACCCCGTAAACACTAGATTTACGGGGTTTCTAAATACGGAGAAGGAGGGATTTGAACCCTCGCGCCGCGCAAACGACCTACACCCTTAGCAGGGGCGCCTCTTCAGCCACTTGAGTACTTCTCCACGGCTTACTGCCTTGCTATAATATCATAAATACGTACTCTTGTCAACTGTTTAATGGTTTTAAATAACTTTTTTAGGTTTTTTTAATCTTTTTATTTCTGTCCGTACTTACTTATCCAAAATTCTTCCTCATCCTCGCCCTTTGTTTTCTGGTTAAAATAGTCCACCACAAAGCACAGAACAAGCGGTATTATAAACGCAATGACGCCGAATTTCACACTGTCTCCTCCTGCCGCCGTATATTCATACCTCAGCAGTTTAAGCGCTTTCAGATTAAATGCGCTGGCAATAAGCTGTTCTATTACCGCTATTATAATGAATATTCTTACCGGAATACGAAATTTATATTCCCCTATGCTGACCTTTTCCGTACAGAGTATATACCTGTTTATTACCTCTGCCACTGCGCCTTCGTCATTGGTCGCCTTTGTTATATAATCCGCTTCGTCCTTCAAAGGCTGTACGGCGTTTCGCACCGCAACCCCCAATCCTGCCGCTTTCACCATGGATATATCGTTGAAGCTGTCGCCCATTGCTATGGTTTCGCTTATATCCACGCCCAAATCTTTAGCCAGAGAAGCCAACGCCTCGCCCTTTGTAGAGCCAATACCCGTAAACTCCAAATAATTCGGGTTGGAGAAAAAGCAGTTAAATTTACCGTTTAATTTATGCTTTATCTCTTTTTCTATTTTCAAAAGCAGTTCGTTGGGACCGTTCAGCAGTATTTTTGATATTTTTCCGTCGTATTCCTCTATACTGTAGACAACGGTATATTCGGCGGAAAGCTTATCTATATACGCCTTTACCCTTTCGCTGATGTTTTCCACAATCAGTCTGTCGTCCCTGTATATCTGTATATCAACGCCGTATTTCTTTGCCGCTTTATAAATTTCCACAGCAGAGGAACTTTCAAACAGATTTTCCTTCATCAGCACAGGCGGAAATCCTTTATATACCGCTCCTCCGTTAAGACATATAATATATCCGTTGTCGACGCCCAGTTTCTGCGCTATATGCTTTACGCTGAAAATACCTCTGCCCGTACATATAACAATATTCGCGCCGGCGTCGGAAGCCTTTTTTATTGCCTCCAGATTCGTTTCCGATATGGACATATCAGATGATAAAAGCGTATCGTCCAAATCCAGAAATAACATTTTATAACTCATTTTTTATCACCGATTCACTACTTATACACAATTTTATGTTGATAACCACAGTTTCCTGTGGATAAATCCAAATTCCCTGTTATTATCCTCTGCCTTTATCCACAGATTTTTTTACATTTTTCACTGCTTTTTTCCTTTTTGCCTTTGCCGCGGCATTTTTATATATTTCTGCTTTCTCTTTCTGTCTTTCCTTTTCAGCCAAAGCCTTTTCCTTCATTTTCTTAGCGCGAAGCGTCCTTGCCGGCTCTTTAACGGTTACGGTCTTTTTGACCGCCTGATAAGCGTTATTTTTAGCCTTGTCAATGGCTTCCTGCTCCTCCTTTGAGAGTATATATGTGCTTACACCCAGTTCGACAGGCTTTGCATAGGTAAACGTACCGCTTCGGCTGTGTATTCCGTTTATTACGATTCCGGTATCCTCGGCGTCCAGTATTGCAACGGCAAAACACAGATTTCCTCCCATTTCCTCAAAGGGATTATATCTTACTATGCCGACCTTCTGACAGCAATACTTCATATTTTTGTTCATATCCTGTACTATTTCCAGTACCTTTGTATATTTTTCGTCTATGCTTTCCGCCTTTGCCACACATTCCACCAACAGCTTTTCCATGTTGACGTCGTTTCTGCGTTTTTTATTGATGCCCATAAATACTTCGTATCTTGCTTTCAGCTTCCGATGGTTATATATATCGTAAATGACAAGACCGAGCGCCAATACCAAAACAGTCAATATTATGGAAATCCACAGGTCAAGGTTTTGACCGAAAAAACTTCCCTCAATCATAAGCCTCACCCTTCATCTATTTTATTGATCAATTCCAATATTCTTTCCAAATCCGCGTCGGAATAGTATTCTATTTCGATTTTTCCTTTATTTTTTTTGCAGTTGAGCTTTACCTTTGTACCGAAAAGGCTTTTCAGATTTTTTTCAATGGATTTATACTGACTGACATCAAAGGATGACGGCCTTATTTCCACGGGTTTAGCGTTATTCAGCGTTTTTACGAGGTTTTCCGTTGCCCTGACGCTCATTCCGTTTTCTATTATCTTTTCGGCTATTTCCGCCTGTCTGGCGCTGTCGTTAAGTCCGAGAAGAGCCCTTGCATGTCCTCCCGAAAGTTTATTATCATGTATCATTTTCTGAACTCTGTCGTCCAGATTTAAAAGACGGAGTGAATTGGCTACGGCTGAACGGCTTTTTCCCACCTTTTCCGCAACCTCCTCCTGGCTCATGGAAAATTCGTCTATTAACCTTTTATATCCTCCGGCCTCTTCAATGGCGTTCAGATTTTCCCTTTGCAGGTTTTCGATAAGAGCTACCTCAAAGGCGGCGCTTTCATCATAGTTTCTGATTATTGCGGGTATTTTATCGATACCGGCTATTTTTGCCGCTCTCCAACGTCTTTCTCCGGCTATTATTTTGTAAAATTCCCCGTCCCTTGCCAATATTATCGGCTGTATAACTCCAACCTGTTTTATGGATTCAGCCAGTTCCTCCAGGGCAAACTCGTCAAATACCCTTCTCGGCTGTTCTCTGTTGGGGCTGATTTTATTTATATCTATTTCCGCCACGCCCTTGTCGTTTATGTTGTCCATCTGTTGGGAAATAAGAGCTTCCAGACCTCTTCCCTTGGAGCCTAAACCCTTTTTGACCATTATTTCCACTCCTTACTTATGACCGTTTCGGCAAGCGCCCTATAGCTTTCCGCACCCTTTGACCTTGTATCATATACGGTTATAGGCAGACCGTAACTGGGCGCTTCTCCCAGTCTGACATTCCTGGGTATTATTGCGCTGTACATGGACGGACTGAGAACCTTTTTGACTTCCTCAACCACTTCCAAGGAAAGGTTTGTTCTGGAATCGTACATTGTAAATACAACGCCCTCTATTTCAAGGGAGGGATTCAGCCTGCTCTGTACGAGGCTTATTGTGTGGAAAAGCTGTTCCATTCCTTCCAGCGCGAAATACTCGCACTGTACAGGCACAAGCACCGTATCAGCCGCCGTCAGTGCGTTAAGCGTAACAAGTCCCAGGGACGGAGGGCAGTCTATAATAACAAAATCATAGTTTTTCTCCATGGAGCTTATACATTCTTTCATTATATATTCTCGCCCGTCGGCAGCTATAAGCTCTATCTCCGCTCCCGATAAATCCATATTGGACGGTATTACGTCAACTCCGTCCGCTACGGTTTTATAAACGGCTTCCTCCGCCTTTATTTCCCCTAAAAGGACGTTATAAAGCGTGTTTTCCAGTTTATTTTTTTCCAGACCGAGACCGCTTGTGGTATTTCCCTGGGCGTCGGCATCTATTACAAGAACTCTTTTGCCCTGCTCGCCCAGACATGCCGCCAAATTAACGACTGTCGTTGTTTTTCCGACGCCGCCTTTCTGATTGGCAACGGCTATTTTTCTTAATTTACCCATAATTTCATCAATCCTGTTTATAATATTTATTTCCTCGGGATATGAAAACAACCGTCGGTTATTAATTTCATATCCTGTCTTTCAGCTCACATCAAAACTTTTACATTCGGTTATTATTTTAAAAAAACTGCGAACCAAACCGCAATTTTTAAAACCAAAGGCTTACCGAACGGATTTTTTCGTCATAAAATCGTTTTTTACCGAAAGTTTATGGTTTTTATAATATGATAGCATAATTTTATAATAAAAAAAACCTAATTTCTTTAAGTTTCACGTGAAACATAACATTTAATCAAAAAAAGAACCGTGTTTCACGTGAAACACAGTCCTTAAAATACGTTTTACATCTGTTCGGGAGCCTTTATGCCGAGTATGGCAAGTCCCGACTTCAATACGGTTCTTACACAGTCCACAACCATAAGTCTTGCTTTTCTTACGGCTTCGTCATCTGTCAATATAATATTGTCATGATAGAATTTATTAAACGCCTGTGAAAGGTCAACCAAATATCTGGCAATTACCGAAGGCTCGTATCTGTTGGCAGCTTCCTTTATCTTTGCGGAGTAGTTGGCAAGTATTTTGCATACGTCTGCGGAAGCATCGTCCGTCAGTACGGAATAATCTATATCCTTTTTCATCTCATCGCAGTATCCTGCTTTTTTGAGAACGCTGCACGCTCTCGCATGAGTATACTGAACGTAAGGACCCGTCTCGCCGTCGAAGTTCAACATTCTGTCCCACGAGAATACGATGTCTTTTATTCTTCCGTTGTATAAATCGTCGAATATTACGGCGCCTATACCGACTTCCTTGGCAACCTCGTCCTTTTTCGGTAAATCGGGATTTTTCTCATCTATTATGCCGAGGGTCTTTTTAACAGCCTCGTCCAAAAGTTCCTCCATAAGAACGACTTTACCCTTTCTGGTGGAAAGTTTACCATCCTCAAGACTTACAAGACCGAAGGGAACGTGTACAAGGTTTTCCGCCCAGTCATATCCCATTTTTTCTATAACCTTGAACCACTGGGCAAAGTGGAGATTCTGGTCGATTGCAGTAACATAAAGAGCCTTGTCGAAATCGTATGTTTTCTTTCTGTAAAGAGCTGCCGTTATATCCCTCGTTGCATAAAGCGTTCCGCCGTCTGTTCTTATAATAAGGCACGGGGGCATTTTTGCATCCTCCAAATCGACTATCATAGCTCCGTTGCTTTCAGTAAGAAGTCCCTTTTCCTTAAGCTCCTCCACAACGGGAGCCATTTTATCATTATAGAAGCTTTCGCCCGTATAGTAGTCGAATTTTACGCCCAGCTTATCGTAAACCCTTTCAAATTCCTTTATACTTATATCATAGAACCATTTCCAAAGGGAAATCGCTTCCTCGTCGCCGTTCTGCATTTTTACAAACCATGCTCTGGCAATATCGTCAAGGGACGGGTCTTTTTCAGCCTCCTCGTGGAATTTTACATATATACGCGTAAGCTCGCTTATACCCTTTTGTTCAACGCTTTCCTTACTGCCCCAGCGTTTGTATGCTTCTATAAGCTTTCCGAACTGCGTTCCCCAGTCTCCGAGATGGTTTATTCCTACGCATTTATAACCCATCTTTTCAAATATTCTGTAAAGAGCCGCTCCGATAACCGTTGAACGAAGATGTCCCACATGGAAAGGCTTTGCTATATTGGGTGAAGAATAGTCTATAACAACTGTTTTTCCGCAGCCCTCGTCTGTCATGCCGTAGCTTTCGCCCTCTGCGGCTACCTTTTCTATAACAGTCTTTGCGTACATACTTTTGTTTGTAAAGAAATTTATATATGCCGCAACAGGCTCGATTTTGGAGAACATTTCACCGCCGTCGATTTTGCCGCATATTTCGGCAGCTATCATATTGGGCGCCTTTCTCATTGTCTTTGCCAAACGGAAGCACGGGAAAGCATAGTCTCCCATTTCCGACTTTGCGGGAACCTCCATAAAGTTTTCTATTTCGTTTATATCCATATCGGCTGCCTTTGCAATAAGTGCGGCAGCTTCGTGTCTAAAATCCATTCTTTTCAATCCCTTCAATAAATATCGTATATATTTTACAACATTCCGCCTTTGTAAACAAGCAGGACAGGCATATAATCGGTAAATTTTATTACTTTCGGATAAATATATTTTTGTCATAATAAAAGACTTTAAAACACGGTAAATAAAAAAGCGCAGACACCCAAATGCTCCGCGCAGTTTTTATACTGTTTAAATAATATGTTTCAACCTATCTTCATGGTCGCTTACAAGTATGTTCTGAAGTTCATGGTATGCTTTAATATCACTGGTTACATGTATTACCTCGTTCAGCTTACGGTTCAAATCAACATGACCCTCGGCAACTATTCTGATATTCTTATCTGTTACATTCTCAATATGGGACTCTAATCTTGTCAGCCTTTGGTCTATGATTTCAAGTTTCTGTTCAAATCCGGCTTCCAGTTCTTCTATGCGCTGTTCTATTCCCGTTACGCTCTGTTCCAGTCCTGCAACACTCTGTTCTATTCCCGTTACATTCTGTTTTATTCCCATTACACTTTGTTCCAATCCCGTTATGCTCTGTTCTATTCCCGCCATTTTAGATAATATTAAATCTAATTTTTCATTGTCCGTCATAATGCAAATCCCCCTCCTTATTAATATATTAACGCTTTTTAATAAGTATAACATAATCATTTTCTAAACACAAATTAATCCCCTACCGCTAAAATATAAAAATATTTCCGTCAAACATAAAACAAAAACCTTTGTTTTGCGCCTCCTGTTCTGTTTACAACTATTATCGGACGTGATACACTGTATACAATAATAGTTTCACGTGAAACAGAATGTAAAATCAATAATGTGGTATAATTTACAGTGAGGTGATTTCAATGGATAAAAAACGAAGAAATTTACTTATCGGTTCGGCTCTTCTTGCCCCTCCGATTATAAATAAACTTGTATTTTTTACTGCAACAAAAAAATATCCCATGCTTGACGCCTTTCATATATACGAATGGAGGCTCGGCAAAATAGGATATTCCGTAAAAGGAAGCGGAAAACCCATAGTTCTTATACATGGCGCCGTTCCCGGTTCGTCATCGTCAGTATGGAGAAATAACGTAAATTCATTGGCGGAAAACTACAAGGTATACAGTCTTGACCTGCTTGGCTACGGAACATCAGACAGGGCAAAAACGACATATACCGCATACACCTACGCTTCTATGATAGACGATTTTGTAACGGACGTTATCGGAAAGCCTGCGGCGGTTATTGCCCAAGGCGAAGGAGCTGTGTTTGCCGCAGCTGCATGTATGAAAAATCCGTCAAATTATAAAAAACTTGTTTTCGTATGTCCGAAAGGCATAAACGACAGACTCGCCTCAAAAAAAGATAAACGAATCCGTATGCTTTACGAGCTGCCCATAATCGGAGAAAGCCTCTATCTGATGAAGGTTTCTTTTTCGTCCGTTAAAAAACGAATGTTGGATATGATATACAACAGCGAAAAAACAAAAATTCTGACAGACTGCTTCTACTCCTCCGCACATTATGGCGGCGGTAAAAACAGATACGTTTTCGCGTCATACAAAACAAACTTTATGAATATGGATATAAAGCCTTTTCTAAAGGAATTTAAACAGAAAATGCTGATAATATGGGGTGAATATTCAAAGGAAATCGACAATTTCGAGGAACTGCAATATATGACGGGTAAACCCGAATACGCCCTTTTTGAAGATACGGCGAATATGCCCAATTATGAAAACCCCACGGAATTTAATAAGCTCGTAAAGGAATTTTTGAAATAAGGAGAAATAAAAAATTGACGGAAAATATGACAAAACAGGCTGAAATGGAAAGCTATTACAAGGAGCTTATGTCAACGATACTTGCGGAGGGCAAAAAAGGGCTTGTGCCGAAACTGGCGCCGAAATTCGTATCATGCAGCCACAATGAAAGCTCCCTCACTCTGGAATTTAAAGTGGCGGATTGGATGATAAATCCCGAAAAAATACTTTTCGGCGGAGCAATGGTTTCAATGCTGGATAACACATACGGTTTTTTGTGCCACTATTTCGCAGGTGAAAATTTTATTTCCACAATCAGCCTGAATACGACGTTTTTAAAACCGGGAAAGCTGGGCGATATAATCAATGTTACCGCAAAAGCCGTATCCCACGGAAGAACGATAGTTAATATGAACGGCGAGGTTTTCGATGTAACGCAGAACAAGCTTATCGGCACATCACAGACATCATTTATGATATTGGACAGAAAGGTAGAATTATAAAAGGTAACAACTATGATACTGAAAAAAGCGGACGCAAATTTGAATAACCTTAAAGAACTGTATATAAGGGCGTTTCCCGAAAGCGAAAGGAAACCGTTCGACCTTATGGAAAAAAATGCGGATAACGGCAGTATGGAAATACTTTCGCTGGAAAACGAGGACGGAGAATTTCTCGGTCTTGTAATAACTATCTTATATGAAGATAAGGTTCTTATAGACTATTTTGCGGTAGATGAAAGCAAGCGAAACGGCGGTATAGGCGGAAAGGCTTTGAAACTTATATCCGACAGATATAAAGACAGCAAAATTTTTCTTGAAATAGAAACGCCCGATAAAAATGCGGAAAATAACGCCCAAAGGGTAAGCCGAAAGGCATTTTATTTAAGAAACGGTATGAAAGAATCGGGCATACACGCCGACATATACGATACGGACATGGAGCTTCTTATATTCGACAATCCCGTTACATTTGACGAATATGTCGCCGTATACAAAGCCGCAATTGATGAAGAACAGCTTAAAAGAATGGGAATACCCAAACAAATATAAAAAACAGGGAGACGCAAAAAAGCTAACGCCATATAGGGCAGTAATGGAAAACAAGATTGAAATACAACTTTATATGTGCGTTGCAAAGGCAAAAAGACAGCGTAAAATGCGGAAATGCTTTTTGCGCTGTCTTTCTTTATGTTCAAAAATAAAATCGCGTATTCATCTATCTTAAAATTCATTGCTGCAATATAAACGGTGGAATAAGGAAACAATGTCGGCAGGAATAATCCATGATACCATCAAATTTAGTCATCATCATCAGACCAACCTGAAATAAAATGCAAATCACCTGACACCATATTCATCGCCATATTGTCTCCCATACGCATTAGCAAATCGCCGTCTGAGTCAATTGCCATATTATTGGAAATGGTATATGCAAAATCCCCGTCATCATAATCAAAAAAATTTCTGCTCATACATATAAACTCCTTTCTCCTTATCTTAAGACAATTTTTTGAATTTCGGCAATTGATTAATTAAACATTCTATTTCCTCATCGTTTACTTTTACATCGGCAAAAACAACAATATCATAGTAATCTTCTTTTTTAAAATCTTTTAATCCACCAAGTTCATTGCAAATGTAACAATCGTTAAAAACAATCTTGCTGGCTATTCTTCTATTATGGTCAATTCCGAACCTTAATATATCTATTGCTCTATGCTTATATCTATCCAAATATTTTAAAGCATATCTTAAGCAGTTGTTGATTATCGGATTAATAGAACGATATGTAATAGAATCAACTTGTTTCTTTCTTCTACCAATGCTCCCAAGCTTAAGCTCATAAGGTTTTGTTTCAAATATCGAATGGAACAAGCCATCATTGTCCAGCATTATTTCTAAATATTCACTTTGGCAAAAAATACAATCTTCTGGACCGTAATGACCGTTTGTAAAAAACATATTGTAGGAATCATAAATATCATTGAACAGTTCCACATCATTTAAACTTGCAACAAGACGAGCAAACTCAATACAGTTTTCAAAATGAACCCACAGTATACCTTTATTGTTTTTTGTAAATTCAAATTGATTGTGATACCATTTCAATTTTATCCCATATTCGTCGTGAAGATATCTAACACCATTTACCGAGTGATATTCCACCAAATAATCAAGAAATGTTTTCTCAAATTCATCGGTTTTAGTAAGGATGGACTTCCCATCTTTTGAAAGCAATAAGTCGAAGTCTTCTTTATATAATTTTGGATCATCTAAATATGCGTAATATCTGAATCCTTTATTGAACGGCACATTATCTTTTTCTACAGGAAATTTATACGCATCTTCCTCTAATAATCTGGCTAATGAAACACCGAATATTTTTTCCAAAGGGATAATAAAGTCGTATTTAAGTGGCCTTTCTTCTTTTAACATTTTTGAAAAGTTGGATTTTTCTCTTTTTGCAAATATATATGCTTCTTGCCCTTTAATTCCTAATTCATGAGCAATATCAACGAGCAAATGGCTATACATCTTTATTCCTTTTAATTTCATATGGTGGTCGATATTGTTTTTCAAATTCCCCATAATTT
>ERZ894232.1630-NODE-1630-length-20152-cov-9.266308_pt1 | contig 20152 bp, 19 predicted proteins | sample MGYA00380296_ERZ894232 | MGnify/ENA primary metagenome ERZ894232 (study PRJEB32331, sample SAMN06328433) | human gut metagenome | biome: human gut microbiome; feature: stool | host: Homo sapiens | collected 2014-08-14 ... | reverse complement strand
TCGTGCCCTGCACCATGATGCACCCTGCCCGGCTCATGCCAGCACCTCCCGCATAATTTTCAACAGCTGTTCGTTTTCTTTTAAATAAATGCTATATTGGAAATAACAAGGATTTCCCTCCGGATTTACTAATCCTGCAGCTACTTTATTACTTCCTGCAGGTCTTACCAGCTCTGTAAATACAGGAATCATGATTTCATTTGGATTTTCATTTTTAATTCCGTTTGGCATTTGATAAGATATTGCTGCTTGGTCCAAAAAGCTTCTTGAATTTTGGTTTACCGCAATAATTCCGCCAATAATACCTCCTATTATCAACAGGGATAATATAATAGGAATAATAATGATGTTGTTTGAAGTTTTAACAATACGAATATATCCTTCTTCTTCAGCTTCATTTTCACATGGAATATATCCAATTATTTTATCTCGTTGCGATAATTTTTCTTTTTTATTTTTTAATTATACAGTGAAATATCCCAAAAACTAGTAAATCATGGTAAAATAAATGGATGGGATTGAAATTTGAACCAAAAAAATTTAAGTTTGGTATGCGTACACTAAAGACCGGAATAGCCGTTTTTCTTGTTTTAGGATTGTTCTCTGCTTTCGGCTGGGATGGGCTTCAGATTGGTTGTTTAACTGCTGTTTTTAGTTTGCGTGAGAACTTTGACCGTAGTGTTCAATTTGGAAAGTCACGTATTTTTGCAAATACAGTTGGGGGTCTTTTATCGCTTTTATTCTATTTTGTGAATATGTGGTTTGACAATTCAGTTTGGGTGACCTTGCTATTGATCCCTATTTTAACAATGTTGACTATTGTCATTAATGTATCCTTTAATAATGCTTCCGGAGTTATTGGAGGAGTGGCTGCGCTTCTGATTATCACTTTGTCTATCCCACCTGATAATACTTTCACCTATGTGATAGCAAGAGTATTTGAAACGTTTTGCGGAGTCTTTATTGCAATCCTTGTTAATTATGATTATGATTGGTTACTTAAACATCTAAAATAAGAATAAAAGAGTTCTCTTGAGCTCTTTTTTATGTTTTTTAAAATAAAATCCTTGAATATAAGGTAATAAGCAATACAATGTTCGGGTTTTTCTTATTGTGTAAGAAAAAGTGACATTATCTGTTGACATGTAGTAACATTCAGAATATAATTGTTAGGAAAGGAGAATTATCATGGCAAGAGAAAAAGAACTAAGACGTTCTTTGGCTGTTTTTCCGATTGGCACAGTTATGAAGTTAACGGATTTAACTGCTCGTCAAATTCGTTACTATGAAGATCAGGGGTTGATTCAACCTGAACGTACAGCTGGGAATCGTCGTATGTACTCATTAAATGATATGGATCGTTTATTGGAAATCAAAGATTTTTTGAATGACGGTTACAATATTGCAGCAATTAAGCATGAGTATGAGAAACGTAAAATTCGTGTACAACAAAAACAAGTAGCTTTAACTGATGCGGATGTTCGACGTATCTTGCATGATGAACTCCTTCAGCAAGGTCGTTTTACGACTCCATCGCAACAATTTGGTAACTTGCGTATTTAATTACGCTTTGAACTTTTATTTTTGGTTTTTATAAAGGAGACCCCTATTATGGCAATCACAGCAGCTGATATTCGTCGCGAAGTCAAAGAGAAGAATGTTACTTTTTTGCGTTTAATGTTCTCTGATATCCTTGGTATTATGAAGAATGTTGAAATTCCTGCGACAGATGAACAGTTGGATAAGGTACTTTCAAATAAAGTTATGTTTGATGGTTCATCAATTGAAGGTTTTGTTCGTATCAATGAATCTGATATGTATCTTTACCCAGATCTTGATACTTGGACAGTCTTCCCTTGGGGCGATGAAAATGGGTCAGTCGCTGGTCTTATTTGTGATATCTATACTTCGGCAGGTGAACCATTTGCAGGAGACCCACGTGGTAACTTGAAAAAAGCATTGCGTCATATGGAAGAAGTTGGTTATAAATCATTTAATCTTGGACCAGAGCCAGAATTTTTCCTTTTAAAATTAGATGAACAAGGTAATCCTACGCTTGAAGTTAACGATAAAGGTGGTTATTTTGACCTTGCACCAACTGACCTTGCCGACAATACACGTCGTGAAATTGTTAATGTGTTGACAGAAATGGGATTTGAAGTTGAAGCATCTCACCATGAGGTTGGGGTTGGACAACACGAAATCGATTTTAAATATACTGAAGTTTTAAAAGCTTGTGATAATATCCAAATTTTCAAATTGGTTGTTAAGACAATCGCTCGTAAACACGGTCTATACGCTACATTTATGGCGAAACCTAAATATGGTATTGCCGGTAGTGGTATGCACTGTAACATGTCTCTTTTCACTGAAGAAGGAAATGCTTTCTTTGATCCAGAGGATCCACATGGTATGCAATTGTCTCAAGACGCATACTACTTCCTTGGTGGTTTGATGAAACATGCATATAACTATACTGCAATTATTAACCCAACAGTGAACTCTTACAAACGTTTGGTTCCTGGTTATGAAGCTCCTGTATATATTGCATGGGCGGGTAGCAACCGTTCACCATTAATCCGCGTTCCTGCTTCTCGTGGTATGGGTACACGCTTGGAATTGCGTTCAGTTGACCCAATGGCAAACCCATATTTGGCAATGGCCGTTCTTTTGGAAGCCGGACTTGATGGTATCATTAATAAGATTGAAGCTCCAGCTCCAATTGAAACAAACATCTACTCAATGTCTCCAGAAGAACGTAAAGAGGCTGGTATCATTGATTTGCCCTCAACACTACGTAATGCTCTTAAAGCATTGGAAACGGATGAAGTGGTTCGTCAAGCATTGGGTAATCATATCTATACAAACTTCCTTGATGCGAAACGTTTGGAGTGGGCAAGCTATGCTACTTTCGTTTCACAATGGGAAATTGATAACTACTTAGATCTGTATTAATAAAATAATTTGAAGATCAGGGTTACCTGGTTTTCTTTTTTTTCTCTCTTAATTACATTAAAATATTAAGATGTTAAACTAATTTCATATCAATCTTAATCAGGAGGGAATATAAAAACAACAAAAATACTGCCTTAGCAATAGTCCCAAGTACATTATTGCTTGGTCTTACAGTCGCTCAAATAACTGATGCTGATTATTATACTGTTCAAAATGGGAGACTTATTCTTCTCAATTGCTAGCCAATATAGCGTAGCTACATATCAATTAGCTGCTGAAAATGGCATGACTATCTGGTCAAGACTCGTTCTTGGTGGAACTTCGGATGTTTCAGGAACTGCCACAGCAGATGAAGATATATCTGAAATTTTTTATTCAGAGGTAACAGTTACTGATACAGATATAGATTCCATGTGGAATTGTTATCTAGTTGGTCAATGTACATGGGGTGTTAAAGAAATTACTCTATGGGGAAGTAACTGGTGGTGTAATGGTGGCGATTGGGCAGGAAGCGCTGCTAGCCAAGGCTATGCTGTTGGTTCGATATCTGCTGCTCGTTCGATTGTATGTTGGACTGATGATGGTGGATATTAGATACGTTGGTTTTGTTACACAAGTTGGTTAGATTCAAATCTTGGAGTCGAACTATAACAATTTGCAACACATTGATAACTATCGTGGTTAGTTTAATCCATAAAATTCAACAACACCAGAGGTGGTATCTTACATTTATTCAGGTGCATAAAAGGAGAAGCAGCGTTTATAGAACTTTTTACTTACTGAAGATTTGTAGCATACTAAAAAATGGTAGCTGTCAGGCTACCATTTTTTAGTTATCAGGTGTGAGAATCATGGGAATGATAATTGGCTCACGTTCTGTTTTTTCGTATAGGAATGGTCGTAATGCATTGACGATAGCTCCGTTAACGGATTGAATGCTGGCGTCTTTATTTTTAAGAGCAATACGAATAGCGTTGAATAGAATGCGTTGGCTATCACGAATAAGATCACCAGATTCACGCATATAGATAAATCCACGACTGAGAATATCTGGACCAGCTAGAATCATCTTAGAATTGAAGTCAACAGTTGCGACAGCAAGGACGACACCATCTCCAGAGAGATCACGACGGTCACGAAGAACGGCCGCCCCAATATCACCGATACCATTACCATCGACATAGATGTCTTGAGCATTGAAATGACCTGCACGACGAGCAGAATCTTTTGTTAGGGCTAAGACATCACCATTTTCCATGATAAAGATATTCTCTTTCGGAACACCACAATCAACAGCGAGATCTGCGTGGACCTTTTGCATGCGGTATTCACCATGAACAGGCATGAAGAATTTTGGTTTTATCAAGCGAAGCATTAGTTTTTGCTCTTGTTGACCACCGTGACCAGAGGTATGGATATTGTTGATTTTACCGTGAATAACATCTACACCCGCTTCTTGAATGGTATTAATCAAACGGTTAACGCTGGTTGTATTTCCTGGGATAGGGCTAGATGAGAAGATAACGGTGTCACCAGGTTGTAGTGTTACTTGTCGGTGCATACCATTGGCAATACGTGCAAGGGCCGCCATAGGCTCCCCTTGAGAACCGGTACACAAGATAAGAATCTCACTGGCATGATAGTTTTTCATTTCACTAGGATCAATAATAGTTCCTTTTGGAACTTTGATATAGCCTAGTTCAACACCATTAACAATGGCTTTCTCCATAGAACGTCCAAAGACAACAATCTTACGACCGGTTTTTACAGCAGCCTCAGCAGCTTGTTGAAGACGGAAAATATTAGAGGCAAATGAGGCGAAGATAATACGTCCGTGAATGCCTTCAATTATTTTCATGATGGATTGTCCAACGACCTTCTCGGAATTAGTGAAAGTTGGGACTTCAGCATTGGTTGAGTCTGAGAGGAGGCAAAGAACGCCTTCTTCACCGAGTGCAGCCATACGATGAAGGTCTGCTGGCTCACCTACTGGAGTGAGGTCGAACTTAAAGTCACCGGTACAAACAATTTTACCTTGTGGTGTATGGATGACAATTCCGAGAGGTTCTGGAATTGAGTGAGTTGTGCGGAAGAAGGTTACGCTCATATTTTTGAAAGTAAGCTCTGTATCAGCGTTAATTTCATAGAGTTGTGCATCACGTAGTAGTCCGTGTTCTTCCAATTTTCCTTTGATAAGAGCAAGAGCAAGTGGTCCTGCATAGATTGGGATATTTGCCTGTTTAAGAAGGAAGGGGATACCACCAATATGGTCTTCGTGACCGTGAGTAACGACAAGAGCCTTAACACGGTCAACGTTTTCAACGATGTAAGAATAGTCCGGGATGACATAATCGATACCGAGAAGATCATCTTCAGGGAATTTAATACCCGCATCGACGATGATGATTTCATCCTGGTATTCAATACCATAGGTATTTTTACCGATTTCTCCCAAACCACCAATCGCATAAACCCCAACTTCTTCAGGTTTTAGATTGATTTTTGATGCCATGGTCTTAGAACTCCGTTACTTCAAAAACGCCTGTTTCTTTTTCGTATTCAAGGGCTTTTTCTGAGAGGAGCTCAATGAATTCGATGTTGTAGGCAGTGTTTTTTTCGATGATTTGACGAGCTTGGATACGTCCCTCAAGTTCAGTTTCTGCATCGATATCTAGGTAGAGTGATTTTGTCTGTTCACGGCGTGGGCTACGCTCTTTAGTTTCTTGGTAAAAAACTTTATAAATCATGATTTTCCTTTCTTTCCAAAAGGCTCTACCATTCTATAAAAAAACCGGTCAAGTCAATCTTTTCTCTGATTTACTTGACGTTTTGATATTCACTTTTATGAGTAATAGGTAGTAAGCCTTGATTCGTATAACAATTACTATTATTGTACCATAAGATAAGGGGTAGATAAAGAAAATGGCGGAAAAAGTTGGGAAATGTTCATTTTTGGGAAACAACTACTTGTGTTATAATAGAGAAGTATAAAAAAAACAAGGAAAAAAGATGAAAATATTAGCATTTGATACTTCCAGCACTGCTTTATCAGTAGCCTTGTTGGAAGATGAGAATTTAGTGGCAGAGGCAACAGTGACAGTGAAAAAGAATCATAGTATTAGTCTAATGCCCACTATTGATTTTTTGGTTGCTCAGGTGAGCTGGCAACCAGCTGATTTAGACCGTGTTGTTGTTGCTCAAGGACCCGGTTCCTACACAGGGCTTCGTGTGGCTGTCGCAACAGCTAAGACTTTAGCATATGCCCTTAACATTGATTTAGTGGGAGTTTCAAGTTTGCAGGCCTTGATGGATCACTCAGCTGATGGTGTTGTAATTCCTATCATGGATGCCCGTCGTAATAATGTTTACGTCGGATTTTATGAAAATGGCCAAGCTATCGTCCCGGATCGTCATGCTGCCTTTACAGATGTTCTTGAGCAAGCTAAAACTTTTGAAAAGGTAACTTTTGTAGGTGAAGTGGCTAATTTTGTGGATCAGATTAAGGAAAGCCTTCCAGAGGCAACTATCTTGCCAAGTCTTCCGTCAGCCCTGTTAATTGGTCGTTTAGGCTTATCCTTGCCTCCTGTTAATGTGGATGCCTTTGTCCCTCATTACTTGAAGCGAGTTGAGGCGGAGGAAAACTGGCTTAAGACACATGAGGAGACTAATCGTGACAACTACATCAAGCGCGTCTAGATTGAGTAGTCAGGAACAGGCTCAGCTCATTTACCAGATTTTGTCGGATGTTTATGACAAATCTCCATGGACACTTGAGCAGGTGGTAGCAGACTTGGCTTTGGACACTACTGAATATTTCTATGTTTATAATCAAGAAGAAGTTGTTGGTTTTTTAGCTCTTCAAAATTTAGTTGGTGAGATTGAAGTTACCAATATTGCGGTTCTAAAAGCTTATCAGGGACGTGGGTATGCCAGTCAGTTGATGAAGTATTTAGAGGAGCGTAGTGAACCCATCTTTCTTGAAGTTAGAGCGTCAAATCAAGTCGCTCAGGCGCTATACAGAAAATTTGGATTTGAAAGTCTAGGAATTCGGAAAAATTATTATCATGAGCCTCAGGAGGATGCAGTTATCATGAGGCGAGAGGAAATCTAATGGCAGATAGATATATTTTGGCGGTGGAGAGCTCGTGTGACGAGACTTCAGTTGCTGTTTTAAAAAATGAGAAAGAGCTTTTAAGTAATATTATTGCTAGTCAGGTAGAAAGCCATAAACGATTTGGTGGCGTTGTTCCTGAGGTGGCTAGCCGTCACCATGTGGAAGTAGTGACTCTTTGTATTAAGGATGCTCTATCTGAGGCGGGAATTGTTGCTGAACAATTGGATGCTGTAGCTGTAACCTATGGTCCAGGATTGGTTGGAGCCCTCTTGGTTGGGATGGCAGCAGCTAAGGCTTTTGCATGGGCGCACGGTTTGCCTTTGATTCCGGTCAATCATATGGCAGGGCATCTGATGGCGGCGCGTGAGGTTCAAGAGTTGGAGTACCCCCTCCTAGCGCTTTTGGTATCTGGAGGCCACACAGAGTTGGTTTATGTGTCAGAACCAGGGAATTACAAGATTGTTGGTGAGACACGTGACGATGCGGTTGGTGAAGCCTATGATAAGGTGGGACGTGTGATGGGCTTGACCTACCCAGCAGGACGAGAGATTGATGAATTGGCTCATAAGGGGAAAGATGTTTATGATTTCCCACGTGCCATGATTAAGGAAGACCACTTGGAGTTTTCATTTTCAGGCTTGAAGTCAGCCTTCATCAATTTGCACCATAATGCTGAGCAGAAAGGGGAAGTTTTAGTCACAGAAGACCTTTGTGCTTCCTTCCAAGCTGCTGTTTTGGATATTCTCCTAGCTAAGACCAAGAAAGCCTTAGAGCGTTACCCTGTCAAGACACTTGTTGTTGCTGGGGGCGTCGCAGCTAATCAGGGCTTACGTGAACGCCTAGCTGAAGAAATCACAGATGTAGATGTGGTTATTCCGCCTTTGCGTCTTTGTGGTGATAATGCTGGTATGATTGCTTTAGCAGCAGCTATTGAATGTGATAAAAAACATTTTGCTGACTTGGATTTAAATGCTAAGCCAAGTCTAGCCTTTGCAGGATTTGAAGAATAAGAAGAACCTCTTACTCGTCTGGTAAGAGGTTCATTTAGAAAGGAATTGAGTGTGTCTGACTTTCGTTCGGGTATGAAAGCCGCAGTACCGACAGCTCTAGGATATGTGGCTATTGGTCTAGCATTTGGTGTCGTAGCGGCAGCTTCTGGTCTATCGGCTCTTGAGGTTGCTCTCATGTGTGCATTGGTCTATGGTGGCTCGGCTCAGTTTGCTATGTGTGCTTTAGTCGTTGCAGGAGCTGGCCTTGGTGAGTTAACCTTGACTGTTTTCTTAGTTAATTTGCGTAACATGTTGATGAGTTTACATGCAACAACGATTTTTACCAAAACAAGTCTCTGGAATCAGCTGGGAATTGGTAGTTTGATTACGGATGAAAGTTATGGTGTCTTATTAGGAGAATATGTACATCATAAAGATATTCCCTCTAACTGGATGCATGGTAATAATATTTTCAGTTATTTGGTTTGGATTGTGTCGTCAGTTGTTGGTTGTTTAATTGGCTCAATGATTCCAAATCCTGAGCTTTTTGGTTTGGATTTTGCCTTGATTGCTATGTTTATTGGTTTGTTAAGTAGTCAGTTTGATGCCTTGCTATGTGAAGGAGTGCGTAAACTGTTTCTGATTCTGTTATCTATTGCTGTGGCATATCTGAGCTTTAGCATCATTTTGTCAGAATCTTTGGCTGTTCTAGTGGCTACTTTGATTGGATGTAGTGTGGGGGTAGTAATGTGTGATGGCCGTCAATAGCTTCATTCTTATCGCTATTTTACTAGGGTTTGTGGTCAGCTGGGTTCCTCGTGTCCTCCCTTTTATCTTAGTGAAATATAAGGGATTACCAGATATTGTTGTTCAATTTTTGCACTACCTACCAGTTTCTATTCTCTTTGCACTGATTCTCTCAAGCCTTATGACTGAGAAAATCGGTCACTTGCCACAGCTTAAGTGGATGGAAATCCTGGCTTCGGTGCCAACGGTAATTGTAGCATTTAAGAGTAAAAATCTGCTCTATGCAGTAACAGTCGGTATAGTGTCTATGGCCCTGATTCGTTTAGTATTTTAGTAAATGAAAAGACTTGAAAAGTGGCTCATTCAGAGCGACTCCAAGTCTTTTTTCCTAGTTGTTGTTAAAAAAGGCTGCAATATCGTCTTCGCTGAGACCTATCATTGGGTCGATAGTTGCCCAATTTTCTTCAGTTAAACGATAGTTTTCTTCTGTTTGCACAGGTTTGTTAACAGACTTATCCACAGGATGTGAATAAGTGTTAATAAGAGTTTGGGATGGATTGATATTTTCCGAGAAGTCTTTGTTTTCAAGGGTTTCTGAGGGTCTATTGTTTTCCGTTTTTGTTTGATTGAAGGCGTCTGTTCCCTCGTTTTTAACATTCTTTTCGACAGACTTATCAACAGCTTGTGTATAAGTTTGTTCAAAACGTTGGATGAGGTAGGTATTACGTTTGGCCCCCTCGTTGTGAACGGCATAATCGAAGGCTGCGATTTCCCCCAACATGACCAGTTTACTCTTGGCGCGTGTGATAGCGGTGTAGATGAGGTTACGTTGAAGCATACGCCCACTTTGGCGTGTGATGGGAAGGATAACGACTGGGAATTCACTCCCTTGGGATTTGTGTATAGACATGGCATAGGCCAGAGTAATCTTATTCCATTCGTTACGAGGATAGATAACCTCATTGCCATCGAAGGACATGTAAATTTCATCTTGCTTACTTTCAGTATATTTACCAGGTATGAGATCAGTAATGATTCCGATATCGCCATTGAAGACATTGAGTTCTGTATCGTTGACCAGGTGGAGAATCTTGTCATTCTTACGGAAGAAAATATCATTAAAGGCAAATTGATTGGCTTTTTCTTTGGGATTAAGTAGATCCTGCATAATGGTATTGAGATTGTTGATACCAGCCTGTCCCCGGTACATGGGGGCCAGAATCTGTACATCCTGAGCAGCGATCCCACTTTTAATAGCAGCAGAGACAATTTTAGGGACCATCTGTGGAATATGGTTAGCATTAGCCTCAAAGTATGATCGGTCAGCTTTTTTCTCTGTGAAATCAGTGGGTAGTTGGCCTTGGCGTATCTGGCTAGCTAAGGTAACAATAGTGGAATCCTCAGATTGTCTGAAAATTTTGGTTAGGGAAACCTTAGGCAAGTCATCAATCTGCAAAAGGTCAGCTAAGACTTGGCCAGGGCCTACAGAAGGTAGCTGATCTTGGTCACCTACAATGATTACTTGAGTAGTATCGGAAATGCTTTCGAAGAGTTGATTGGCCAACCAAGTATCAACCATAGAGAACTCATCGATGATAATCAAATCGCAATCAAGATAGTCATCTAAGGTCTTGAAATCGTCCTCGCCATTAAGCCCCAAATGTCTATGGATAGTGGCACTAGGAAGCTTGGTCAGTTCGTTCATCCGACGAGCAGCCCGTCCCGTTGGCGCTGCTAAAATAATGGGTAAATCAGACTTTTTGAGGTCTAAACCATGAAGGTCAGCATAGGTTTTAATAATTCCGTTAATAACAGTGGTTTTTCCTGTTCCGGGACCACCTGTCAGGATGAAGACCTTGCTTTGTAGGGCTTTAATAATGGCATCTTTTTGAACCTTGTCATAGGTGATACCAAGCTCATCTTCCACCCTTTCAAGACTTGCTTGGATTTTGTCCTCAGCACTGATGTCAGGCTGGTCTTTCGTGATACGAGTTAGGTGGGTATAGATGCCCTGTTCTGCAAAATATAGGGTATTATCAAAAATTTTAGTCTCTATATTTTGCACCTTATCCTCTTGGATGAGGTTGGTCAATTGGTGAGCAACCAAGGCAGGGTCAAGTTCAATCTGGCGAGAACTTTCCAAAAGAATGATAGTCCGTTCAAGCAAGGACTTGGCTTCGATGTAGGTGTCCCCTTCTTCCATACTAGCTTCTAGCAGACAGTGAATTAGGGCGGCTCGTAAACGCTCAGGAGCATCGCTAGCAATCCCTAGGCGTTCGGCTAGTTGATCGGCCATTTTAAATCCAATTCCCTGGACTTCCTCTACCAAGAGATAAGGATATTTTTCGATAAGGTTAAGTGATTCTTCCTTATATTGGTTGAAAATTTGTGAGGCAGCCTTTGGTGTGAGTCCATAGCTGGAAAGTTTGGACAAGATTTGTTCAGTACCATAGTTGATTTTTAATTTTGCAAGGAAGGCTTCTCGGTTTACCTTGGACAGATTAGGAATCTGTTCTAATTTACTAGGGTCTTCGAGAATCTTGTCAATAGGGTCTTCGCCATAAATCTCGACAATACGCTCGGCCGTTTTCTTACCGATTCCTTTGAAATTATCACTGGAGAAATATTTGATAAGGCCACTGGCAGAGGGTTTTGAACGCTCGTAGCGAGTCATTTGGAGTTGTTTGCCATATTTGGGGTGATTGGTTAGCTGACCCCAGAAGGTATAGTCTTCCCCCTCCATGACATCCCCCATAGTTCCAGTAACAATGATTTCATAGTCTTCAAAATCACTGTCAGTTTCATCAATTTCTAAGAGTAGGATACGAAAAAAATTACTGGCATTTTCAAAAATGATGCGCTCGATAGTTCCTGAAAAATAAAATTCTTGCATGTGTTTTTTCCTAGATACATAATAAGGCTGGGTCTCCCCAACCTTATCTTATTTAGTGTTCTTAGTTGTCCTCAACTGTGCCAATTTTATCAAGTGGCCAGAAGCGGAATTTGACTTCCCCGACAAGAGCACTCTTGTCAAAGCAACCAACTTCGCGGCTATCTTTTGAAACGATACGGTTATCTCCGAGTAAGAAATATTTGCCTTCAGGAACAGTGACAGAAAAAGTAGTGTTTTTGTCAGCATTGACAGTGAAGGCCTTTGATTCCTTAGCCAGTTGTTGGAAGTAGTCGCTGTAGGCGTACTCTTTTTGGAGTTTATCCTTAGCAAAGGCAGCGTGGAATTCTTTGAGGTATTCTTCCTTAACTTCTTTACCATTGATAGTAAGTTTATCGTTTTGATAGGTAATGGTATCACCTGGCATACCGATGATACGTTTTACGATTTGTTTAGTCTTACCATTTTCAACTTCCTTGGCAACGACAATGTCAAAACGCTCAATGGACGTGTGTTTTAAAACGATCACACGTTGTCCATCTGCTAGGGTAGGATCCATTGAGTGTCCTTCAACCTGAACAGGGAGCCAGAGGAAGAGACGGGTCAAGAGGAAGAGACTGATAAAGAGAATGAAGAGTCCCCATTCATGAAGAAAAGTGAGGAAATATCGGGTCCATTTGTTTTGCATAGTTAAGGCCTTTCAGGTTTATTTTAAGCGTTGGTAGGCTTTTTTAGTATTGGCAAAATGATATTTAGCAGTAGTCTGGAGAGCCTGGTCTCCATAAGCTTGAAGGAGTTTAGCAGCGACCTGGTCTGACTTGGCACCAGCACCTGAAGGAAGGGTGTAACCCACCTCTTGGCTGAGTTTATCCAGATTTTCCAGGAAGAGGTTGCGAGCAATGATAGAGCTCACCGCGACGGCCAAGTATTTACCTTCAGCCTTTTCTTCTAGAGTGATGGGGAATTCAAAGTGATTGCGTTCGTTCTTGAGGTATTTTTGATAATTCTTCTCACTGATAAAAGCATCAATGACAATCTTATCTGGTTTAGCACCAGATTGTAATAGTAGGAAAATAGCCTGATTGTGGAGGGCTACTTTGACGGATACAGCATTGTGAGCTTTACCGTCTCCAACTACCTCATTGTACTTTCTAGGAGAAAGTAGGAGTGCTTTGTGGGGAATTTTCTCCTCCAAGAGAGGTGCAATCTGACGAATCTTGCTATCATTTAGATTTTTAGAATCGTCGACTCCTAGAGATTTCAAAAAAGCATGGTCAGCGGGAGTAACTAGGCTAGCTACAACAGCCAAACCACCAAAATAGGAGCCGTTTCCGACTTCGTCTGATCCAATTAGGGCTAGGTTTTGCCCATCAGGTGACTGCTTAGGCTCAGCTTGGTAACCAAAACGGCTAGCTAGGATTTCTGGTTTAGCACCCTGGAAGGTCACCTTGCCTGAAGTATAGGCGATGACACTTGTTCCATCGACCTTGGCTGAAAAAAAAGCGTATGGATTTTTAGTCGCAGTTGCATAGCTTGCTAGATCCTTCTGGAGTACTGAAATCTGCTCTGCTGTCATTTTTAATACGATTGTGCCCATGGAATCTATTTTAGCACAAAAAAGGAAAATTGGTAGATATTTTACAGGTTAGGAATCCTTGAAAAATGATTTTTCTGGAGAAGAACAAAGTCTAAAATTTACGAAATTTAAAATTTAGGATATAATGATTAGAAAGAGAATGCCAAATTCTGCTCTTTTTTTCGATGATTGGAGGAGTCAGTTGGTATTTATGTGTCGAACACGCCCTGGAGAAGGTGTTAAAATCTGACTAAAAAGGGTGCTAAAAACAAAAATAAGGAGAAGCTGCGGTGGAGACTCCATGTCCACCATTGATTAGGCAGTTAATAAGCAAATGGCAAACAAAAACCGTTACAAATTTCATTTTGGAGAAAAAAATCTCACGCTAACAACTGATAAGGATAACTTATTCATGGAAGAGGTGGAGCGTGTTGCTTATGAAAAATATAAAATTATTAAAAAGCAGATGAAAAATGCTGATAATGAAACGATTGCTATCCTAATGGCCATCAACTCTTTGTCGACTCAGTTGGAACGTGAAATTCAAGTTGAAGATATGGAAAAAGAGTTGGAAATTTTGAGAGCTAAGCAACTCGAACAACTTAAAGTCAAGGCGACAGCTCAAAGTGATGACGATGAGGAAGACGCATGATTGGACTCCTTGTCTTAGCCCTCATGGCTTGGAATTTCTATATTGGCTACCGAAGAGGTCTCTTTATGCAAGCCTATTACGTGGTTTCAGTCATTATCGCCATGTGCGTCGCGGCCTATTTTTATAAGTCTCTAGGAGAGGCTATCAATCTTTGGGTACCTTATACTAATCCAACTAAAGATGCCAGTGTAGCTTTTTTTACAGACCAGAATATCTTCTCACTTGACCGTGTCTATTATGCGGGCGTCGCCTACTTCGCCATTTATTGTGTGGCCTATTATGGTTTGCGTTTTCTTGGGATTTTCTTCCATTTTGTGAGAATTGAGCGCCTTGATCAGACACGGTTCAAAGTGATAGGCGGTGTTTTGGCTTCCTTGGTAAGTCTGGTACCTTTGACGATGTTGGGGAATATCCTTGCGACCGTTCCCATAAACAATATTCAAACGGTCTTGTCATCTAGCTGGGTTTTGCGTCTTTTAATTAATTGGAATTTTCCAGTTAGCCAGATTATCCAACACTTGTGGACAAGTGTGATATAGAAAACAGACGTCTTCCTTGCTTAAGGGAGACTTTTTTGTGTTTGGATTTGAGATATATGAAAAAGACTGGACATAGTGTCTCAGTCTCTCTTAATTAGTTTTAACCCAAGGTTGCGATGGTACATCCGGAACCACCAGCACTTTGTGGGGCATATTCAAAATTTTTAACATGGCGATGACGGCGGAGATATTTGGTTACAGCATCTCGGATGACACCGGTACCAATACCGTGAATGATTTCCACCTGACTCATGTTGTTAAGTAGAGCTTGGTCAATAAAGGCATCGAGCTCTTGCATGGCTTCTTCGTAACGTTTCCCACGAAGGTCTAGACGGGCACGAGGCCCATCAGAAGATGTCTTCTTGGCTTTTTTAACCACATTAATTTGTTTTTTCTTGGGTTGTTGTGCTTCTGCTTGGGCACGAACCAGAGTGAATTCGTCTGCCTTTAGGCTCATCTTGATGAGACCCACTTGAGCTTCCCAGTTACCATTTTTGGCTTGACTGGTGAGCGTACCACGTTGCCCATAGGCAGTAACGATGATATCATCACCGACACGAGGGGCACGCGCAGCCTTTTCTTTCTTGGCTTTACGAAGAACCTTGTTCTTAGAAAGGTCGACTTGTGCGGCAAGTTTCTTAAGTTTCCCTTTGGCGTCGATAACTTCATGAGGCTTGAGTTGACTCTTATCATGGAGATTTTTGAGAATACTATCGCTTTCAGCTAAAGCTGTATCCACCATCTCTTGAATTTCTTTTTGAGCCTTTTCGAGTTCCTTGTCGTACTCATGGGAGAATTCATTATAGAGTTTCTTGACCGCACGGTTGAATTTAAGGTTCTCTTGCTCAACGTCCTTGATGTGCTCCAGACGTTTTTGTGTTTCTACAGTTTGGGCTTCAAGTTGCTCGATGATACGGTTGACATCACTATCCGTATCAGTGAGGTTTTCTGCTTCCTTGACAATAATCTCATTCAGACCGAGGCGGCGAGCAATCTCAAAGGCGTTAGAGCGACCAGGAACCCCTTGCATAAAGCGATAGGTAGGTCTTAGAGTTGCTGTGTCAAACTCCATGCTAGCATTTTCCACATGTTGTGTCTCAATCCCATAGGCCTTAAGCTCAGGATAGTGAGTAGTAGCCATGGTCTTAATCTGGCTCAAACGGAGGTGCTCTAGGATTGCCATGGCTAGACTAGCCCCTTCCTGAGGGTCGGTACCAGCCCCAAGCTCATCGACCAAGACCAAGCTATTGCTGTCGGCAGTGTTCAAAATCTCGACAATGTGCGTCATGTGACTAGAGAAAGTTGACAAGCTCTGTTCGATAGACTGTTCGTCTCCGATATCCGCAAAAATCTCTTGGAAAATGGCTACACGACTGCCCTTATCAGCCAAAATTGGCAGACCAGATTGAGCCATTAGTTGAGCTAGTCCTAGAGTTTTAAGCATGACCGTTTTACCACCAGTATTGGGACCTGTAATGACAATGACCGTGAGATCCTCATCAAAGCGCAAATCGTTGGCTACTGGATTGATTAAAAGAGGGTGACGAACGTTAAGCAGTTGGAGTGTTTGGTTGTCACTAATCTCTGGAATAATTGCCTTTTTATCATGGAGATAGAGGTATTTTCCTCTAATGAAGTCCATATGGCCCAAAATCCAAGCGTTGTTAGCGATGGCAGCAGTATGTGGACGGAGTTGATCAGACAGTTCATGTAGGATACGTGCCATCTCATGGCGCTCGTCTGCACGTAATTGTGTAATTTTTTCGTTAAGCTGGATAACGGCTCGTGGCTCGATATACACTGTGTTCCCAGAGCTTGAGATGTCATGAACAACCCCCGCAATACGGTTACGGTAGGTATTTTTGACAGGAAGCACTGAACGGCCATTACGACTAGCAATTAAGTTCTCGGCTAACATGTGCCCAGATTTCTTGAGAATGTCTTGCAAGGTCTGGCGAATGGCATCATCACAAGCCTTAAGTTGACGACGGATATTTTGCAACTCAGGACTAGCAAAATGCTCAATAAAACCACCATCATTTATACTTTGAAGACTACCTTGTAGACTTGGAAAGGCCTCAATCTTTTCAAAAAGACGTTTAAGAGCGATGAGTTCAACATTTTCAAGGTCAGCGTAGAAGCGGCTAAGGTCAGCTGAAGCTTGCAAGACCTTCTTGATAGCAATGAGCTCCTGGATGTTGAGGTCAGCATCCAGTTCCAAGCGACGCAAGGGCTCAGAAATATCTCTTAAGCTACCAATGGCAAAGCCATGATGCTCTATGAAAATCTCAGACATTTCTTGGATTTCTGTAAATTGGTTTTGAATTCTTTCTGGATTGGTCATAGGCACCAAGTCACGTAACTCCGCCTGAGCCTGTTCGGTCTGCAGGTATTCTGTGAACTGGTCTTTGACCTTGTTAAATTCTAATTGGTCTAAAATCTTTGTGTTCATAGCTCCTATTATAGCATATTTTACTATAGGACGTGGAGCTGGGAAATACCTGTAACAATACTGTTGACTGATTCGTTCTAAAATTTGTCGATGGACAATTTTCCTTATGGCTTATTATTTATGAATGTTTATTTTACAAAACAGTCTTCTCAAAATAAGAGATTTTCAATCAAAACCAATGCACCCATCTATGCTATAATAAACCTATGACTAATCAAAAAAAATTACTATTAATCGACGGTTCGTCCGTTGCCTTTCGTGCTTTTTTCGCACTCTATAATCAAATTGACCGTTTTCGTAACAATAACGGCCTTCATACCAATGCCATCTACGGCTTTCACCTTATGTTGGACAACCTACTTGAGCGTATTCAGCCGACCCATGTCTTAGTAGCTTTTGATGCGGGAAAAACAACTTTTCGTACAGAGATGTTTGCGGACTATAAGGCTGGTCGTGCCAAGACTCCAGAGGAATTCCGTGAACAGCTCCCTTATATCCGTGAGATGTTGGCTGCACGTGGCATTGCCTATTATGACTTGGCTCAGTACGAAGCAGATGACATTATCGGTACCTTAGCTAAGATGGCTGAAAATACTAGTGAGGCCTTTCAAATTACTGTTGTTTCTGGGGATAAAGACTTGATTCAGCTGACTGATGAAAATACAGTCGTTGAGATTTCGAAGAAAGGCGTAGCTGAGTTTGAGGCCTTCACTCCTGACTATCTCATGGAGAAAATGGGGATTACTCCAGCTCAATTCGTCGATCTTAAGGCCCTCATGGGTGACAAGTCCGACAATATTCCAGGGGTTACTAAGATAGGTGAAAAGACTGGTCTCAAGCTCCTCTTGGAACACGGTTCCCTTGAAGGCATCTATGACCACATTGATGAGATGAAAAAGTCCAAAATGAAGGAAAATCTCATCAACGACAAGGAACAAGCCTTCCTTTCTAAGACCTTGGCGACCATTGATACACAGTCACCTATTGAAATTGGCCTAGATGATACGGCCTTTAAGGGACCTAACCTTGAAAAATTGCTAGCCTTTTATGACGAGATGGGCTTTGTTCATTTCAAAAATGCTCTTCGCGGAGAGGCTGTCCCACAGGATTTTGATGTGGCCTATGTAGAGCCTAGCCAAGTGACAGCGGATCACTTTAGCTCTGAAGATTTCTTCTATTTTGAAATCCTCGGTGACAATTATCACACAGAACCTATCATCGGTTTTGCTTGGGGAAATGAAAAGCAGATTTATGCGTCTACAGATACTGACCTACTCAAATCAGAAGCATTCCAAGCAGCTCTTTCTAAGGCTGTTAATATCTACGATTTCAAGCGCAGTAAGGTCCTTTTGAGCCATCTAGGTATTGACTTGCCGACAGCTAATTTTGATGCCCGTTTGGCCAAGTATTTGCTCTCAACTGTTGAGGACAATGAATTGTCAACCATTGCTCGTCTCTACACAGATTTACCACTGGAAACAGATGAGGTGGTCTATGGTAAGGGAGCTAAGCGTGCCATTCCTGAAAAAGAGGTCTTGCTCAGCCACCTGGCAAAAAAAGTCAAGGTCCTTCAGGTTGCCAAACCGGTCATGCTAGAAAAGTTAGCTGAACATGGCCAATCAGAGCTTCTCTTTGACATGGAATTACCATTGGCAAATGTGTTAGCCAAGATGGAAATGGCTGGTATTAAGGTCGATGGACAAACCCTTAACGAGATGGCAGTGGAAAACCAAGCAGTCATCGACAAATTGACCCAAGACATCTACGAAATGGCGGGCGAAGAATTCAATATTAACTCGCCTAAACAGTTGGGTGTTATCCTCTTTGAAAAAATGGGTCTACCTTTGGAATACACTAAGAAAACCAAGACAGGTTATTCAACGGCAGTGGATGTCCTTGAACGTTTGGCACCAATTGCTCCAATAGTAGCTAAGATTTTAGAGTACCGCCAAATCACTAAGCTTCAGTCTACCTATGTCTTGGGGCTTCAGGATTATATCCTTGAGGATGGTAAGATCCATACCCGTTACATGCAAGATTTGACCCAGACAGGTCGACTTTCATCTGTGGATCCTAACTTGCAAAATATCCCCGTTCGCTTGGAGCAGGGTCGTCTCATCCGTAAGGCCTTTGTCCCATCGACTAAGGACGCAGTGCTACTAAGCTCGGATTACTCACAAATTGAGTTGCGCGTGCTTGCCCACATTTCGGGAGATGAGCATTTGATTGCAGCCTTTAAGGAGGGGGCGGATATCCATACCTCTACAGCCATGCGTGTCTTTGGTATTGAAAAGCCAGAGGATGTCACACCTAACGACCGTCGTAACGCTAAGGCTGTTAACTTCGGTATCGTTTATGGTATTTCTGACTTTGGTCTTTCTAACAACCTTGGTATTAGCCGTAAGAAGGCCAAGGAGTATATTGACACCTATTTTGAGCGTTATCCTGGTATTAAGGCTTATATGGATAATGTGGTTCGTGAAGCCAAGGATAAAGGATATGTATCAACCCTCTTCCACCGCCGTCGTGAGTTACCAGATATCAATTCTCGTAACTTTAATGTCCGTAACTTCGCAGAGCGAACAGCCATAAACTCTCCTATCCAAGGAAGTGCTGCTGATATCCTCAAGATTGCTATGATTAACTTAGACAAGGCTCTGGTAGAAGGTGGCTATAAAACCAAGATGCTCCTCCAAGTACACGATGAAATCGTCCTTGAGGTGCCAAGCGACGAACTTTTAGCTATGAAAGCTTTGGTTAAAGAAACCATGGAATCTGCAGTAGAACTCGCTGTCCCACTCATCGCAGATGAAAATGAAGGCTGTACATGGTATGAGGCAAAGTAAAGCATGAAAGAAAATCTCCCATTTACCTATTTTCTCCTGCGTTATATGCTGGGGTTTCTAGCCGTTGTCCTGGGTATCGTAGCAGTATTGGTGATTATCACCTACTTTATGACCAAGTAGAAATAGACAGATAAAAGCTGGACTGAGGTCCGGCTTTTTTGGTAGAACTACTTGTAATTATAAAGGATTATTGCTTAATCTATAGATAATTTAATTAATCTTCTAATTTAATCTAGTTTAGAATTGCTAAAACATAGCATTTAGTCCAATTGTATAAACGATTAGAGATATAAAAATATAGATTGATTTCTCAAAAAAATACTTAACTTATCACCTGTGGGTAGTGTAAAATAAGTTGTGTAAACACAAAAAGGAATAAATCCGTTATAGTA
>ERZ894232.1600-NODE-1600-length-20351-cov-26.762170_pt1 | contig 20351 bp, 12 predicted proteins | sample MGYA00380296_ERZ894232 | MGnify/ENA primary metagenome ERZ894232 (study PRJEB32331, sample SAMN06328433) | human gut metagenome | biome: human gut microbiome; feature: stool | host: Homo sapiens | collected 2014-08-14 ... | reverse complement strand
TCCGGTAAGTACGCATGGAAGTACAACATTTCTCAAAATAAGAATCAAGATCCTCCCTGCTCACCTTTCCAGCATAAAAATCCTGCATATAATCCGAAATTTCTTTCTGCATTGCATAGCCAAAAGAATCTCCGAATGTGCTTTTAGGCATACCTGTGACTACATTAAATTTTTGATAACAGTCACATACATATACCAGTGGTTCTGTCATTTTCTCAAAAGTGTCTTTTCGGGTTTGAAGTTCTTTTTCCAAATCCTTTACTTTTTCTTTGTATTCATCATATTTACTTGTATCATTTACAATATTGTTTACATTATTTGAAGCAAGCGTTCCGATGTGAAGGGTACTATCACTCATACATTATCCTCTCAAATGAGCAGCAACAACAAGTATTGCTGCTCATTCCAATCAAACTTTTATTATTACATCAATTTTAAAATTCTCCAAAATCATCAATCGCCATATTCATAATAATAAGAAACACTATAACTTGGAATAAATGTGTAACTTGAGCTGCTCGACTGAAAAGCCACGCTCCATGTTCCCTTTAGTTTAGCGTTGCTTGATGAATCATTTACAAAATTAAAATTTATACTTGGATAGAAGTCAGATTCATTTGCAACCCAAACCGACTTATTAGGTGCCATTAATCTCCATCTTTTAATTTTAGACATCCCTGTTCCGCTAAGACTAATAGTTCTTACCTGTGCCGTATTAGGAATATCATCTCCACTTACACTAAATGTCCGTGTTGACGAATATCCTGAACCCGTAGCTGTCACAGATGTTCCTGGTATGATCTTTGTGCTTGCAGCACACATAACAGGATTTCCAACAGCAGTTGCTATACTACCTGTTCTAAGAGATACTCCTTCCGTTGGATTCGTACAATAAACTACCAAATAATATTCTGTTCCAACTACCGTAGTCAGCCTTGCTTTTTCAGCGCAGCACCAACCACCACTACCTGTAAATGAGGTCTTATGCGTATCGTCATCCTTAGCTGAATCATACATAACTGCCAAAGTATCCACATTCAATATCTTAAAACGAATATCTGTAGCACTACTTAAAATCGTAATAACACTTGTCGAATTTCTTTTATATTTATACCAATATTCACCAACATTAGGTACATATGAATTATTCTGTAAATTTACTTTTGATTCATAATATTGATCCAATAAAACTGTATTCTCAATGCCACTCATCATCAATTCAGTATCATTTTTATCGCCTACTATAATCCTATAATCGCTTGCTCTATCTTCATACGAATTAGGTGTAGCAACTACTGTGTAATTACAAACAGTCACATCATCGGAAGGTTTATCAATATAACCCCAATTTTTTGCCTGTCTATAATTCGTTCCTTTATTCAGAACCTGATTTCCATTCTCATCGTAAACTTTAATATTTGTGCCTACATAGCCCTTTCTAACTAAACATACGGCAGCAGAATCCATCTGTGAAAAGTCTATTGAAAAATCATATGTAGCAGAATCTTTTTCTGAGGTAAAACTACCTTCAAACGCCTGATATGTTTCTTTCGCAGGTGCTTCAATAACTTTAATTGAATATCCAACCACGCGAGAATACTCTCCTGCACTATCTTCTACCTGATAATATAAATAGTATGTTCCCGGATCTGTAATCTGTACAACAAATCCCCCATTGATTGTTCCAATAATATAATCTACTGCACTTCCATCCACATAACGGGAAGCTATTGTGTCCCCATCTTCATCTGTATCATTATAGAAAAATGCAATTCTTGTATCTGTTGTAATCTGCCCTTCTGATAAAGAGTCTTCGTTTACTATAACTGGAATTAAATTAGCTGTTGGTGCAGTTCTTTCCATTTCAGTATCAACCGAAATACTGTCAGTAAGATTTTCAGCCATATTATCCATTGACACTGTATCATCCAATTCTATTTCTCCTTTTTCTTCAAAAATAGAATCTAATGATCTAAATCCAACACGTTCAGTATATTCCATACTCTGTGTCTGTATTTGATTTTCCTCCGTTGTTACTTTGACAGGCTCTAAATCATTTTCCTCAATATCTGTGTTATTGTTTTCCTGCTCTGCCAACCATTCATCATACGTCATGTTGGTAATTGTTTCTTCCGCAAATGCAGTAGTTGTAGTTACTGAAAACAACATACATATTGCTACTGCAAATGCAAAAATTTTCGTTACTTTCTTCATTATGTTACCTCCTTATTTTTCTTTTTTATCGACAAGCATCTTACAATTCATGTATATGCTGCCCACAGCTTTTCTCAATGAAATTAATAGGATATATATCTTTTAATCTCTACTCATTTTTTACATTAAGAAAAGGTGTTTTTCAATACTCTTTGCAGAAAATGACCAATTTTTGCAGGAAATGACCATATAAACAAAAATTAAGTTCAATAGTCATCCGAGATTCCCGTTTTGTAAACGAGTTTCACATTTTGAAAGCGACCTGCAAATTTTGTACCCGACTTTCCACTTTTGTAATGACTTTCCCGTTTTTTCCCTTGCTTTTATGATATAATCACCTTATGGCAGAGTATTTTTTTGCACAAAAACCGGACGTCAGTTTTGGCTTACAAATTTTGCAAGCCATAATTCACGTCTTCTGCTGTTCCTATTTCAGCCGGCGGTCTGTGCTTTATTCTGTCTTCTGGTTACTTTTTGAGAAGTCTTGCGGTGAGGTTGATGTCTTTGGCTGCAACCTCGTGGCATCTAAGCCTCTCCGCCAGGTCTTCTCCATAATAAAAGCTGAACGCTTCATACGGACTTTTTCCGTTCAGTTTCTTTCTCCGGTAGGAATTGATATGGTTCATCATCAGCTCTACGTCTGCCTGCGTCAGTTCATCAAAGCTTCTTCCTTTCGGCAGGATCCTGCGTATAAATTCATGTCCCACCTCGATCTCTGCTTTCTGGTACGGCGCACTTGGATTGCAGTAATAGATCCTCGTCCTTTGAAATCCTTTTCCATCCGGTCCGTTCTCTATACACCTGGGATTGGAAAACTCACTTCCGTTATCCGTCAGGATGACCGGAAACAGCTTCCTAAAATCCTGCCCTCCCAGCCGGTGGTACAGTTCATCATAAATATCTATCACTGACTTTGAGGTGTTCGCTTCCCGCAGGAACCCCAGCATCAGTGACACATTTACAAAATATATCGTCAGCAGGACTTTCCCTCCCTTGCTGCCGATCACGGAATCCATCTGCACCACTGCTGTGTCCGGATGCTGTTCCATATATACTTCGTAATCATGATAATTCCTTCCCACACGGCATCCACGGTCTACTTTCAGCTCCGGTTTTTTATATCTCGGACGGTACTTTACCTTTCTTGGCAGGTCTATGTTCCTGATATCAAACAGGCATCCATCCACGTAGTTGTAGAGGGTCTTTTCACTGCACATCAGTTCATCCTTATGTGTCAGGTAGATCTGATGGATAGACTGCCCCTGTTTTACCAACGGCACCAGGATTTCATTGAGTCTGGCGATTTCCCCTTCCGTAGCAAGGATCCCGCTTCGGGATTCCGATATCTTATCCGTTGCCCGCCTCTGGGCTCCCAGAGCATCGTAAACAGTTTTTGTCAGCGTACACTTCTTTACTTCACTGCATCCGTTGCATACATATGGCGGTTTAAAGCGATGGGTACATATTTCTTCTTCATAATGCTCGCAGTAACGGTTGCATATGAGTTCACACTGTTTACAGACAGCTACCAGTGGATGCCTGCAGTCATTTGTCCCACATACTTTTTTCCTCTTACATGCTTTTCTGTACTTGCAGGTATTATGCGGGTAACTTCCATAACCGGTGTCCTGTTCGATGGAATAGTTCCTGATCTCCTTTGTGATGGTAGTCCTGTCCCTTCCCAGTTTCTCTCCAAGCTCTGTGAAAGTCATGTGCTCCTTTAGTCCGCTTTCTATCTCCAGCCGGTCCTCATAATTTAAGAACTTTGCCATACTGTCTCCTTTCCCCGCCAGCTGCTGAAGTTCTGTTAAAAAACAGGAAGAACATTTCTGCTCTTCCTGCATTTGTATCGTCACTTTCACTGCTGTAATTTATTCTGTTTGTAATCAACTTTCCCCCTCACACGGGAATTTCAAAAAACTATTGAGGAATCCTCATAAATCAAACCTAAAGTTCAATCAAGGTATTTTTTACAAAGCAAATAAATCTATTGTTTTTAGTCCATTCTGGTTATTTCTTGAAACATCCTCCAGATCATAAACTGTTTCAGACAAATAAAAAGGACGCAGGATTTTACTCCCACGCCCCTAAACTTATCTGGCTTTATCTTCCCTGACTTTTGGCAGCTCCTTCCCTGCCGTTTCCTGCTTTGCCTCCGATGTTTTTCTTGCCTCAAAAGCATCTGCATTATACTTGTACTCCTGTGGTTCAGCTACCATCGGTGAGTAGATGATCTCTCTTTCTGTATCCGGTGCTTTCTGATCCTTATCCTTTGTGTGCTCCATACGCTTTTCCTTATCAAACTGCACATTCATAGCCAGATTATCCAGCTTATCAATCGAGGCATCCAGCTGCAGCTCCATTGATACAAGCAGTTTTTTCACTGCTTTCATAGGGGCAAGTACCGCCTTTGTGAAAGGGTGTTTCTGTTCCTTCTGCGAATAATCCACCTCCGGCTTATCTGCAAAGGTATGGAACGCATTGTTTATGGTCTGACCAGCTTCACGGAGTCCCTTTGCAAGAAGTGCTGTCCTTGCAATATCCCTGTCTGTAGATACAATCATATCTTTTACCGCTGTTCTGACATTGAGAAGTCTTTTCTTGATTCCTACAAATTCTGTCACCCTGTAAAGTGCCGCCCTGCCCTTTGCCTTTGTTTCATCAACAATATTCTTGGCAGTAGATTTTACCTGTACTTTTATCTCAGATACCTGTGACTTTATCTGCTCACATCTGGCATTGAGTCGCTCCTGTGCTTCTGTTAATGCTTTTTTTGCATTATTGATAAGGGTATCTTCCTGCATTTTCTTGATCTGGTCCTGCATACTGGTAAGTTCTTCTGTCATAGACACAATCTTTTTTTCCAGACCATCCACATAGGTGCATATCTCAAATACATCATTTGCCTGTTCTTTCATAGTATTCTTTTTTAATAAATCGAGAAGTTCTCTTATGATCTCCTCATTAGTAAGTGTCTTTTCTGCTTCCATCTGCTTTTCCTCCTTATAAACAGGGCAGCATATGCCGCCCCTTAGCCTTAATTATCGAAAGGGTGTATCCTTTTTATCCCTGTCGGGATTTCCGTGGTTCTGTTCGGCATTCTCCCTTGCTTTTTCGTTGCTCTTATCCTTTGCTTTCTCATATTCTGCAATAATCTCATTATAGAGCTTCTCCCTGAAATCCTTTGTGACCGGATAGCAGACATCCTGATAAATCGGTTTGCCGTGCTCGTCCACCTGCTTTGTTTTATAAGAAGGCATTGATACAAAGATTTTCTCTTTGCCCTGAAGGATGTTTACATTATTTACAATGAAGCTGTTTTCAAAGTAAATACGGGCAAGTCCCTTGATATTACTGCCTTCCCTTTCATAAGGTGTTACCGTCACGGAAAACTCCGGCATTTCCTGAGTTTTTCCCTGTGTCTGTGTTTCTGCTTTCTCCGGCTCCCTGATTTTTGCATAAGCCTCAAGGATATTAGTATAGAGTTCCTCACGAAACTCTGCCGTGATAGGATTGCATACATCCTTATAAATCACGCTGTTTTTCTCATCACGCTCATTTGAACGGTATCTTGGCATTGATACAAAAAGCTCTCCCTTTTCCTTATTTTCAAGGATTGCGATATTGGTAATCTTGAATGAATCACCAAATACCACGGTCGCAAAACCCTTGATATTGCTGCCATCTCTTGCTCTTACCTCGTTTACCTTAATTGAATACTTCATACGCTGTTCCTCTCTTTCTTATACTTCTGAATTATCATTGTTTTCTGGTATGATAAGCTCACACCAAAGCTGTTCTATCTGTTCACAAGACAATCTGCCATTTAACCAGTTGCCAAGTGTAACAACCATTCCGTCCTGCTCATAGTAGAGCCATTCCTGTGTTTCGATGTTTCCCTCATACACGATAGTCACATCAAAATCAGGCATAAATAATCCTGCCTCCATATCCCAGATACAGGCAACTCCCTGTCTGAGTGTCAGATTCAGGCTTTCGACATACACAGACCAGCCGCTTACGACAATCTGAAAGTCATCATCAACCTCTGCAATATCGTCCTGAGTGTCGATCAGCTCCTCCATTTCCGATACTGCTTCTTCTATCTCCCCCAGTCGGTATCTCTTATTCATCTGCCGCCTCCTTATATCTGCACCTGACAACAAAACGCATTGTTCCCTATCCCGGCATTCAGCATTTCACTTCCGGTTTCTTCCATTACCGGGTATCTGATATCTATTCCCGGTATCTCAATAATGCCGATGATACTGCCTTCTTTAAGAATGGCTTTCTCCTCTTTACTAACGGTGGTTTGCTCTTTCTCAACCTCTGACCTTTCATCCTGCTTCTCCTCCAATGTCTGCTCAAATTCATTTATGAGCTGGTTCGTGTTTCTCTCTCCGGTTGTACACCAGAAAAAAGAGACTGCCATAATGGCAATCCCTGCTGTAATCAGTAGTCCTGCGACCACTTTCCTTATGCTCATAGAGTTTCACTCCTATCTTTTCCTGTTTCTGTCTGGCATATAGATTCCCTTATCCTCTGCAACAATACCCGCATTTTCTATTCTGTCCTCAGACTTTTCTTCGTCCGGTCCGCCAAGATCTGCATCCATAGCCTTTGCGTTCTCAAGGTCAAGCTGGGCATTTAATTCATACTGCCTTGCAAGTTTTTCTTCCAGTTCTGCACTATATGCAAACGGCTTATCATACTCCGCCTTTGAAGCCTCAAGGTCATTCTGGTACTGTTCAATCTTCTTTTCCAGAAAATCAACATTTTCATGAAGTCCGTTGAACAGGTTCTCCAGCTTTACCATACTTCCCACCGGACTTGTGGAAAGTTCTGCCTTGTATTCCGTCTTTCCACGAAGCACCATATAGTTGATACTGAGGAAATTCTTTTCCACCAAAAGCTCAAAGCCGTGGAACTTACCGACTGGAGTGGTTTCGCCTGTCTTACATTTGCTGATTGCTTCAAGCATTACGGTTCCACCATCCACTCGCTCTGTATAAGTTGCATTGCCTATGGTAATGGCAAAGTCCGGGTTATCAATCAATTCCTTATCCCTTGCCTTTATATCCTCCCTTACATTGGCAAGTTTTTCTGTCGCAGTTTTGATGAGTTTTGGATATTTGATCATAAAATTATCCTGCAATCCGTATCTCTGATTATCATACGACGCTTTTAAGAGCTTTAATCTCTGGACATCATTGTCAACCTCCATCTTTTCCCTGATTAAAGGGTTGCCTGTCGCAACCGCCTTAATCTCCGCATAAGAAAGTGTTGCCTCATCAATGTCCTCACAGCTTCGGCTCACTGCCTTGCTTGTCATAACCTGACTGATGAAACGCTGCTTGTTTTCCACAAGTGACCAGTTGTATGCATCAAAGGTTTGTTTTGTAACATATCGGTAGATTGCCACCTCATCGTTTTTATTTCCCTGTCGGATACCTCTGCCTTCCCTCTGTTCAATGGAAGAAGGCTTCCACGGGCAATCGACATGGTGCATTGCAACAAGGTGTGTCTGTACATTAACTCCGGTTCCGCACTTATCTGTCGAACCGATAAGGACTTTTTTCTTACCTGTCCTCATTTCCTTAAAGAGTGCATCCCTCTGTGCGTCTGTTTTTGCATCGTGAATAAATGCTATCTCCTCCGCAGGGATACCATATTGGATAAGTGACTCCTTCAGATAATCATAAATCGTAAAGTCCTTGTCCGGTCCCGGTGTTCCAATATCCGAAAAAATAAGCTGACAGCCTATATGACCATCAGCATTTCCTTTTACATATTCTTTCCAGACATTTTCCGCTACCTTATTGAGCTTTCCGTCCGGGTTGTTCGGTGCGTCCTTATCAATCAGTCTTGCGTCTGTTCCAAGAAGTCTTGCTTCGTGCGTAATCTTTAAGAAGTTGTCAACACTTGGATCAACACCCCCGCCCCTTATCCTTTCTGCCCTTACAACAAATTCTTCCATTACCTGCTTCACATACCCGTCCGGCTCCGACTCCACGATAATAGGCTTGCCGCCACGGAGTGCAGGCACATCAAGGTCAAGCATATCCGCTGTCTGCACATCGGCAACCTCACGGAAGATGTTCATAAGCTCCGGCAGATTGGTAAACTTATTGAACCTGCTCTTGAAACGGAAACCACTGCCCTCAACCGTAAGCTCCAATGCCGTTGTTACTTCTCCGAAGTTAGCCGCCCACGAGTCGAAATGATGAATTCCCATCTCCTCAAGTGCCGATTTCTGCAAATAAAGCTGCATAACATACATCTCACACATCGTATTGCTTATCGGTGTTCCGGTAGCAAATACAATGCCCCTGCCATCATTTATCTCTGATAAATACTGGCATTTAAGCTGCATATCCGTTGACTTTTTAGCCCCACTACTGCTGATTCCCGCCACATTATTCATCTTTGAAAATGTGGCGAGGTTCTTAAAATTGTGTGCTTCGTCTACCATAATAGAGTCAACACCCAGCTCCTCAAAGGTAATGAGGTCATCTTTCCTGCTCTCATCGGTCAGGGATTTAAGCTGTTCCTCAAGCTTTTTCTTCTGGCTTTCCATCTGTTTTACAGTCCATCGCTCTCCATTACGTTCCTTCATCTCATCAATCGCATAGCTGATTTCATCTATCTGCTCGTTAAGCATTCTTTCCTTTCTCTCTGCGGAGATTGGGATTTTCTCAAACTGCGAGTGGGACATGATAATACAGTCATAGTCACCTGTTGCAATCCTTGATACAAACTGCTTTCTGCGGCTCTTTTCAAAATCACGCTCTGTGGCAACTAAGATATTTGCTGACGGATAAAGCCTTAAAAACTCTGATGCTGTCTGACCGATAAGCGGCTTTGGAACAACCATGATGGTCTTATTGGCAAGTCCGAGTCTCTTCTGCTCCATGCAGGCAGCCATCATCTCAAAGGACTTTCCGGCACCAACACAGTGTGCCAGCAGGGTATTTCCTCCAAGAAGGATTCTTGCCACTGCATTTTTCTGGTGAGGCTTTAGCTCAATCGCCGGATTCATTCCCGGAAACTGTAAGTGGCTTCCGTCATATTCACGCAGACGGATGTTATTAAATGTCTCGTTATAATATTCCACATACTTCTGTCGGCGTTCCGGTTCTGCAAACAGCCATTCCTTGAACTTCTCCTTGATCATATTCTGCTTTTCCCTTGCAAGCATTGTCTCATTCTTATTGACTTCATAATGGTACTTGCCATCACCGTCATCAATCCTGTCCCTGACAGTGACTGTTTTTAAGTTCAGGGTATCCTCAAAAATAGAATAAGCGTCCATTCTGCTTGTACCATAAGTTTTCGTTGCAGCCACGGAATGTTTATCCATACTTTTATTTTCAATGAACCATTCCATACTCATTTTATTCAAGTGTACCTGAATACCGGAATTATAATACTCTGTTCTGATTGCCCTTGCCCTCTTTGGTGTATTAAGCAGCTCATAGATAAACTGCTCATAATCAAGCGGCTCAATCCAAGTTGTACCAATCTTTACATCAATATCCGAGGCTTCAATCCATTCCGGCTGAACTTCCTCTAGGGCTGCGGCATTGGCGGCAAATCTTTCTGCCTGCGGATTATCGGTATCCGCCGCCATTGCCTTTGCAACACGCAGCTTATCCCTTACATTTCCCGACAGATATTCGTCTGCTGTCTCCCAGCCTGCGTCCGGGTTATTTTCATTGTAACGGTCAGGATTAAGAAATATAATTCCATCGAGTTCCTTTATGAGAGTATCCCTGTCTGTTTCATAAATGGAGAGCATATAAGGAATATTTACATATCCAAACTCATTGACCGATACATTAAGAGCCTCAACTGCAGTTTCTACCCTGTCCACCACGGACTTTGCTTTAATCGTCTGCTTATAAAACATATCAGCCTTCTTCACCTCCCCGTCCTCATTTACTTCTTCCAGACTGCAAAGAAGCGGATAATCGCTGTCATCCCTGAACGCTGTACGGTTTGCTTTGGAAGTGATTGCTCCATACTTTCCAACGAATTTATCATATTTTACATTCAAAAGCTGCTGTTTGTCTGCAAGCTCCTCATCACTACAGCCCTCCATCTGGATATCAATCAGCTCTCTTGTTATCTGTCTGATTTCATCAAGGCTCTTAATACGCCCCTCCGCTGTCGGTGATACTTTCTGCCTTACCATCTCTGAATTTTCCCTGTAGTAAAGTTTTCCTTCAAAGAATGTGTAAGTATAATTTCTGACATCCGGATCAGCGGGAATGACTTCCTCTGTCTGTTCCTCATTATCTGCCAGTCTCTCAAAATCTGTCATCTGTGCTTTGATGTTACTGATTGCCTTATTGAGTGCTTCATACAGATTGAAGTTCTCATCATTATTCACACAGACGGTATATTTGCTGTCCTGTCCGAACATCCTTGTATCATACTGCATTGTACCAAGCATCATCTCCGGGTGCTCTGCAAAATAGGAATTGACTGCTATGCCATCACCTGTGACACCAAGATGTACCCAGTCAGGCTCTATATCAATTTTTCGCTCTCTTTTCTGTAAAAAAAGAATGTCCGCAGTCACCTCAGTTCCTGCATTATCCTTAAATGCAGTATTCGGAAGTCGGATTGCTCCCACAAGTTCTGCCCTCTCAGCCAGATACTTTCGTATAGTCGGATTGCTCTTATCCAGTGTTCCCTTTGTGGTAATCACTGCAACCATACCTCCCGGTCTTGCCTGATCGAGTGCTTTTGCCAGAAAATAATCGTGAATACGGAAGTTATACTTGTTGTACTTTGGATCGAATATCTTATAATCTCCAAATGGCACATTTCCCATAACAACATCAAAGAAGTTATCCGGATATGTGGTGTTTTCAAATCCTGTAATACTGATATTGGCATTCTGGTAAAGCTGTTTTGCTATTCTTCCCGATATGCTGTCCAGCTCCACTCCGTACAGCCTGCTTTGCTGCATTGGTGCTGGCATACTTCCGAAGAAATTACCGATACCCATAGACGGCTCCAAGACATTTCCGCCTTTAAACCCAAACTGCACAAGGGCTGAATTGATACACGTTGCAATCTCCGGCGAAGTGTAAAAGGCATTATTTACAGTTGCTCTTGCCGCACTGTATTCCTCATCGGAAAGAAGCTCTTTCAGTTCTGCATACTCTTTGCTCCACGCAGCATTATTCTCATCAAATGCCTGTGACAAGCCTCCCCAGCCGACAAACTTTGATAAAACAGTCTGCTCCTCCTGTGTTGCAAGTCTGTTTTCTGCTTCAATCTGCTTTAGTGTACAGATTGCATCAATGTTCCACTGGTATCTGGTCTTTGCACCACCCTTTTCTGTTTCCCACAGGTTATAATGGAAATTGAGTTTTATCTGGTCTTGTGTTTTTTCTTTTCCACGCAGACCTTCCACTGGCGGTAATACTTCCTGTGCAGGTGTTTCAGGGGCAGCCTCCTGTGGTTCGGTATCCTTCTGCGGAATATCTGCCGATACATTCTTATCCTCATCAGAAATTATACGACCATCCGTGTCAATCTTGGTATTCAAGCCATATGCAATCGCCCGTTCTCTGGTTTTAAGACGGCTTTCTCTCACACTGTCCTCAATATCAAAGAACTTGCGGTAAACAGGATTCATCTTTTCCCTGTCAATCTTATTTTTTATGGTCTGATAGATTGCTTTCTGATCCTCTCCACAGTAAAATGGCTGTTTTACCATATAGGATAAGATTTCATATACCTCACGCCATGATACGGTATCCCCTGCCCTCTCTCCATTTCTGTTTTTGTAGCTTACTTTCACATCTGCACTGCTTAAAGTGTATTCTGTGAGTCCATACTGATTATTGCAATATGCCTTTCTCTCACCCTGAACATTTCCCATCGCTATCTCACAGATCAGTTCCAGCTTATTCGGCATAAATGCAAAATCCGATTGCACCACATCCATAAGGAAAGCACGGAATGGTGTGTAACAGCTACATTCTGACACAAGTATCTCAATGGCATCTCTTAAATCTTTATCCATTGCAGCTACACGGTCAGCATAATCAATCGGCTTGATATACCGTAACTCAGCCGCCTTTCTGTTTACAGCATAACTGTCAGGCTCATCAGGAATAGCATAATCATCAATTTCTGATTTCTCCTCCTGCGTATCAACTTCACGGTACTCTGCGTCAATGACTTCATCATCTTCACGAAGTCCGTCCATTGCAAGCTCATCAATACGAGGTGTCTCCGACTGGTATTCTCCGGTAAGGATAAGTACACCGATTTCCTTTTCGACATTCTTCCACGAAACGTATCCTTCTACTTCTCCATCTTCATCTTTCCATTGGATACGAAGTCCCGAACCGTGAAATGTGTCATACCCGTGCAAGCCTAGACCGTCAAGCGGCCAGCTTGCACCCCCCTGACCATATTCTGCCTTGATACGCTTTGCTCTGGTTCCTGCGTCTATCTCTGTCTGATAGATTTCACACACCCTGCCTTTTCCACCGACAAAGCCAGTTCCTTTCATAAGTATCTCTTTTACATACTCACTTGGTACACTCTCTGCTTTCTTTGGATTAAGGTAATTATATTTTCCGGCAAGGGCAGCCTTTTTATCCTCCTCGAACTGACGCATAAATTCATTGTGTCTGGTTTCCTCCGGCTGCTTCACACCAAAACTTGCCTGCCCGTTTTGGTCGAAAAAAAAGGAAGCCTGTGTATATTCGGCTTCCTTACTGACACCCAATGAGTTAATCTCATCAAGCTCTCTATTTAATTCTTCCTGTGTTTCTAATGAAACTTCATCACGATCTGGTGGAGCACTACTTCCTCTGCCTGCATCTTCGCCTGCTCTCTTATCTTCCACATCTCCATTGTCGATGACGGATTCTGTGGCTTGTGCTTCATTAGATACTGTTCCTCCAACTGATCGTAAAGCTGGTTTGCTTCCTCCTCTACTGCCGACATCTTCTCGTACATCTTCCCGAATCTCATCAGTGTCTTGTACCTTGCCGGTTCGTTCTCCAGAAGATACTTCATTGCCATTCTCCCGTATCTGCCCAGCTTCGTTAAATCCTCTGTCTCGTCCGGCATTGTCAGCTCCGGATACAGCAGTCCGTCCACTTCCTTGTAAGTCATTGCTTCTAACATATGATATTCTCCTTTCGCTCTCAATCGTTTGTAAATTCCTACTAAATTCTCTAAGAACACTACAGGAGACATCGCATACAAGGGAACCAAGACGGTAAACTATCTCCTCATCTTTGATATTTACAATCTGACTGAAATCCTGTTCTTGCACAGATAAGTCAAATCCACATCTCGTCCCTACAGCATACATAACACTGGAATATACTAACTGCTCCATATCGCTATCCTGCTGTAAGCCCTTGCGTTTTTCGTTGAATTCCTTTATCACACTACCTGATAGCTGCATTAGTTCGGACATTCTATCCCCGAACTCCTCTTTTATTATATTCCAAACATTTGTTCCTGTAAACTGTTTTAGCGTATTTTTTAGTGATTCCCTGTCATCGCTTTTATACCGCTCCATCTGTCCTTCCGATACCAGAAAGTCTGCATAACTTTTCAGGTTTTCCCCCTCCAGATCCCAAGTCAGCTTTACATTCTTTCCGCCTGTATCACTGATATCGAAAATATATCTCATACGGGGATTAAGTGCCCTTGAGGGGAAGATAGCACAGCCCTTTGCTCCACGCTTTACATATCTTCCCACTTTCTTCCAAGTGTCATAATCTGCCATAAGGGTACTTTTCTCCGGTGATCTCTGAGCTGTTACCATAACGATATTATCAAATTCATAGCGATATAACTGACCAGCAACTTTTAATACATCTTTCCAGTTCTTTTCAGAACGGGTGATGTTGCTGATTTCTGAATCATATATCGCTTTGACCTTCATATCAACACTCATGTGTCACCCTCCTTTTACTTCAGTAATTCTGCAAACATTTCCTTAAAGAGCTTTGACTCCTCCCCGTCAAGCTCAATCACAAATTCTGCATCAACCGCCTGTCTATCACATTTGCCCTTTCCTTTTACAATCTTTCGCATAATCCTGAGAAGCACATAACACTGCTTTGACTTGGCTATGCTCTGCTTAAAGGCAAGTCCGTCGCTGTCAGCCGACTGCTGTGTCTCATAGACAATCACATTCAGCTTTCTGCTGATTTCCTCAACTTTCTCATATGGAATACTGACAGACGATTTTACCTCTCCCGGTCTTTCCCATTCCTTATGAAGTTCGTTTAATAAAAATTCCATATCCTTAATAACTGCTGTCTGCTCATTTTTCATCGTGTCTTTCCTCCATTTTCCTTTAATGAAGAAGGGAGCTGTTCTTCGCTGTATGGCGAAAAATCAACTCCCTTCATATCCTCCGCATCAAGGACTATCTGTTCTGAATAATACATATCCATTGCCTTGTTTATGGCATCGTCAAGTGACTCTGCCTTTACTGTCTTTACCCTTGAGAGAACTTCTTTTATCTCAATATCAAATTCTTTTTCCATTCGATATCAGCCTCCAATTCCATTTTTCCTCATCGGCTCTTTTTTTCTTTTACCTGTCTTTCCTTAAAACCTTCATCATACTTTCCATCTTCAAGCCTGTCATAAAAATATTCCTCCTCTATCGTTCCAAATTCCTTATACATCTGGTGCAGGAAATCATTCTGCATATTTTTTGGAATATCATCATCCTTTGACAAATCCTGATAAAAATAAAACTTCTGCTTGAGTTTCGCCCTGTAATCATAAACATCTTTTATCTTTTCAGGTGTTCCGTATTCTCTTTTATATGCCTTAAAGTTGGTCTGCGAAAGTGTGGACCCAAGATAAATCCCGTGCTCCCACGATACCCCAATCGCTGTGTTATCCTTTGTTGGCTCCTCGTCTTTCGGATATCGCTTATACTCTGTTGCTCCGAGAGCAATCGTGAGAGAGCCGCTTTTCATATCCATTACCACAAGATTGCGTGGAGATAATGCTTCAAGTACCATATAATCGTGGTCATTAAAATTATGAAATGTCTGCCCTCTTTCAAATGTCCTGTCGCATTTTTCATAATGCAGGATAAAGTCATCTATCCAGCCTCTATCCGTCATTCCAATCTCATCCATCTTTGTAATACACTCTGGGGAACTTGTTGCCTTATCAAAGTAAAATTTCTTTGAATCATTATAATATCCTTGCAAAAAGCGTCCCAGTTCCACATCATCTCTACAGAATTTTGCAAAAACTGTAACATTTGCTGCCCTGTAATACTCTGTAAAACCTTCCGCAAGCGTTCTTCCAAGAAGCAGCATCTGATCTGCAAGCTCTGACATATCATCAATGGCAACGAACTTCTTATAATCTTCCAAAGTCATAAGCATATTTCTTTCTGTTCCCTTATAATTCTCCATTACAAGAATCATATCTTTTAAATCCATTCTTACCTCCTGTTCCAGAGAGGACTTTCGCCCTCTCTGCCAATTTTCTATGGTCTGCCAATTACTACAATTTTTCCGACACTTGCCACATCACGGTAAACTACGCCAACTCTTTCATTCAGGGCTTCTACCACCTTGCCATTGCCGACATATACTGCCACATGGCTGATATTCTTATATCTTCCGTTGTTTGTGAAACTGTAAAAGATAAGATCACCAGGCTGCATTTCATCATAAGATATGGTCTTTCCTGCTTCATCAAGTCCCTGTGCTTCTGCCGCTGCTGTAGTTGCTCCTCCATGACTGATATTCACACCTGCATCCTTCCATGAATAATACGCAAGTGAACTGCAATCATAATAATTGCCACTATCTCTTAATTCCTGACTGTAAGGATAACCCACTCTGTGAAGGGCATAAGAGCAGACTGCTTTCTGCCTGCTATCTGTAATACCACTGAGGATTGCATTTATTTCATCCTCTGTCATGGAACTTACTCCGGGGCTTCCACCGCCTCCACCGCTTCCACTTCCAGCATATCCAAGCTGTCCCATAAACTCAGGACTCATGATCTGCTCAAGCATTTCTACCTGATCAGAATTAAATCCATAAACGGAAATCATATCTCTGTATGATTTGAGCGTAACATTTACATACAGTACCGACTTCGTAACAGTTGTTACATTGCCATCTGCGTCTGTTTCCTCCACATCTTTTGTTCCACTACTTGTAGTATAAGAACACATATCATTTACTACAGTCTGCAACCACCCCTTTGATATATCATTCATAATTGTTGCAGTATCGCCTACACCATACTTAACCATGTAGACCGCCATAATGTCGTAGTAGTTACTTGGATTTTCATCCATTCCCTCATAATCTACATACACCAGTTCGCCAAAGTCATATCCGGTATGTTCATTCACTTTGGTATTTACATCACGGTTAAATTCAGACAGATAAGCACTTGTAACTGTCTGCACTGTATCTCCTGACTCCAGCGGCGGTAAAAATAAGGCAAATGGTGAATTATAAAGAATCGCTATCACAGCAATAACCGGAACTGCAACGATTACCACTAAAAGAACCAACAGCAAAAGTACAAGTCCGATAATCGGAGCTGCCGCCTTTATCCAAAGAACTGCCTTTTTTACAATCAGATCTTTTACCAGTTTTACAACACTGTCCGTCTGATTTTCCTGTTCTTTCATCTTATCCAGAAAAAATTTAATCTTTCTGCTACGGTTCGCTGCTTTCACATCCTTCGCCTCAATAGATACACCTGTGGCATAGCCTGCCGCCATGCCGACTGCTGTACCTGCTCCCGGTGCAACCGCTGTACCTGCCGCTGTGGTTGCCGCTTTTGCCGTAGTTTTGGCAGTTTCTTTTGCAGTGTTCTTAGCAGTTTCTTTCGCTGCTGTCTTTGTCGTGTCACCGGCAACCTTTTTTGCCGTATCACTGGCAGCTTTCTTTCCCATCTTTTTTGCCAGTTTCTTTCCTGTTTCTACCTTCTTGATACGCCTCTTTGCTTCGGCTGCCGCTTTCTTTCTGAAAAGTGACGCTCCCCTTGAAGCAGTTCCCGTAACCGGACGGCTTACTTCATATGCAAGATAAGCTGCCTGTGACACTTCCTGCCCGCCTTCCACCTGCTCTGTAACTGCTCCAGCCGCAAGTGCTCCCGTTCTTCCTGCTATATGAAGATTGGTATTCTTCGTCTTGATAGAAGTATTGGACTCCCGTATATTTCTCTTAAATTTTGAAGGTTCCTTTTCTTTCTTCTCTGCCTGATGAATGGTACTCTTACGATAAGACTTCTTTTTACCTGTATCATTTATCTTTGCACTGGCAATTTTCGGACCACGCTGTACGGTGTAAATGTTACTGCCCTTAATTTTAGCTTTCTTCGGTTCATGCATATGAATCTTAGCTTTTTTCTTAGTGTGAATGACCATAGGCTTGTCATCCACTTTTTTTATCTTCAATGTTCCCACCTTCTTTCTGTATCCTTAAAAAAGGTAAAAAAGTAGCCATCCGGAACTTAGTCCAAATGGCTGATACATTGCAATTCTAATCAGCAAATTTTGCCTCCCTTTTCTTCTTCTCCGCAATCTTTTCGTGGATATTGGTGTTATACAGTCTGTAAAGGTCAGTGTCCTTGCTGATCTGGTTATCAAACGGAATTACCACGGAACCACACTTGATAAGTCCCATTCCCGATGCAGTATTGGTTACGAAACGAAGCTGTGCCTCTGATACACCGATAACCTCTGCCATCTTGGAACTGTCTGTATTCGCCTGCTTTAAGAGTGCAACAAACTCAGAGTTTGCAAGCATTGTAGTGGCGGTGTAGTTCTGTAAAAGGTCCACGACGTTCTGGGTGATACCCGTGCACAGTCCACCTTGTTTCCTCACCTTCTTCCAGAGCTGCTGTAAATATTTTGCAGAATACTCCGAATTAAGCAGGACATGGAACTCATCAATATAGAGCCAGGTTGCCTTGCCCTTCTGCCCGTTTTCTACAATTCTGTTTTGAATAGACTCCATCATAACAAGCATTGTGATAGGACTAAGCTCCGTGCCTAAGTCCCTGATACCATATACTGTGAATCGGTTATCTACATCAACATTTGTCTGGTGGTTAAAGATATTGAGGGAACCATTTACAAAAAGTTCCAAAGACAATGCGATATCCTTTGCTTCGTCCTCCGGCTGTTCCATAAGGATATCGTAGAAGTCACTCATTACCGGAATATACTTTTCCCTGCCCCTTGCGATGTCGATATACATCTTTCTCACACAGCGGTCAATGATTGATTTCTGTCTGGAATTTAAGCTGTCCCCGATACACTGCTCACAAAGACCAAGCATAAATTCCCCTTTTTCCCTTATCATTCCCTTTGAATCATTCGGATCAAGACTCCACACATCCATCTCAAGCGGATTTACATAGTTGTCCGTGTATGTGGACATATTTACCACGGTTCCACCATAAGTCTGTGCAATATCAAAATATTCGTTCATCGGATCAATGACGATAATCTCATCATCTCCCGACAAGAATACGCTGCCCATTTCCATCTTACAGAAGAATGATTTGCCGGAACCCGGCACTCCGAATACAAAGCCATTTCCGTTGATGAGCTTCTTTCTGTTACCGATATTTACATTCTTACTGATCTGGTTGATACCGTAATAATTACCTGTGCTGTCATTCAGTTCCTGCACATTAAACGGCATAAGCACCGCAAGCGACTGGGTAAGAAGGGTACGCATTGTTTCCACCTGTCTTACACCAATCGGAAGTGCCGTGTTGAGTGCTTCCCTCTGCTTTAAGTAGTGTGTATCTATCGTACAACTGTTACGCTTTCCGATTGTTTCTACTGTTTCGCAGACACTCTCAAGCTCCTTCTTACTTTCTGCCATAAGGATAATGGTAACTCCTACAAAGAAAAGACACTGGTCATTCTCACGGACATCATCCATAATTGCCTCAATCTCTTTTTTCTCCGTTCTCTTTGCATAAGAGATTTCTGTGGAGAAGTCATTGTTCTTATTACGGACTCTCTGCTGCTTGATAATATCCGACTCAATACCAAGATATTTCTTCTGAAGCACCTTTGTGGTCAAATCCTTTGGCACAGGCACTACATCAATACTGGTAATGGAGTGTACCGGAAGGGAAGTAATCTCATTGATAAATCTGTCAGATAAACTGCTGGGATACTTCTTAATGAAAAGTGCCTTGCAGTATTTACTCTCGTCCTCAAAATGGTCTGGGAAATATTTCACCATACCATTACATAAATCATTCTTAAAATCTGCTCCGACCTTCTTTGCCTTTTTGATATCAAAATCAAAACTGCCCTCATCGCCAAGATGGTAATAGTCATAGAGCACTTTCAGCCTTTCATTGCCGTTAAGCGGCACAATCTCTGCACCCAGCTCAATGAAAGCCTTGTGTATCGTTGCCTCAAGTGTGGCAAACTGTGCCTTTGCCTCCTCGAAGTTCTTTCTCTCAATCGTGATTGTCAGGTATCTTTCCTGTTCAATCCCCTGTCTGCCCTCAATAATCTTCTCCTCAATAATGTCATTGTAGATTCTTCGGTAATTATTGAAGCCATCGTTTTTTTCTGTAATAAGAACCTTATCACGGAGATCCTCCATATTTTTATTCTTATTGTTAATCGTAATCTTATAATTACAGTCCAGCGAATTTAAGAATTTGCAGTATCTTTCAAAAATGCCGATCTGCTCATCCTCCGTTGCCGTTGTGTAATTGATGTCCTGAAAGCGGTAACACTTGGAATACTTATTCCTGCTTACTTCAAAAATACCGTTTTCAGCCACCGCCATAATCTCTATGGTTTCCTGAATGGATTTCGGTGTCTTATACAAAGGCTCACTTGCCTTTTTCAAGAGCTTAAATCCGTCCGTAAATAAACCCATTGTCTCTAACCTCGCTTTCTTATCTGTGAAAGCCCGCCGGGAACATCACCCAACGGGCTTGTTCCCGACCTCACGGTCAGATACATATGAATAGTTGTGTTTATCCTGCTAACACTAATGGTATATCCATTGACTTCATAACAAAATTTGTGTATAATTTTGTTATCAAACAAGGAGGTGTTTTTATGCCAGCAATCAAATCAAGTGCTGATTTAAGGAATAATTA
>ERZ894232.1598-NODE-1598-length-20361-cov-45.607801_pt1 | contig 20361 bp, 16 predicted proteins | sample MGYA00380296_ERZ894232 | MGnify/ENA primary metagenome ERZ894232 (study PRJEB32331, sample SAMN06328433) | human gut metagenome | biome: human gut microbiome; feature: stool | host: Homo sapiens | collected 2014-08-14 ... | reverse complement strand
ATCGCCTAACCGTTTTTGTTCCATCTATATCTTCCCCTACAACTCCGAATTGATCGATTTTGTATATCCTTCCTCTTATAAATTTAACAGTCGTTCCAGTTCTTCCATTTCCTGGCTGATTTCCATCTCGATTTCGCGAAGCTGGGTCATGATTTCCAGTGTAGAGGGATATTCGACGGGAACGTATTCGACTTTTTTGTACTTATTAATTGAAAGATCATATGCATTTTCAACAATCTCGCTTTTTGGCACAAAAAAGCTCTGTTCTGTACGCTTCCGGTCGGCCTCGGCTGATAAATTGCGGAAACGTGCTATAATATCCGGAATATCGTTCTCTTTTACCTCGTTTCGCTTATCGTCCAGGCTGTATCCGTCTGCTGTCATGTCATAGAACCAGACCTGGTCGGTTCCGCCGTGTTCTGTTTTTGTGAATATCAGGATAGCGGTCGATACTCCCGCGTATGGCTTAAACACTCCGGAAGGCATGGAGATCACCGCCTCCAGCCTCTGGTTCTCCACGATCTCCTTTCTGATGTCTTTATGTGCCTTTGAGGATCCAAACAGCACGCCGTCCGGAACGATGCAGGCACATCTGCCGCCAATTTTTAACATGCGCAGAAACAGCACCAGGAATAATAATTCTGTTTTTTTGGTCTTGCAGACCTTCAGCAGATCCCCTGACACGGACTCTGCGTCCAGACTTCCCTTAAACGGCGGATTGGCCAGCACCAGCGAATATTTCTCCTTATCCGGGTTCTGATCTGAGAGACTGTCTCTGTACTCAATAAATGGATTGTCAATTCCATGAGTCATCATGTTCATTGCCCCAATGCGGAGCATGGTTCTGTCCATGTCGTATCCGTGAAACATGTGATTCATATAGTGGTCTTTCTTCTGCCTATCAAAGAAAATCTCTTCCTTTTTCTTCTCTTTCAGGTATTCTCCTGCTGCCACTAAAAATCCTGATGTTCCGCAGGCCGGATCGCAGATCACCTCGTCGCTGGAAGGATCCATCAGCTCCACCATCATCCGGATAATGTGCCTGGGAGTTCTGAACTGGCCGTTCCGTCCAGACTGGGCAATCTTTGACAAAAGATACTCATACACGTCTCCCCGCACGTCTGCAGTCTGGATTTCATTCATCATCTTATAGATTTCATCTAATGAATCGACAACCTTGGATAAAACGAGTGGAGTCGGTAGCTTAAAAATCGCGTCGTCCATATATTTGGAATAGGCGCTGTTTTTGTCGCTGTGCAGCGTCTTGATAAATGGAAATACCCATTCCTGTATCACAGAATACATCCTGTCAGCCGGAAAATCATGGAAAACCGACCATTTCAGCTGTGCGCCGGCTATGGTCCGTTCTCCTATTTTCACCTCGTTAGTGAAAATACTCTGGTAGGGAAGCCCCAGCATGGCGCTTTCCTTTGCCCTTGTATTGTCTGAATCATCCAGATCATGAATAAACATCAGATAGGTAATCTGCTCGATGACTTCAAGGGGATTGACCAGACCGCCTGAAGCGAAAATATCCCACAAACTGTCAATTTTGTTTTTTAATTCACCTGTAATCATGTCTTCCTCCGCTTTTCATACATACTTTTCATAAGTGTAGTATAACACAAACCGCCGTTTTTAGCGACCTCAACCCGGCGTCTTCCTGTTACACAAAAAGCGCCTCCGCCAGCCTGATGGTACTTTCCCTCAGACTGGCAGAGACGCCAGGTTATCTTACATTCATTCTGTTTATTTTTATCCCTTCATCAGGAATTTTTAGCTTCTCAGTTCGATTCCCAGTCCCTGAAGTCCGTTCAGAATCTTGTTCATAGCGGAGGTTACTTCCTTCTCCTCCAGGGTGTGATCTTTGGAGCGGAAGGTAATTGAGTAAGCCACTGACTTGTAGCCTGCTGTGATCTGGCTTCCCTCGTATACGTCGAAGAGCTTGTAGCTTTCCAGAATCTTGCCGCCTCTCTGCTCAATCACGTCCTCAATCTGTCCTGCCAGAATCTCTTTCTTCATTACCATGCTCAGGTCTCTTGTCACGGACGGATACTTGGCAATTCCTTCGTACTTGTGGTCAAAGGTAGCGTTTGCAGTGATCTCAGGCATATCGAGAACTGCCACATAGGTCTTCTCACCCAGCTTGTAGTTGTCCGCCACATCAGGATGAACCTCGCCCATATATCCAATCACTGTGCCGTTGTAGGAAATGAGAGCCTGGCGTCCCGGATGGAGGAAGCTCTTTCCTGCCTCAGGATTGTAATGAGGCTTTTTCTTCATTCCCACTTTCTCCAGGAACTCCTCTACTACGCCCTTCATGGTGAAGAAATCGCCGTTTCCGTACATTCCAAGAGTGAACTGCTGACGCTCGTCCGGAAGCGCCGGAAGTCCTGTCTCCTCCAGGTACTTGGCGTTCTCCTCCTCGCTTACAGGCAGGTAAACGGTAGCCAGCTCGTAGAGTCTTACATCCTTATTTCTCCGGTTGTAGTTTGTGGAGAGAGAGTTTAACATTCCGTTTAACGGAGTGGTTCTCATAACGCTGAAATCCTCTCCCAGCGGGTTGGAAATGGAAACCACTCTGCGAAGTGCAGAATCCTCCGGAAGCAGAAGCTTATCAAATACCTTCGGGCTCTCGAAGGAGTAGGTCATGCTCTGAGAGAATCCGCAGAACTCTGCGATTCTTCTGGCAATTTCCTCTACTCTCAGCTTGAAGGACAGCTTTCCGGCAGTAGCCTCGCCTGTAGGCAGGGCGGTCGGAATCACGTCGTAACCGTAGAAACGGGCAACCTCCTCAGACACATCTGCCATTCTGTGAACGTCCTGACGCCAGCTGGGAACCACGATCTCTTTTGTCTTCTCATCGTATTCCAGCTCTACGCTCTTTAAGTAGGAAATCATGTCTTCCTTGGAAATATCGGTTCCCAGAAGGCGGTTAATCTTCTCCGGCTCGAAAGCCACGCGGTTTCCTTCCTTCTTTACCGGGTAAACGTCTAACATGCCTCCTACAACCTCTCCGGCTCCCAGCTCCTCAATCAGCTGGCAGGCGCGGTTGATGGCAAGCTCGGCTGTGTTGGGATCCAGTCCCTTCTCAAACTTTCCGGAAGCGTCTGTTCTCAGTCCCACTCTCTTGGCAGAGAGACGGATATTGGTTCCATCGAAGCAGGCTGCCTCGAATACCATGGTCTTCACGTCGTCTGTAATCTTGGAATTCTCTCCTCCCATGATTCCGGCGATTCCCACTGCCTTCTCTCCGTCGTTGATCATGAGGATCTGGCTGTCCAGCTGTCTCTCCTGTCCGTCCAGAGTCTGGAACACTTCGCCGTCCTTAGCGCATTTTACCACGATCTCCTTTCCGGCAATCTGGTCGTAATCGTAAGCGTGCATCGGCTGTCCGTACTCTTCCATCACATAGTTTGTGATATCTACGATATTGTTAATCGGACGGATACCGCTGGCAGCCAGGCGGCGGCGCATCCAGTCTGGAGACGGAGCCAGCTTAATGTTCTTTACCATTCTGGCGCAGTAGCGCGGGCACAGCTTCGTATCCTCCACGCTTACCTTCAGGTAGTCGTGAATATCCTCGCTGTTTCCTGTAGCCTTAATCTCCGGCTCGCAGAACTGCTTTCTGAAGGTAGCGGCTGCCTCTCTGGCAATTCCGATCACGCTGTAGCAGTCCACGCGGTTGGAGGTAATCTCGTATTCAAATACTACGTCTCTGAGGCCCAGGGCTTCCACTGCGTCGCTTCCCACCTCTACGTCGTCCGGGAATACGTAAATTCCAAGCTCCGGAGCGTCCGGATACATCTCGCGGCTGGATCCCAGCTCCTCCACGGAGCACATCATGCCGTTAGACTCTACGCCGCGCAGCTTGCCCTTTTTAATCTTTACTCCGTCCTCAGGGCGGCCGCCGTCATGATCTCCGGCTACCTTTCCGCCGTCCAGAACCACGGGAACCTTCTGTCCCACCTCTACGTTAGGCGCTCCAGTGACGATCTGGGTTACTTCGCCGCCCAGATCTACCTGACAGATCACCAGCTTGTCTGCGTCCGGGTGGCGGTCAATCTTTAAAATCTGTCCTACCACGATCTTCTCCAGATTCTTGTCCAGACATTCGTAGCCCTCTACCTTTGTTCCTGTCAGCGTCATAGCGTCGGTGTACTCCTGGGCTGTAACGTCCAGATCCGGAACATATGCTTTTATCCATGATAATGCTGTGTTCATCTTATTTCTCCTTGCAATCTAATCGGTTCTCTACGGAACCCTTTATCTGTTACTCCTGTCTGATTTGAAAACGCTTAGAACTGCTTTAAAAAGCGCACGTCGTTTTCATACAGCAGTCTCATATCGTCAATCTCGTACTTTAAGAGAGCGATTCTCTCAAGTCCCACACCGAAAGCGAAGCCTGAGTATTCCTCCGGATCGATGTTGCACATCTCCAACACGTGAGGATGTACCATGCCGCAGCCTAAAATCTCAATCCAGCCGGATCCCTTACAGAAACGACAGCCCTTGCCTCCGCACTTGAAGCAGCTTACGTCTACCTCAGCAGACGGCTCTGTGAACGGGAAGTGGTGGGGACGGAATTTTACCTTTGTCTCCTCTCCGAACAGCTCTCTGGCGAACTCGGCCAGGGTTCCCTTCAAATCTGCAAACGTAATGTTCTTGTCAATGACAAGTCCCTCAATCTGATGGAAGGACGGGGAGTGGGTTGCGTCTACCTCGTCGGAACGGAATACACGGCCCGGCGCAATAATGCGGATCGGAGGCTTTCTTGTCTCCATGGTGCGGACCTGAACCGGTGAAGTCTGGCTTCTAAGGACAACAGAATCATTAATATAGAAGGTATCCTGCTCGTCTCTGGCCGGATGTCCCTTGGGAATATTTAATTTCTCGAAATTGTACTTATCGTACTCTACCTCAGGGCCTTCCACTACCTCGTAGCCCATTCCGATGAAGATTCTCTCCACCTCCTCCAGGGCGATGGTATTTGGATGGCTGTGGCCTACGTTGTTCTTCTTGGCCGGAAGGGTTACGTCGATAACCTCTTTCTTCATCTGCTCCTCGCGGGCCATGCGGGCCAGCTTGTTTTTTGTCTCCTCTAACTTAGCCTCGATTAAGGCTCTGGCGTCATTGACCATCTGGCCTACCTTCGGGCGCTCCTCAGGAGCTACGTCCTTCATGCTCTTTAAAACGCTGGTCAGCTCTCCCTTTTTTCCAAGGTATGCGACGCGGATATCGTTTAACTTTTCCAGCGCGTCGGAGGCTTCGATCTTCGCAAGGGCCTCAGCCTTGATTTTCTCTAACTGCTCTCTCATAATATCTCCTTCTTCTATCGATTGTATCTGCGCGTCGTGTGCTAAAGGGCCTTCCTGAGCTTTCTTATAGAAAAAAACAAAAATCCCGCCCCTTCGCACGCGAAGGGACGGGATATAAACCGCGGTACCACCCTGATTCCTGCTTTTGCAGGCTCTTATCTTATACGTAACGTGTACGAAACGTCGCCGCCTACTTAAAGCCTTTCTGAGGCTTCCTGTTCAGCTGCGCGGCTCCAGCGGGAATTTCGAACTCTTATCTGAACCGAAGAAGACTCTCAGCCGATGATCTTCTCTCTCTGGACGGAAAATAAGCTTCTACTTACACCTTCACTGCCTTTTCTTATGCTGTTTAATATTTTACGCACTGTTTTTTTGTTTGTCAAGTGGGGAAGCGGATTTTCCGTGGCTTTTGTAGAAAAACAGAAGATTTTAATTGCGCGCGCGAAGGAAACATTTTCTTGTTCCAATTAAAGTCACCGAAAATGTTTCCTCGCGCTTACCGAAAAGATGCTGGAAGTTTCTGCACAAACATACCTCCCACCGGAAAAATCGACAGGAAAAATGACGATGGCGAGGCTTTCGCAGGAGATTCGTGCTAATTTCTGCCACCGAGCGAAATGTCTGAGCCGAAAGGTGAGTTTTCGCGAATGGCAGATCATAGATGCACGAATCGAATCGAAAACGCAGCCTGTCATAGAACCTGTCGATTTTTCCTACTCTCTCCCTTTCGTTAATTCTGCCAGCTGGCCCAGAATCCCGTTTCCTCCGGACAGGGAAATGCTTCCCACCTTCTCGCAGATTTTTTCCAGATACTCCATCTCTTTTAAACGGTACAGAATTTTATTTTCCTCCATCAGCCTGGCCGTATTCAGCAGGCTTCTGGTAGAAGCCACCTCCTCTCTTCTGGTAATGACGTTGGCCTGTGCCTGCTTCTCGGCAATCAGCACTGTATTCATGATCGTCCTGATCTCTCCCGGAAGAATAATATCTTTAATTCCTACGTTTCCAAGCTCCACCGGATACTCCTTCTCTATCTGTTTTATTTTCTCAGACAGACAGGAAGCCAGTTCCTCTCTCCTGTCCAGAAGCTCGTCCAGCTTCAGCCTTCCCACATATTCCCTGGCGGCCAGCTGGCCGGCGCTGTAAATCTGCTCCGCGATGTTTGACGTTTTCCGCGTCAGACCGACCGGATCGGTGATTTTATAGCAGCACACCAGGTTCAGTCTGACTCCTACCTTATCGGAGGTGAGAATATCCTGTCCGGAAATCTCCACTCTCTGCATTTTTAAATCCGCCAGCGTGCAGGAAACTCTGGTTCCATAATTCCAGAAATACCAGATTCCGCAGGGCAGCGTTCTCTCATACACTCCGTTATAATATAAAAGCCCAGCCTCCCCCTCCTCTACCGTAATCTTTTTGTACAGAAAAGGCGGCGCTTTTTCTATCAGATACACGGGAAGATCCGGATCGATATCAGGAGACGACACGTCTTCTATGCGAAGCTCCTGAGTTTCATACACCTTCCAGAAATAGTATTCTCCCGGCAGAAGCACCTCCGCAAATACGCCGTTGACAAAGCGGTAGCCAATGCTTCCGTCAGGAATCAGCGCCTTCAGCACGCGCCTGGAAAATTCCGGATTCTCCATCAGGCGTTCCATAGGAATTCCCTGTTCTTCCACTCTGCCTCTCATCACCGTCTGTTTCACCTCTGCGTGTTTCCAAAATGGGATGCGGTGAATTCCGGAAAACAGTATTCTGCGGAACGTTCCGTTTTCTGTTAAAAAACCGCAGGACTGCTCACTGATTGTTATTTTCATATGGAAACGCCTCCTCTGTGCTTTTTGTTCTTTTTTACATATGCCGCATTCATAAGTTTCGTTTCATTCCATCCGCTGCTTTACAGGGACCTTTCATTGAGAAACAGCTCATTTAAAGACCTGCCGTCTGCGGCTTCGCTCCTTAATTGTTCCTGTTTCGGTATCCTGAAAGGCACAGCTGTAAAAAGCGGGGGAAAGGCTCTCTGACAGCCTCTTTCCCTGGGTTGTCCGCTTATCCTGCGTTTTTCTGATGACTGCTATACCAGTTTAGCTACAGATTCCTGGAATCTGGCAGGATTTGAACCTGCGAATTGTCAAATATAAAAAACAGCTCTCTGTTCCCTGGAATGCAGAAACACTCACGTTTCTGCACCCGGCAGGCAGAGTCCGTCTGTATGGACTCCAAACCTGCTCCTGTCAGAAAATCTTCCGATTTTCGGGGATTTTCGGGGAATTGGCTGCTGCCAGTTATCCTTTTACCACGCCGATGGTGTGCAGTTTCTTTACCGGCTCCACCAAATCGGACTGATTTTTCATTACCTCGTCAATATCTTTATAGGCGAAACGGCTTTCCTCCGCCACGTCGGACTTATTTTTCTTTCCCAGAACCACCTGCCGTTCCTTCAGATCGTTCATTACCTCCTCGCAGGTAAATGCGTTCATAGCCCCTTTTCTGGAATACCTGCGCCCGGCTCCGTGGGAGGAGGAGCAGAAGGACTCTTCGTTTCCCTTGCCTCTCACCACATAGCTGTAGGAACCCATGGCTCCCGGAATTACCGCCAGCTCCCCTTCCCTGGCCCTGACGGCGCCCTTGCGGTGAACCCACACGTTCTCCCCATAGTGGTTCTCAAGAGCCGCGTAATTGTGGTGGCAGTTGATCTCCTCTGTAAAGCTCAGATCCAAATCCGTATATTTGCCAATCCATTTTTCCAGAATTGCTTTTACAGACAGCATCATTTTCGCCCTGTTTTCCATGGCGAAATCCATGGAAAGCTGCATCCAGTTTAAATACTGCTTTCCCTCCTTCGTATCCAGTGGCAGAAAAGCCAGCCGGTATTCGTCGGGAACCTGGCTGTACCACCTGTTGTTCAGCTCCCTGGCCTTCTGGTGAAAATAATCGCAGACTGCCTTTCCCATATGGCGGCTTCCGGAGTGGATCATCACGCTCAGATATCCTTCCTCGTCCTCCTGAAGCTCAATAAAGTGATTGCCTCCTCCCAAGGTTCCCACCTGGAAATATCCGGCGTCCAGCTGGCCTAACAGTTCTCCGTCCTCTTCGTACTTGTCGAACTCCTCAAAGGCCCGATCTAAGGTAAAACAGGGCATAGCCGTCTTGTGATGGGCAAAGCCAACCGGCACATTTCTCAAAATATCCCCTACCATTCCCTGAATCAGACTGCCGTTTCCTGTGACAATCTCCCGGATCTCCTCTGTCTTTATATTCGTCCCCACCCAGGCCATGCCGCAGCCGATATCTACTCCCACTGCGTTGGGAATCAGTACCTGCTTCGCCGCAATCACGCCTCCGATGGGCATTCCCTTTCCTGTATGGGTGTCCGGCATCAGACACACCCATTTGTGAAGGAAGGGAAGTTCCGCCAGATGGCGGGCCTGTTCAAAACAGCTTTCCTCCATATCCTCTCTCTTTTCCAGCCAGATTTTGATCGGGCTTTTCCACGCCTTATCTGATACAACAAACATACCTGTTCCACTTCCTTTCCAAACGCCCCTCTTTCGGTTAGCGCAGCTTCTATGGTCTTTCCTGTTACAATGCCTATTCTAGTAAATTTTTCCTGATTGATCATTTAAAAAAAGTTGCGGCCTTGCTATAATTTAGCTATAGCGTCAGTGCAGAAGGGGTAAAGGAGAAAATGCCATGGCACAATTTCAGGAATTGATCAAAAATTTCGACCGAATCCGCGACTATATGCGGCAGTTTTACGTTTACGGTTTTAAGGTGCGGGGAGACTTCACGGAAAAAAGCGCCAGAACCTATGACAATGAGCGGCGGCGGATTGAAAGCTGGCTGTCCGGCTGCATTTCCTCAGACTACACGGCAAAGGGAAAGCAGATCTCCATCAGCGCAGACAGCCGTTCCATCTCCTCCAATCCCCTTTACAGCGCGTGGAAATCAAAGAGCTTTACAGACAACGAGCTGCTGCTGCACTTTTTTATTCTGCATTACCTGCTTCCACGCAGGGAAGATGCAAAAGAGCTGGAAAACGGCCAGACAGAGATCCCTGTTTCCGGATCTTCCTCCTGCCCGGGAATGACGGCTGGAGAGCTGGCGGATCGGATTTCAGAAGATTTCGGCTGCCTCTTCGACGGGCAGACCGTCCGCCTGAAATTAAAGGAATATGAAGCGCTGGGGCTTCTGTCCTCTGAAAAATATCAAAAATCCGTCTATTACCAGTTAAGCCTGCCCGCCTCCTTTGAGATGCCTGAGCATAAGGAGCTCTATGATCGGCTCCTCACGGCAGTCTCCTTCTTCTCGGAGACAGCGCCCTTCGGCTTTATCGGAAGCACCATCCTGGATCGGGAGTACACGCACAACTCCCTCTTCTGCTTTAAGCACTATTTCATGGTTCACACCCTGGAAGACGGCATTTTATATCCGATTCTCCAGGCCATCCGCAAGGGCGTCTGCCTGGAGTTAGAAAATCACAGCCAGAGGAGCGGAAATATTACCCTCATCCAGGGCTTTCCGCTGCAGATTTTCGCCAGTACAAAAACAGGGCGCCGGTACGCCTGCATCTATGCAGTAAAGGAACGGCGTTTTCTCAATCTGAGGCTGGACTGCATTGCCAGGGTGAAAAAGTTGAGAGAGGATCCGGACGAAGCCGCCTTCTTCCGGACTCTTCTGGATAAAAACCGCGCCCTGTGCTTCGGCGTGTCCTTTGGCTCAAAGGCGGTGCGAACAGAAGAAATATGCATGAAGATCTTTGTGGACGAGGAGAGGGAAGAGCATATTTTAGAACGGCTTTACCGGGAAGGAAAAGGCGGCGAGGTGCTGCGGATCCGAAAAAATGAATATCTGTACAGCGGCGTTTTCTTTGACGTCAACGAAATGCTGTCCTGGGTCAAATCCTTTACCGGGCGCATTATGGATATCCAGTCTTCCAGCGAAAGTTCTGTTTTCAAGATTATTTCTGACTGGAAAAGCATGTACCGGATGTACGGATAGAAGGCCGAAAACTGCGAACGAAGTGCTGCAGAAATGAAACATACCAGAAATGAAACAGACAGGCAGACAGCTGCCGACGCTGAACAATCATGCAGAGGAGAATCGCCATGGAACAGGAATTAACGCTGTTTGATAAATTGTACTGCTGCTATTATCAGGCAGTCAGGCAGATATTAGAGGAGGCGGCCTGCTCTCCTGTCAGCAAAAAAAGAATGGAGGAAATCTGCGAAGCCACGGCCTTCAAGGAAAGCGCTCTGTCCATCCTTCCCCGGCTGACCAGCCAGGATGGCCCATGGAGCTGCCTTCTGCATAAAACGGAAGACGGCCTCTTTTCCTCTGCTCTGGGTGATAAGACTCTGAAAGCGCCCCTCTCCCGTCTTCAGAAGTCCTGGATCTCCTCCGTCTGCCAGGATCCCCGCTTTCTGCTGTTTTTCACAGAGGAGGAGCGGGATTTCATAAAGGCCGGTATCCCTGCTCTGTACCAGGAGGAGGATTTCTATTATTACGACCGTTTTCGAAACGGAGATCCCTATTCCAGCGCCATGTACCGGGAACATTTTCGAACGATTCTCGCCGGACTCTCTGAAAAACGGCTTTTAAAGCTCTCCTACAAAGGAAAAAACCAGCTCCTGACAGATTTAAAGGTTCTTCCGGTCCGTCTCCAGTACTCCTCCAAGGACGACAAATTCCGCCTGCTCTGCATGAGACCGCGAAATGGCCGAAGCAGCCTCCCCTATACGTTAAACGTAGGAAAAATCCTGTCCTGCCGTCTGGCCGACCCGCCGCGGCCAGTAAAAGAAAACGTCAGCAAGCCCAAACCGTCCTCTGAACCGCCATCTTCTGAACTGCCCTCCCTGTCTATCTTCTCCCAGAAAGCTGAGGAACCGGCTGTCATTGAAATCGATGGCAGAAGAAATTCCCTGGAACGGTGTATGCTGAAATTTGCTGATTATGAAAAGCATACGGTTTATGACGAGGAAAAAGGCGTCTACATCTGCTCTGTTTACTATGATATCCAGGACGAAACGGAGCTTCTCATCGATCTGCTGTCCTTCGGCCCGGTGATCCGCGTCCTCAGACCTGAGAGGCTGGTGGAGCAGATCCGGGAACGGGTGACGCGGCAGCACAGATGGCTGTTCGGGGAGGTGGGAGGGGAGGATTAATAGACCTCCCCCCTATCCAGCTTTTATCTATATTGATCAAAAATCGATGCAAACCCTCCAGAGTGCAAAAGACAGGCTCCCTGGCTGGATATACTTCCCGTTTTCAATAAATCCAACATTCCCCATGCTGTCTTTCCTGTATAGGTGCGATCCAGATAAATTCCCTCCAGACCTGCTATACATTTGATCGTTTTGTCAGCCTCCTGTGCAGGGATTCCCCAACCTTCCCCTTGGTATCCATCATGAATCGTCATAACCTCTGAGATAGGTATTGGCAAACAGACTCCCAGTATCTGCTCTATCTTCTCTACCAGATCCACAATAATCCGCTCCAACTCACAAGTAGCATTTTCAACTGTAATTACATGAATATGAAAAGGATTTTCCAACAAAGCAGTTCCAAAAATCGTTCCAGCTGCCAATCCTCCATTTCCTCCTGGAACAAAAAGTGACTGAATTTTATTCTCTTTTTGCAGTTCTATTGCCAAATGGATATATCCTATTGCCCCTTCTGGACTTGTAGCTCCATTTTTTATTATATAAGGATTTTTTCCCTTTTGTCTTAATTCTTTTGCCAAATCCTCTATATAAGCCTCTCTTTTCTGTTCTGTAACATCTCCAATATAATATTCCTCTGCATTTGAAAGGCCATTAAGGAGAGCATTTCCATAGAGATTCTTCATTCCGTTTTCGGGTTTTCTATTGTTATGTACAAGAATACACTTCATTCCAATCTTTGCACAGGCTGCTGCTGTTATGGAACATAAGTTGGAATTTTTCTGTCCCGACGCGATAACTATATCACACTTTTTTGAAATAGCATCTCCTAAAAGGTATTCCAAAGGACGCACTTTATTTCCTCCAGGCCCCACTCCGTTTAAATCATCTCTTTTTATGTAGAGTGGTCCCAGCCCCATCTCCTTTTCTACTCGTTCCATTCGTTCCAGCGGTGTATCATATGTACAAAGAGGGATACATGAGACTTTAGACAATATTTTTTCAATTTCCTCAGCTGTCATACTACTAGCTCTCCTTCCTATATTTTCTAAGCTTCAGTGAAACATGCACGGAATCATTAAAATGAAAAACACCAAATCCAATAAATGCAGTAACGACTGCCATAATTGGGGATAGAATAGCCACTAAGTTAAACGGAAGATACTGCACTACAGAAACTCCAAAAAGTCCTGTATATAAGATAGCTGACGCATCCCAAGGAACAATGGAACCCAATACTGTTCCCGTACATTCCAAGGTTCTCGACAAAACGCTTGGATGAACATCCATTTCCTCAAAGGCCTCTCTGAAAGCAATAGCTGGAAGACTTAATGTGCAGGACTGCCCTGCACCGCCAAACATTAATGCAATTCCTGTTATCACTACAGAAGTTACTAATCCTCCTACCGACTTTACAACCTTCCTCAGACTTTCCATCAACTTAGAAAGAACTCCAGTTTTTTCAAAAACTCCAGAAAACATTCCAGCACCTATGCATAAAAAAATAGTTTCAGCCATCCCCAATGCTCCGCCTCTTGACAAAAGACTGTCTATATCAGCATTTCCAGTTGTACTTGTAAAGCCATTAATTGCAGAACTAATTACTTCTTCTACTGTTGCTCCTTGAAAAACTACTGCCCAAATACATCCAATTAAAAGTCCTCCAGCAAATACAGGGATTGTCGGTTTTTTCAAAGCTGATAAAATCAAAACAAACAGCAGAGGTACCAGCATTAAAATACCTACATTGCAGGATGACGCAAGACTTTCAGAAAGCGCTTGAACTGCTGATAAATCTGCCTGTCCTCCGCCATAGCGGAACCCCAAAATGCTGTATACAATAATCGCAACAGCAGAGACAGGAATTGTTACATAGCACAATGATAAAATATGATCAAATAGCTTTACACCAGCAGTGGCAGAAGAAAGTAAGGTCGTATCAGACAGTGGGGACAACTTATCTCCTACCAGAGCACCTGAGATAATGGCGCCTGCCGCCATTTCCACAGGAATACCAAGTCCTTGAGCTATACCAATTAATGCAATCCCCATAGTGCCAGCAGTTCCCCATGAAGTTCCTGTTACAATCGAAGTAATAATGCATATGATAAATGCAATCGGTAAGAAAAATTTGGGATTAATCATATTAATACCATAATATAGCATTGTCTGTACACTTCCTGCCGATATCCATACACCGATCAGCATTCCGATTAAAATCATTACAATCACAGTCTGATTTACTCGGCCAATACCTTTCATTGCATATTCTTCGATTTCATCCCACGTGTAACCCAACCAAACGCCAAATACACTCTCGACACAGACCGCAGCCGCTAAAGCCAACATAATACTTACTCCCTGTGATAAAAGAAAAAGTATCACGAGCAGCGGAACAAAAAATCCAAATACTGCCATTGGAACAGTAAGTTCTCTTCGTTTTTTTGTTTTCTCAATTTCTTTCATAATGCTACCCCCATACTTGAATTTTCCCCTATATTATTGCAGTCGCATCAATCTCGATTAAAGCTCCTTTAGGTAGTGCTGATACCTCTACAACAAACCTGGCTGGCGGATCCTCTTTGAAAAATTCCTGATATGCTTCATTGATCCGTGAGAATTCTTTCATGTCACGAATAAACAAACCGCACTTTAAAATATTCTTCTCACTTCCCCCTGCTGCCTTTACAATCTCAATCACATTCTTCACGCTCTGCCTTACCTGCTCTTCCAAATTTACTGGAATCATGCCATTTTCCGGATTAATCGGAAGCTGACCGGATACACATAGAAGCTTTCCTCCAAGCGACGCCTGAGCGTATGGTCCGATTGCCGCTGGAGCCTGGGGTGTTTGAATAGTTGTTTTCATAGAATGCCCTCCTTTTTTGATAATATATTTGTTATTTGAATTGTTTTTCTTCTATTCTTTCTATATTCTCTTATTTTCTGTCTTATTTATTATCCAATTATAGATAATACATTTTCTCTTTTCAAGACGATATATTAACTTTTTTCATTATTGCATTATTATTTTTTATTTTAATTCGTATTTTTATCAAAATATATTATTTTATTTTACTATACAGGCCAAAGCTATCCGGTATGATAAAATATTTTATTATCATTTGACTTTTTAGGCAAATCATGTTTTAATAATCTTATCTAATCGCAGAAGGGGGATAGTTCATTATGGACAGTCTGTCTATTACTTTGACAGAAACTGAGCGAAAAATTTTAGAATCCTACTGTTTTTTTATTGAAGGGTTATCAGATTATTGGGGAAACGGACTTGAAATTGTACTGCACAGCCTTGAAAATCTGGATCACTCTGTTATTAAAATTATCAATGGCCACTACACAGGGCGGACAGAGGGAGCTCCTATCACAGATCTGGCTCTTTCTATGCTCTCAAAAATCAAAGAAAATGGTAGTGAACCTTATATCACATATTTTGGAAAAAATAATCAGGGAGAGCCCATTAAATCATCCACTATCGCTATTTTTGGTGAAAATCACCGTATCATCGGACTGCTCTGCATGAATTTTTATTTGAACCTTCCCTTTGCATCCTTCCTGGATACTTTTGTATCTTATCCTGGTGCTACAGCCAGCGAAAATTTTTCCAATAATATTGACGATACAATTGAGAAGGCAGTGGAAAACACCAAAAAGGAAATACTCAACGACAGCAGAATTCCTCCCAGTTATAAAAACAAGGAAATCATCTCCCTTCTTAATGAACAGGGAATTTTTCATTTAAAAGATTCTGTAAACACAGTGGCAAAATATTTGGGTATTTCTAAAAATACCGTCTATCTTCACTTGAGAAAATGTAACTCAAAAAAGGAGGAGGCATAGCCCAACGCCTGTCTTCTCCTTTTCACCACTTAATAATTATAATCCGTTCGAATCGTTCCATCTACCGTGATTGTCACAACCTGCCATGGGATTAATTTCCCGCTGGCCTGAAGCGCTTTTTTAGCCGCCAGTTCCAGCCCTCCGCAGCAGGGAACCTCCATCCTGACAATCGTCACGCTTTTAATGTCATTGTCTGAAATCAGCTGCGTCAGCTTCTCACTGTAATCTACGGCGTCTAATTTAGGACATCCGATGAGAGTGACTCTTCCCCTCATAAAATCCTGATGCATATTGGCGTAAGCGTAGGCTGTGCAGTCTGCGGCGATCAGCAGATCCGCGTCCTGAAAATACGGCGCGTTTGTTGGTATCAGCTTTATCTGGCAGGGCCACTGGGCCAGCTGAGAGCTATGCGTATTCAGAGTTTCCTTCTGGCTCCTCTCCTCTTTCAGCTTTTTATTAGCCAACACAGCCTTCTCGTCATAGGCAGCCGCCTCACGTTCTACGAAGCTGATGGCTCCCACCGGACATTCCGGCAGACAGTCTCCCAGCCCGTCGCAGTAATCGTCTCTGAGAAGCTTAGCCTTTCCATTCACCATTCCAATGGCGCCCTCATGGCACGCCGCCGCGCAGGCTCCGCAGCCATTGCACTTTTTCTCATCAATCTGGATAATTTTTCTGATCATAATTTTTCTCCTTAGCTTTACGCAGAATAACGTCAGTGTACAAAGAACAATAGCGCCAGCATACAGAAACAATGCGTCTATTTCAGATCTGTCTCCTGTACACTGACGCTAAAAGAATATCATAAATGCAGAAAAATTTCCGTTGTTATAACCACGAATTTCAATTATTTTCTTTATGGGACAGATTTTCCATGAACTGCTCAATCACAGAAACTTCCTCCTCCAAATCTTCTGCTATCTGCTCCGCTGTCTTTCCCTTCTCCAGTTTTTTGGCAACTAAATTTTTTATCGCTGCTAGGCGGCCCTGTTTTAGACCATCCTCTCGCCCCTCCTCATACTCTGCTCTGCGGATCAGCTTCAGCTCCCTCTCCTCGTCATACTCAAAAATACTCATCTCGATGGCCTCCCCTCGATTTTTCCTAAGAAAGTCTGACAATACTCCCTCATGGATGCATTCGTCTACCGCCTTCTCTGCCGCTGCGTCTAACTCCATGATTTTCGTGTAAAGGCGGATCCGGTCTACAAAAATCATATATTTCCTCAGCGTCCGGCATACGATGTGCGGTTTACAGCATTGTACAGACTCAGCAGATTTTCCCTGTCCTGAAACAGCCGGCGAAAAATCGTGTCCTTGTAATCTCTTCTGGCTGTCAGCGCAGAACCAGGCACAGATTCAGATACAAATCTTGTTCCTCTTGCTCCATTTCTTTCCGTATTCATTTGTCCTCCTTCGCAGGAGAACGAAAATCTCCTGCTTTTTCATTATTTTGGGAAAAGCATAGATTTTCTGAAATGATAATTAGAATCGTAGACAGCCATGAGTTGGCCTGTGATAGGAAATATATGCTTTGAGATAAGTATAACACAGCAACCAGCAGAGAAGCAAGGTTCAATTATTTCAACAGGAAATTCCTCGCTTCTCCACCGTAAATTAAATAATATCATTTCATCTCAAAAACTACTAGCAAAATAAAATTGGAGATTTTTTACCTCTTTTATAATCAGCTCAAATTAATTTTGAATTTCAACAACCTCTATTTATAATCAATAGTACTAGCTCCATCTGTTTTTTGAAAATAGCAGTAAATCTATTATTTTTCAAGTTATTTTCCCAATAATTTAATTAATGAACCTCTCCATTTATTCTTTATACAACTATTAAAGTAAACTAATACTCCAGCTGCATACAACAAAAACCCTTGCCACCAGTTCATACTTATTACGCAAACTACAAAAAGTATAGAAAGGGCAATTTCTCTTTTTTGCTCCTTTAGAAATGGAAATCCGATCAGTCCAGATACAATTTGTTCTGCTCTTAAAGATCTTAGTAAAATAATCAATACTGTCCACAACAAAACTAATGTAACATTTTTGATAAAGTAACTAATCACACATAAACCACACAACTCAATTAAAATACAGCCGACATTTAATTTAAACATCTCTTTTTCTTTTCTATATACTTTTAGATAATTATTTGTCAGCAGATTCACGTTAGTAGTATAAATAATGGATGGTAATAAAATACCTGCAAAAGTAAGACTGTCTTTATATTTCGGAAGCCAAGTTTTTAGCAAAACTCCTCCTGGAAAATAGCACAGCATTAATAGTAATAATAGCGGCATCATAATTGAACGGATAGTTGTATATACTTTCGGCAATTCTTGTTCATCTATACGTTTTAACGATGGAAACAATACCACGCTGATTGCTGTTACAAAATTCAAAAATATATTGGTAATACTAAAACCAAACGCTACTTTCCCAAACACTAATGGAGGCCAAAAAGTCTGAATAGCTATTTTGCTGCTCCCTACAATAAAATTACTGGAAAAATTTGCAATTAAAAGTGTAATTCCTGCGTGTAATGTATCTCTAAGTTCTCTCATTTTATCCTCAAATGAGTTTTTTTGAGGACGATATATTTCCTTATTATAATGTATACTATAAATAAATCCCACTACATCCGTTAATATATCTGCAATACAAAAATAGTAAAAAGAATTAACTCCTAATGCCAGAAGGCCAACAATAAATATGCCATAAAAAAATCTCTGCAAGATGATTGCCCTGGCATATTGCTTAATCCGATTTGTAATTTGAAAAGAATAGGATGAAAAGGTCAATAGGTTTTTAGTAATAATACTAATTGACAGCAAACATACCTGAAGTGTCCCGATTCCCTCCCCAAATATGATTCCTAACCCTACTCCACATAAAGAAAATATCATTAAGAAAAATACTAGCGTATAAAAGAAAAAATTCATTTTCTTTTTGTCTAGTTCCTCATAATCATATTTTGCATATCTTAAAACAATTCCATCTAAAAGCCCTAAATGCAAAAGGCCAACATATCCAACATATAATAAATATGTCTGCCAATATGCATATTGATATTCATCTATAAATTTAGGAACACACAAATTGATTAATAGGCTTATGGACAAAGACATAGCCTGTGCTCCAACTGAAATCAATGTATTTTGTGCAATTTTTTTATTTGTTATGCTTTTTGCCATCTAATTTTTCCACCAAATCGAATCCGTTTTTTTATCACTCGAATCATTGTCTTTTGTCTCAAAGCATAATTCGATGCCAGCCAAAATCCGCATAATATCATTGTGATCTTTACCATAGCCCCTATTGAAATAAATGTTTGACTATATTGATCCATAGAAGAACAAAATATCCAATAAAAGAAATACCCATATGTTAGGCTCCAATAATTAACACATCTGCGTTTCTTGTTTCCTTTTATTTTACCCCAATACATCCATGCAAAAAAAATTGCCACAAGCGCAGTAAATATCAGCATACCAATTATCCCAAAATCATGAAGCGGACGCCTAAAAAAAGTATATATATTAGAATTTGCTACACCTGTAGAACGAAACTCTAAATTATATGATGTAGATATTGGCCCAAGTCCTAGTGCATGAATTATCTTTCTCACAGAATATAAAGATTCTTCCCCCCATATAGTGCAAGGTATAGGATCTTCAACATATTTCCCAAATAGTAGTATGGAACTTCCTAAATAATCAGAAGCATAGTCAAACAGCGGAAGTCTTGTAACTCTTCCTATTAATTTTAAGGAATAATAAAAGGCCGGTATTCCAACAAAAATAGACGCAATTCCTATTTCTATAAATTTCAAAGATAAATTTTTCTTCCAAGAATATTTTTGATTCCAAATAATATAATAGTAAATTAAAAATGCTGCAAAATACATCAAAATTTGTGTTCTACCTGCTGTCATTAATCCGGGAACAATTCCCAAAGCAATTATAGATGCCAAAAAAAATTGACGTAGTATAAAACGATCTTTTGCAAAAAAATTTTTAATAAATATATAGCCAGAAACATAACCAGCTGCTACTGGAAAATTTGTCAGCTGGTTAATGATACCATTAATACTTTCTCGCTCCTCGCCGGCCATACGCGAAATTCCCATTCTTCTATATTCAGCAAACATTTCAGTTCCGCCAAATCCGACTATTCTTTTTATCTCGTTATAGTATAAATAACAAATTAACAGATCTGTGATGAAAATCAAAAACACTATCATTATATTAACATTTACTATTTCTATTTTTTCTTCTGCCACTTTTTTTTGTTCTAACGCATCAATTCGAGAAATTTTCGAATTTTTCAACAGGCAACGGAACATAGTTTCTGATACAGTAAATGTAAATAATCCGCCAAGAATTAACAATGTAGCTTCTAAGCTATACCCCAAACCATAATCCCAATTTTCTACATTCAATACCGCAAATAACGTACTGATAACAAACATAATACACATAAAAACACTTGGAGCCAACAAATTCTTTAGGTTAGAATCGATGATGGGGTAAACGAAAAATCAGTTTTGACATTCCAGTGAACTGCCCCTTCGTTTACACCATTTTCGATTTGACCTCATTGAACAAAGTGAGCGTCCGGGTAGTCATTACCTATGGACTTTCAATCTTTTGTACTTACCTGTGATTATACAGGATTTTCTGTGCAGAAGCTACAGAAATCAAGTATTTTCAGATAAATAGGTACGACAACAAAACCTCAAGCTTTGAGGCTTTAGAAAATGTATGAAAGAATAAGCTTTTAACATCTTTGTGGTATTCGAAGCTGTGGTTTTCCAAGATGCCCGCCACAGGATTTACACACACAAATGTTTATCTCATAAAGCTGTTTTAATATTTCTGGTATCTCCTTACCTCGAAGCTTCGAGAGATACTTTTGGCATCCAAGGAGATTCCGGCATAAAGTCAGCTTCTTGTGTTTGCTACGGGAACAAAGAAGTCCGTAATGCCGAATCCTGACAAAACGTTTTGGCGGTAC
>ERZ894232.1591-NODE-1591-length-20471-cov-8.390674_pt1 | contig 20471 bp, 19 predicted proteins | sample MGYA00380296_ERZ894232 | MGnify/ENA primary metagenome ERZ894232 (study PRJEB32331, sample SAMN06328433) | human gut metagenome | biome: human gut microbiome; feature: stool | host: Homo sapiens | collected 2014-08-14 ... | reverse complement strand
ATGTTATACTAAACACAACAAAAAGATTGGTTGAATTTTCCAGAATAATAAAAGGAGTTGCGATTATGTTACAAGTAAAAGAAAAAATTCCCGGCGTACTGTTATGTTTTCTGCTTGCACTGCCATGCTGGTGGCTAGGGCATAAGTTTCCTGTCATAGGTGCTCCCGTTTTTGCCATCGTTCTTGGGATGATCCTCACACAGATCTTCCGCCAGAAAGGGATGTTTCAGAAAGGCATTCAATACACATCCAAAAAGATTCTGCAGTATGCAGTTATTCTGCTTGGTTTCGGACTGAATCTGTCTGAGATTGCAATGGTTGGCGCAACTTCTTTGCCCATCATCGTATCCACTATTGCCACATCCCTCATCGTATCTTATGTCCTGCATCGCTTGATGCATATGGATGAAAACAGCTCCATTCTGATTGGCGTTGGTTCCTCCATCTGCGGCGGTTCTGCCATTGCGGCAACAGCTCCTGTCATTGATGCCAACGACGAAGAAATCGCACAGGCAATTTCCGTTATCTTCCTGTTCAACGTACTGGCTGCCCTGATCTTCCCCTCTCTGGGCGGCGCACTGGGCCTGACAAACGAAGGCTTCGGACTTTTCGCAGGAACTGCTGTCAACGATACTTCTTCCGTAACTGCAGCAGCTGCTGCATGGGATGGCATGCACCCCGGTGCAAACACATTGGAAATTGCAACCATTGTAAAACTGACTCGTACACTGGCAATCATTCCTATCACACTGTTCTTGGCAGTATATAAAGCAAGAAGCAAAAAAACAGAGGCTTATGGAGGTTCTTATGAATTGAAAAAGATCTTCCCCTTCTTCATTCTCTTTTTCGTCCTTGCCTCCATCATCACCACACTGTGCACCATGGGCGGTGTAGACAGCAGTGTTTTCAATCCTTTGAAAACATTATCCAAATTCTTTATCGTCATGGCAATGATGGCCATCGGTTTCAACACCGATATCGTAAAACTTGTAAAATCCGGCGGAAAACCCATCTTCATGGGTCTGTGCTGCTGGATCTGCATCTCCTTGGTAAGTCTGGGAATGCAGATGGCTTTAGGCTTACACTAATCCCTCTTATTCTCCTATTAAATAAAAAAGAAAGATTCCGGCAAATTGTCGGAATCTTTCTTTTTTTATAAAATAATACAAATCAGTCCGCCGCTGCCTTCATTGACGATCTTTTGCAGGGTTTCCTGTAACTTCATCTGAGCATCTTCCGGCATACGATAGATTTTGTTCTGCATACCATCGTTTACCATAGCACTCAATGTCCGTCCAAAGATATTCAAATCCCAGATTTTTTCCGGTTCAGATTCATAATCCGCAATGAGTTTATCGATAAATTCATGGGACTGTTCTTCATTGCCAATAATAGGAGAAACTTCTGTTTCCACATCGGCTTTAATCATATGGATGGATTCCCCTTTGGCGCGAAGTTTGATGCCATAACGATTTCCCTGTTTGAATACTTCCGGTTTTTCCAGTGTAATTTCTTCAAATGCCGGTGTTACCACACCATAGCCTTTCCGCCGTACATCCCCCAATGCGCCGGAAATCTTATCATATTCTTTTTTCACCTGAGAAAGGAGTTTGATGGTTTCCACCAGCGAATAATCATTTTCAATGGGTAAATCCACTGTTTCACTGAGAATTTCATAAAACAATCCATCGCAGAAATTCAGACCAATATCCGCCGCACCTTCTCCCGGCAGCATATGTTCTGTGTGGGCATTTTTCAGATGCTCCGCTTCAGACAATCCTGTCAGTGCCGGCTCCACATCTTCCAACCGCTCTGTCTGTGTCATGAGCTTTTTCAGGGCTTCAATCATTTCCTGTTTCAGCCAATGGTCATCCTCCAATGTTTCCACCCATCCGGGGCAATAAAAACGCAGTTCTTTCAATGGGAAACGATAGAGGATTTTTTCCAGAATATTGCGAATATCCTCTGCTTTCAGTTGAGCCACATTCACTGCCAGCACAGGCACGCCATACTCTTCTTCCATTTCTTCCCGCAGACTGCGGGCTTCTTCTCCATAAGGCATAGCAGTGTTCAGCAGTACCACAAAGGGTTTTCCCATCGCCTGTAATTCTTTGATAACACGGGCTTCCGCTTCCAGATAGTTTTCTCGATCCAATTCCGTTACACTGCCATCTGTGGTCACCACAATGCCTACGGTAGAATGGTCCGTAATAACTTTTTTCGTTCCCGCTTCTGCCGCTTCCACAAAGGGCATGGGGTCTTCTGACCATGGGGTATGTACCATACGGGGCATTTCCCCATCCATATGCCCTTCTGCTTCTGGTACCAGATAGCCTACACAGTCAATCATCCGCACCCGAAAATCTGTATTTTCTCCCAGAGAAATTTCCACTGCTTCATTGGGCACAAATTTGGGCTCTGTGGTCATGATGGTTCTGCCGGAAGCAGACTGGGGCAATTCATCCTTTGCCCGTTCCCGAATATAATTGTTTTCGATGTTTGGCAGCACCAGCAAATCCATAAACCGTTTGATGAATGTGGATTTTCCTGTACGCACAGGTCCAACTACACCAATATAAATGTCACCATTTGTCCTTTCCGCAATGTCGCGGTAAATATCATAAGCTCCCATTTTCTTCCCTCCTGTAAAATCGTATCCATACAATACAATTTATGGAGTGGAAATGCAGAATAGAACCATTGGGTCTATTTTGTTTTTTCTAAAACCATTGCTCTTGCAAACAGTTCCCCAGAAAACAGATTGCTGACCATTTTCACCATGGGCGTGGGGTCTTTTTCCGTATCACTCTTCGCCCAGTCCAATACTCCGCCGGTCAGTCCATAGGCATAAAATCTGGAAATCCATTTTAATTCTTGTTGGGAAAAATTTCTGGATGGATTGGATTCCACAAGCATTTTCTTTGCCAGATTTTCGTAAAACTCCATCAAACATTCTATGAAACTGTTCTGGCCATGAAATCGCAGGATGTTCACATAAAATTTCCGGTTCTCCTGCATATAATGACATAACGCCAGCAAACCTTCTTCCCAATGGTTTATGGAAAACGATTCCTCTAAAATGGGTGTAATTTCCGTATAAAAAATCCAATGGATCACATCAAACTTATCTTTGAAATGATAATAAAAGGTATTTCTGCTGATTTGGCACTGTTTGCAGATTTCTCCCACAGAAAGTTCCCCAAAAGAGACCGTTTCCAGCAATTTCTTAACACCTTTCGCAATCATGCACTTCGTTCTGGTTGACTTAGGCATAGAACTCCTCCTTTCATTTTTGATATTATTTTATCATTCTTATGTCCACTAATCAATACAAAGCAATCACCTGATTTTTTCTATCCTAATTATCTTCTTTTGAAAAAACCACATAGAAATATGCTGTCAACAAAGACAACAAAATATTGTTTTTGTATAAATTTAGGACAAAAACACAAAAGTGTCCAATGAAAATAAATTCCTTTTTGCTATACTGTAAAAGAAAAGATAGATAGAAAAATAACAAATGCAACCGCAAAAGAAAAGAGGTTATCCGTTATGCGTATTACAGAAAAAGCAAAAAATGCCGCTTTACAGACTGCCATCGGGCAGGGTCTGCATTATCTGGAAAAGGATCCCGAAACAAATATCCCAAAACTAATGCATTTAATTGATAAATTGACGCCGGACGACTGGTACCGTGCCCAGCGGGATGCTTTCCGCAATGTCATCGAATCCAAAAACCATTGGTATGACCTGATTTTGAAAGTATATGATCTGGATGCTGGTGTGCGTCAGACATTTTTCCAAAACTTTATTATGAATGCCGCTCTTTTGGGCAGTGCAACCCAGGAAGAAGTTTCTGAACGGGAAGACTGTAATGTGCCTTGGGCAATTCTGTTAGACCCTACATCTGCCTGCAACATGCACTGTATCGGATGCTGGGCTGCGGAATACGGGAACCGTCTGAATCTGACTTTCGACGAATTGGACAACATTGTTACCCAGGGGAAAGCGTTAGGCACTCATATGTACATCTTTACCGGCGGTGAACCCCTGGTACGTAAAAAAGACGTCATTGCCCTTTGCGAAAAACATTCCGACTGTGAATTTCTTTCTTTCACAAACGGTACCCTCATTGACGAAGCATTCTGTCAGGATATGCTGCGGGTGAAAAACTTTGTACCTGCCATCAGTCTGGAGGGCTTTGCCGAAGCTAACGACAGCCGCAGAGGCGAAGGTGCTTTTGAGAAAGTAAAAGCTGCCATGGCATTGCTGAAATCCCACAAACTGCCTTTCGGCATTTCTACTTGCTACACCAGCAAAAACTATAACGATATTTGCAGTGAAGCATTTTATGATATGATTATCGAAGCAGGTGCCCTTTTTGTATGGTTTTTCCATTACATGCCTGTGGGCAGCGGCGCTGTGCCCGAACTTCTGCCTACACCAGAACAGCGTGCAGAAGTTTACCATCGTATTCGGAATTTCCGTCAGAGCAAACCTATTTTTGCCATGGATTTCCAGAACGACGGCCAGTATGTAGGCGGCTGTATTGCCGGCGGACGTCGTTATATGCATATCAACGCCAGAGGCGATGTGGAACCTTGCGTATTCATTCATTATTCCAACTGCAACATCCGCAACTGCACATTGCTGGAAGCTCTGAAATCCCCTATTTTCATGGCTTACCACAGACAGCAGCCTTTCAATGAAAATATGCTCCAGCCTTGTCCTATGCTGGAAAATCCAGAAAAACTCCGTGCCATTGTCAAAGAGACCGGAGCGGTGTCCACTGACTACGAATCCCCCGAAGATGTGGATACCCTATGTGACCGCACAACACCTTACGCAAAGAACTGGCAGCCTACTGCCGATGCTTTGTGGAAAGCACAATGCGAAACATGTGCCCATCACAACGATTGTAAATAACCCCTACTGGCTCTATTTGGGGCGCCATTTTGCAAACAGCGAAGAATCAGCCATGATTTTTCGCTGTTTTCTTGTGTTTTAAAAGAAATGCGGACTTGTACTCTTTTTCAGTTTCCTTTATAATAAATCACTAAAAATTGAAATCAAATTGTTTCTTGTTGAAATATCAACATTTCTGAAAAAACATTGATTTTTCAACATTCCTGCGGTCTATGATAATTACGGTATTTTAATAAAATTTGTAGTATACGATAACGATTTTCTTCGATTTGTAATAACATTGCAACTTTTATGCAACTTTTGCAACTCAAGAAAAGCCCCCGTAAGGGGGCTTTTCTTTTTCCTTTTTACCATAAACTTTTTGCAACACCGAATGTTTTATATAGTTCTCTTTTTTGCGCATATGGCATACCTTGTGTATATTGGTCAATGGCAGCTTTAATGTATCTTGATCTGTCGTTCTTCAATCCTTTTGTCCATTCTTCCTTACTTATTACATCACTCACTGCACCTCTTACAACCTCAAAATCATCAACTGACATGAAGCCGCTGACAGCCTGATATTTTTCACTCATCAGTGTTGGTGTGGCATCCTGTGGAATCCATCTTGTTGCAACGGCGAAGTTTTCCAGCATTTTCTGTTTCTTCCCTGATGGAATCGACATTCCACTGATATAATTGTATTTCTCATTTGCCGCTAAGGTATTTTTGTCTTTCAAACCATCATCCAGCATTTCGTCATATTTCTTTTGGATGCCTTCCAGCGCTGTCTGTGCCCCAGCAGCCTGGTCAAAACTAAGTCCAAAGCTCCGCATCTTGTCAAAATCCTCTATCTGTGTTTTTCCAGTGAAAATTTCCCTCTTATAGATGTACTCTTTTTCTGCATCGGTCAAACCACTGCTTTTCAGCGCAGAAACTTTTCCTTCCCTGGTTTCTGCTTTATTGATGTTCTGGAAAGTATCAAAGTACGCCTTCGGAGTAGTGCCAAACTGCTGCTGCATTTCTCTCTGCATTTCCGTTCGTTTTTCTGACAAGCCATTGACTTCTTTATTGATATATGCTTGTCCTTCCGGAAGTGACCATTTACCGAAGATAGCAGCTTTCACCCAGGATGCAGGGTCTTTGGTATCCACTGCGAACTGTAAAACCTCCCCCTCACTTCCATCCTTATAACTACCACCTTCCAGCATGGTTTTCAGACCTTTCGCTGTTTTTTTGATCTGATTACCGCCCGCTGGAGGAATCAAGGAAAGCCCTACATCAGCAACCTCTGTTCCCGATTGCTTCAAAAAGTCAGAACCACTGATTTCACCAGCCGCCCACTTGCCCAAATATGTCGGAATATTCTCCAACGGCTCTAGTGTGCGCGCAATCGGTATTCTGCCACCGCCAAGATAAGAACCAAAAAAAGGAGTAGCCTGACCAAGGCGTTCACCTAAATTTTTTACAGCCATTGCACCTGTTTTTGGCTCTTTTTCTTCCGTCACCTGTAAACCTTCGCCCTGCGCAAGATCGTTCAAGATATCCACAAGATTTCTAACATCGACCCCTTCAAAATCTGCCATGGTATCCAGAGCCATACCAATAGGGTCAAAAATCGGCTTAGATCCTGTTGCCTTTTCCCAAAGATCGTTCACGGCATACGACCATACCAAAACTTCACCAAATAATCTAAGTGCTCTTTTTTTACTCCCATTTGCTTCTTTCGGAAGATTTTTAAAAAGAAAATCATATTGATTGCTTACTTCATATTGAAACATTGTCAACGGTTTCAACATTTTGGATTGAAAAGCTGGCGGAACTGCACCTTTACTTCTGCCAGCAAACAAATCTCTGGCGTATCTGTCTGCTTCTCGAATGGCTTCTGTTTCATTCATCCCTTTGTTGATATTGTCGTAATATCTTCCACGCCAAATGCTCTGTGTCGCAAACTGATCTACCTTTTCCATCGGAATAAATGCCATATCCGCAATTTTCCCAGGAAGTTTCTGATACAATTTCTTCGTATTTGTTCTGGTAGTCAAAAAAGCACTTTTTCTTGTAAGTGAATCAGGCTTTTTCATCCTTACAGCCACAACGCCTTCTTTCATACCTCTCAATCTGTTTTTCATGGTGATAGGTGCAAACCCCTGTGTTAATGGAATAAATCCAGTAAGAGCAGAACTCAAATTGGCACCAACAGCATTCGCGCCAAGCCTCTGACTATAAGCATTTGCCGCATTATAAGCACCACGGCCAAAAACAGTTGTTTCAAATGGTCTGTCAAACGGATGTTGTTTTCCTGCAAAAAGGTCTGTGTAAGTCCTTAGATAAGACACAAAATTTTGCAGCGTTTTGTTGTGTTCGTTTTTGTAAAGATTTTTATTTTTTTCATAAAGGTTATCCAGTTCTATACGTTTCTGTTCAAGGTCTAAATCAAAGTTATTATAAACCTTGTCGATTTCTTCCTTTACTGCTGTCGGAGAAAGCTGATAGCGTACATGATCTTCAAATGCTCGTAATGTTTTAATATCATCTGTATGGTAGATTACATCACCAACACTATAAAGGTAATTTTCCAAACCTCTAAGAGCATCATAATCCGTTCGATTTCCTTCTCGTTTCAATAGATTGCCGCTGAACTTTTTCCCAGGACGAAAGACTTCTGTTCTGCCTGCAATATCTGCCGGAAGCTCTGTATACCCGATATTAAAACCAAGTTTGTCCATAGCTTTTCCAATAGCATCCGTAGGATCATTGAAAAACATGTGGGGGAAATAGCCGTCAATATAACCAACTGGGTCATATCCGTTCCGAATCAACACTTCATTGATTTTGGGATGAATTTCCTTATAAATCTTCTGGATTTCAGAAATCCCTTTGTTTATCCGTTCCATGGCTCCGGCGTCAATCTGGCTTTCTGCCTCTTTGATTTCGCCCCGAAGCTGCTCCATGCGTTTCATTTCTTCCGCAGTCAGGTTTGTGCTGTTTTCCAGCTTTTTCAGGTCAAACCGTTTTTCCCCTAAGTATTGCACCATGCCACTTTCAGATAGTTTATAAGGAGCATTGTCTACAGTCACAGTGAACTTTTTCTTTTTTCCTATTTTTAATTCATCCACCTTATCAAAAATGTTGCGTATCCACTCTGTTTTATCTCTTTCATTTTCATGGATAGGAACAAAAATTTCATCATTGATACGCTTTGCAGTTTCTTTTGGTGCAATTTCTTCAATAATCCTTTCTGGTGTCCTGATGTGCATACGCCAAGCAGAGCCTTTTTCTTTCCAGCCATCTTTCCCCAGATTGATATCACCAACAATCTCTGCCACTCTTTCTCGCTTCGAAGTTCCTGTACCGGTTTTGTAGTTCTTCACAAGGCGTTCGGCCTTCTTTGCGTCCTTGGTGGCACTGTAAACAGATAAAATGCCATCACTGTTTACACCGGACATATTTTTTACGTCCTCCGGCGCAATTTCTCCATGCAGCATTCTTTCGACAATGCCTTTTTCGCTTCCGGTGAGTTTGCTCTGACGTTCTGCCTTCTTCATTCTTTCCTTTGTTCGGTATTTCATGTCATGCAGTGCCTTCACATCCTCCGGCGTCATGTTTGAAAAGTCCGGTGAACCCTCCTGCCGCAGCATTGCAGTCACTTTTTTCTGGGAAACAGAGAAACCACCCGTATTTCCTTTCATACGGTCATGTAAGACGGTATTGCCTTTCGCCGATGTATTTGTCATTGTTTCATCAAAAACGCCTCCTGCGGAATCTGGCGAGGTCAATTCTTCTTTAAGGACATTTTCTGACATTTGTCTTTCTTCCAAAACCTGTTTTCCGTTATAAACTTTGTATTCTGGTGTCTTTGGATCAGGCAAGCTATTCATGCCGCTGGGCATTTTCTCTTTTGTTTCTTTCTGAATCCCCTTTTTGCCATCGTAAACACGGTAAACAGGCTCTTTCTCCATTTTGGAAAGCTCACCTGCAGAAACTTCATTTTTCGGCGCCTTTTTCTGCATGACCTGTTTTCCCTGATAAACCCCCTTCGGATAACGCTTTCTAAAATCATCATAATGTTTTGTTTGATTGGTGGCAGCATCCAACATCCTGTTAAATGTTTTCCAAGCCTCGTCCACTTCCTCAAGCGACATACTTTCTCTAAGCTTGATCTGCTTATAAACCATTGATTCTGCCACCCTCGCCATCTGTTCCAGCTGCTCTGCCGGATTGACGATGTTAGACGGGAAATATTCTGGCCATTTTTCAGCAAGTTCCTGATACTTGCTGTCAACGGAAATGTTTTTCCCGTCAATGCTCACACCACCAAGTTTTCCAAAGTTTCTTTTTTGAAAAGACCGAAAGTCAGGAATATTGGACGCATCCATAGCAGAAATAGACACTTTAGTGTTCTGCAGTTCTTGTTTCAATGCTTTGTCTACCTGTTGGGTAGCTTTTGTGTCATTGCCTTCCAGAATTTTCCGGAAAATTTCTTGCCGTTCTTTGGCAGACAATCCGCCATTTTTAATTTTTTCCATGATTTCCTTGGAAAATTTGTTGTTTCCGAAAATCCTCTCCATGCCACGGTCCACACCGTCAGCCACATTTTGACGGAACATAGCCTCCGCTTCTGCCCGACCATACAACATTTCATTGATTTCCTGCGCCCTGATCCACTGGTTTTCCAGCCAGCTCTTAGCTGCTTCTAAACCTTCCGTATTTCTGATTTGGTCAAATGTTGTACGATTCATGGCTGCATTTTGGACAGTTTCCAGTTCTTTTTCCAGTGCTGCTCTTTCTTCCGGATAAAATCCATTTTGCTGTTTGAATCGTTCCCGATCTCTCAAAATGGCATTATCATAGTCTGCGCTGCTCCTTGCTGTCCCTCTGCTGCCGGCATAAAAATCTGCACCGGTATCAGCATTTCCGGTCAGGCGTAAAGGGTTTTGGAAGGCTTCTGCCTGCATCTGTGCCACATTTTCGGCCTGTTCCGCTGCTGCTCTGCGGTATCCCTGTAAATCCCTAGTCGTTCCCATAGAACCCATGAAGAAATCAGCGTTGTTTCGTACATCTCCTGTCAATCTTAAAGGCGCCGCTTCCTCTGCATAAGCTCTCATACGACTTCTAAGGGCACTATTTGACAAATCATACACCGACAAATCCGGTGCAACACCGTTCGTTCCAGCATAAAAACTCGCCCTTGGAGGCAGTGCAATATATTCCGGTCGAAGCATGCTGTCTACATATCCTTTTGCCGCTTCTTCCGCCTGTTGTGCAGCCAGTTCTTTTGCTGTTCTCCTTGCCAGCACGCCACTTCTAACGGCTTTTGCACCAGCGCCGACAACACCCATACCGGTGTTGAACAACAAATCCGTCAATGCCTGCTGCTTCATTTCTTCCAGAATCTCCGCCCGCGTTTTCCCTTCTGCGACGCCCTGCAAAATCACGGCCGGCTGCATAACAGCAGTATCCACCGCCTGTTGTGCCAGGATACCAGAACCCAGTCTTGTCAACGCGTTTTTATTGGCAAAGGCCGATACACCTGGAAGTTTTGTACCCAGTTTGGCAAGTCCACCTTCTGCCGCAGAACCTAATGTGCCATACATAGCCAAAGCCTGTGTCGCTTCTCCTGCAAAACGCCCGGCAGTTGCGTATCCGGGATTCCTTGCCTCTGTTTCATCCGCAAAAGCTCGTACCTTTCGAATATTGTCAGCAACACCTGTATTCCCTGTTGCGTCAGAAAGCCGTTCCACCGCCGCATGGTATGTATCAAGGCCGGCTGCCCGTCCAAATCCGCTGCCAAAAGCAGTTCTTTTAGTCTGCGCAGAAAGGCGAGCGCTCAAATCTGCAATCTGCGGACGATAATTTGTTTCTGGGGTCCCCAGAATATCTTGGAAAATCTCCCTGTCACGAATACGACTAAGGCTTTTCTGACCTTCTTTTATCATTTTACTTTTCCGGTCATAGTCCATGCTTGTATCATCCGCCACAAACTGATACTTACGGATAATCTGATCTGGCGTCAAATCGTCATCTTTTCTAACGTACAAAGCCTCTTTGCTGTTGGCAGAAACCACATTTTTCAAAGTTGGGCTTCCGGAAGGGAGAGCGGGCCCTGCGGCCCGTTTTCTCCTTTCTTCTTCCTCCTGCTGTCTTTTTTCAGCTCTTTTCAGAACATCATCTGCCGAACCAAAGTTACGAATCGGATTAAACATGGAATCCCTCCTATCTCATACCGGCTACACCAATTACCTGTGTTTTGTTCCAATAATCAAACGCTTCTTTGGAGATATTGCCGTTTTGGATTTCTCTTGCAACTTGATTTTCAAAGAATGCAGCTTTTTCATCTTCAGACTGGAAAGGGGAAGTCATCGCCATTCTGTACAAAGAGGTGATACGTCCCAAAGAATCTTTATCTGCCGCTGCTGCATTTACGGCTCCTCCGCTTCCTGTATTTCCACCACTGCTGTAAGTACTTCTGGAAGAACTGCCGGAAGAACGACTTCTGCTTGCCTTCATAGCATCTGCCGCCGCTTGCTGCAACTCATACCGCTGCATTTTATCCAGATAACTTACATTAAAGCCCAAAGAATCCAGCATATCCGTATCACCTATTTGTATCGCAAATTTCACGCGTGCCTCCCAGTTTCTGAATTGCTCTTCACTCATCTGTGCTTTATTTTGTGCTGTCAGCAGATCTTTCTGCGCATTAAATTCCTCCTGCCATGTATGCTTATTCCAGTTGATCTGATCCTGTTGCTGTTCCCACTGCTGTTGCTGCAAAAAGGCATTGAAAGCATCTTTCTGTGCCTGAGCATAGATATTGGCCTTATCACTGTTTGCCTGGGACTGTGCCAGAATATTCTGATAGTCAAGCTGTTGCAGCATACTCTGTCTTGCCAGCTCATTGGCATTAATGTTGTTCTGATAGGATGTATCCAGCCCCAGCTGTGCGCTTTCACTGCCGCCGCCGCTGATACCGTACGCCGCCAGCCGCTGGGGAAGCGCTGATTCTGCCTGACGCTTTGCCACATAAGCCTGTGCAGCAATGTCATCATAATAACTGTTGTTCTCTCCCTTTTGCAGTTCCAGCTGTGCCTGCAATGCAGCCAGCTGGTCATCAATGGCACTTGCCTGCATGTCCGCGCCATTCATAAACCAATCCCCCCATTCACCCACTAAGTCCGCCTGTGTCTTAGGGTCTTTGTCATAAAGCATTTCCGAGTACATATTATTGTTTACAAACATGTCATAATCTTCCGGCACATCATACAGTTTGTAATACCCATAAGGGCTTTCATAATAGTCTCCATCCATGATTCCCCGACCGGTGTAATACCAACTGCCACCGGGTTCAAACTGCCTTACAGAAATCCCCAGTTTTCGCAGCTGATCTGCATACGCTTGGTTTTCCGCCGCCAGCTGTTGTCTGGTAGCCTTGTCCGCCGCTGCATAAGCCGCGCTGTTCTGCCGCATCGCGTTGATGATGTCATACGTTCTATTGTTTAAATCCGCTCTGGAACCTCTTCCAAGGTTGTCAATTGACCATCCGTTTGTATAGTCTTGAAAGTAGGGAGTGTACTGGTTCTGCGGCGCATCTGTTTTTTCTGCGATGGTACTGTACTGACTGCCGTAAATACTATTGCTTGCGCCCCATTTGTTTTTCCCCGTGGCATTCAGCCAGTTCACTTTGTTATCCCGCTCCTGCATCAGCTGTTTTCTTCTGTTCGGGTCTTTTGCCTTCTCGATTTCTGCTGCGTAGTCCATATCTGGATTAAAGTGTCCGAATGCAGACGCGGGATTTGCCGTCGCTTCTTCTCTGGTGTTGTCCGCACTCATTTTATTGAACCCACTGTATGTATCCTCGGATTCCTTCATGTTTTTTTCCATTGCGGCATTGTTCAGCTTTACTTGGTTTTCGTTTTGATAAGCTACTTTTGCAGTATCCTCCACATATTTTCGCAATGCTTCCGTATCATAATCAGATCCGCTGCCTCCACGCCTGCCACCGGAGCTGCCGCCTTTTTCGGAAATCGTGCTGTACTTGCTGCCATAAATGGAATTTGTATAACCGCCTTTGTTTCGTCCGGTACTGTTCATCCAGTTCAGTTTATTTTGTCTTTCAGAAATCAGCTGATTTCTTTTGCCGGGGTCCTTTTCATTCTTAATGGCCGCAGCGTAGTCCTTATTTTTATCAAATCCACCTGCCACGTTCATTCCTCCTTTCAAAGAAAAAAGCCACTCCTGCGGATTTATCCGCCGAAGTGGCTCTCATGCACTTTATTTCTTTTTCGTGAAAATCGGGGTACTTCCCTTGAAGGAAACGTCATATCCAAACATTTCCCCCACGTCCCTTGCGGAGAGGTAGTTTCTTCCCTCCCACAAAATCAAGTCCACATCTTCTATCCGGTTTTCAACGATGACCGGGCCAAGAACTACCGGACTTTTTTCTTCCTGATACACTTTGCCAACAAAGGCACAAATGCCCTTGCAAATGCTGGTAGCGCATTTCTTCCGGTAGGCGTCGCTTTTGAGTAGCTTTGCCTCTGCGGCGTTTGTCATAAAGCCGCACTCGCAAAGCACGGCTGGCATGGTCGTTTTCCGCAGCACATACAGAGTAGGATTTTCCTTCACCCCTCTGTCGCGAAGCCCAGTTGCCTGTATCAGCTCATGCTGGATACATCTTGCCAGACCTGTTGTCTTTGCGTCGTTCAGCGCATACACGAAGGATTCCACGCCGTTGGCATCGTTCCAACCATTGCCAAAAGCATTGGCATGTACACTGACGAAATAGTCAGCATGTGCGTCATTGGCTCTCTGAACCCTTGTAGAAAGACTTGTATCACAATCCTCCGGAGCCGTCAGCACAACAGAAAAACCGTTGCGGATCAGTTCATCATGGAGATAAGCAACAACCGCCCGGTTAAATTCGTTTTCCCGCATCACGGAACCGTCAGAAAAGGCAGGGGTTCTTTTCCCTGCCGTTTCCATACCGTGACCGTCATCAATGGCAATTTTCATACAATCACCTTCATTCTGTTTCTACACCGGGGATGGAAATTTCCATTTCTTCCCCACAATCCGCAAAGTAAGGCTTTCCGTAAGCCACAGCGCAGGCATGCTCGATCTTGCATCCCCTGGCCTCGTCCCATCCTTTGGCAAAGCAGACAATATCCGCTTCGGACATCATTGCCAAAGAGCGTCCCAGACACCAAAGTGCCATGTCTGCATTTTTCGGAGGATCTCCGGCAATATAACTGTCAATGAGTTCCACATCCTCCTGCAGAACCTCTTTTGCGAATTTCAGCGCATCTTCTCTTTCCCTCTTGATTTCTTCTTCTGTTTTGCCCTTCATAGGCTGAGAAATAAACAATTTCTGCATCATTTATCATCCTTTCTATCTTTCAATCCTTTGGTTGTAGGGTCTGTCAGAACACCCAGCAAAGCCAGGAACGCCGTACCAAGCAGATAAGGATTTCCCAGCAGACTTTTGATTTCTGCAATCAAAATAGACCAGCTGGTAAACATTTCGGGGTTTGCGCCGGTGGCCGTCAGTACGACACCAACAAGACCGACATAAAACCAAAGATTTGTCAGGCGTTTTTTCCAGTCGAAAGTGGGCTTTCCTTCGGGCACATTCTGTTCATTCTGATTTTCATTTTCCAATGCATACTTCTTAATGGTCATATCTTTTCACCCCTTTACAGATAAACAAATTCTGCAGGTTTGCAACCAGGTTCATAACGTGTACCTTCCTCTGTGTTGAACATGTTATAAACCACATGCACCGCCAGTCTGCCATCATATGTGACCACAAGTGTTTCTGTATATGTCACATGTTTTCCCTCGGGAATAGAAGAATCATCCTCATGTGTCAGTCTTTCAGAATATACTGGATGACTGGTACTTGTGCTGGAAGATGTATAGCCCAGCAGCACCATGGGAGCAACCCAAAGACCATGAATTTTCAGCCACATACCGTCGATGCGCATATATTCCGGCGCGTTCATATCATCCTTCATGCCGGTACGCATCTGCGTATATGCTTCATCCTTGCTGTACTTGACTTCGGTACCGTCCTTCATTTTTTCATGACAGTACCCTTCTGTGTCCAGCCACACTTCATGACCAATGGTAGCCGCGGAAACACTTTTCGCTCTTTCCAGCCATGCACTTGTAATACCGGATTTCAAATCACTCTGTTTCATCTTTCTTCCTCCTTTTTTACTACCCAATCTGCTGCAAACAAGTCTGTAATGGAAGGCACCCATATGGAATGAGAACCATGCACGGTATTGATCTGCATATAAGGCTCACACTTGAACAGCTCGCCTTCCTCCATTCCCCAGGCATCCGCTGTCTGTTTATTGCAGGGGATACCATCTGGATAACCTTTCTGCATGACCACAAACAGCCCCTTACCATTCCAGCCCTCTCTTGTCATCGGCACGCCTTTTTTCAGCAAATGCAACGCATGACTAAAGTCCATTCTGGCCACACCGCCCAAAATCGGTGTATTGCTGTCTGCCGCAGGGATAAAGTCATCCGCTGCCATGCAGTCCAGTGTGTATTCCTTCATTTTGGTATCGAACAGGTCAAACACCTCACCATCCTTTGTATGAATGATGATGGTACCGTCCCGCATTTCCCAAAAACCGCCCCAGTGGGGACGTTTTACCTTGCCGCCCTGCTTCATGTAAGCCAAAATTTCTGCAAAATTCATAGTGTCCTCCTTACAAAATCTTCTCTGCCGCCTTTTTTTCCATAAACTCCTGTTTCTGCCGTCTTGCCTTCTTTACCCGCTGATACTTTTCCATCAATTCTTCATTGTCCCCGCAGTCATGATTTTCCCGAATGATTTCTGCCAATGTCAGGCTCAAACTCATACAGGCATCAACACTGCTGATAATTTGAAAAAGCATCTGATCTTTTGAGTTTTCTGCTTCCGCGTTCTTCGCGTCACGCTTATTGATATACAGCATGAACAGGCCAACAGAAACAGGCGTGACAAAATCTCTCAAAACTTCCAGCCAGTCCATGCCGCCCACCTCATTTCTTCTCTGTAAAAATGCTGGCGGCTGCGCTGGGCGGATTCACCAATTTGTACTCTCCGCTTGGCAGCGTACAAACATATTCCTTCCCATTGGGGTCTTTCACAACCATATCCTTCACCACCATCATACCGTTTAGATATGGAAATACCCCGGCAACAGGTCTGGGAATCGGCCAGTAGTTGTTCGGGGTATCCGTCGGTTTATAATGTGGGAATCTCTGAATCGCCGTTGGTACATAGTAGAAAACACCTTCATATGTAACGTATGTTTTCGCTGCCTGATTGCCATTGTCAGGCACCCATACATCTGCACCGTCTTGGAACACTGCCAAAATGGGATTGTATGCCCCTGCCATATCCAGCAGCGCTCCGCCTGCCTCCACCATGGAGGAAAAATGTTTCTTCACCTTTTCCGCATCCGCTTTATAGTCCATGTCATTCCCCTCCAATCAAGCCCATCACTTCACTGTGAAATGTCCGCAGCCCTTCCAGCTCACCGGAACCGCCGCCCATGATATAGGTTTTTTCTTCTTCATCCAGTGCGCCCTTTGACACCATCTGTGAAAGCTGTTCCTCCGTCACTTCGCCCTTTGTAAAGCGTTCTTTGTAGTAGTCCAAAAAAATTTCCACGGCTTTTTTCATACCATCAACCCCCGTTTCACCAGTTCCGACATCATCATGTCAGCCCCCTCCCGCCGAAGTTCGTCTTGACTTTTATTCAGCTGTGCCTCCATGCGGTCAAGCTGGCTAGGCTCCGGCTCTGTGACCGGCTCATATTCGACACGAATGGACGACAAATCGTCATTGACATAGAATACTGCGGTGTATCCATCTCTGGATTCTGTTGTAGGCAAACTTCCTTCAATCCAAATAGTATTTTCATTAAGTCTGCTCTCTGCTTCTTCTTTACTTTGATATTCGTTGACAAAAAGCACTTTTTTTGTTTGCAAATCGAACTTAACTACCATATTTATTTTGCGCCTCCACTTCATCAAAATAAAATTCCACCTTATTACATGCAGTACCCTTACTCCTGTTCGCACCAGTCAAAATAAAGGCATATAATTCGTCTTTTGTCACATACATACATGTGGTTATATCTGTATAGGAAGAAGTTACAATACTTGCTATTAAATTAGATTGAAAATAAAATTCATTGATAACCGGTGAGCCGCCTCCATGTCCTTTATCGCCCTGTTGAGGTATATTATCTGGGAAAAAAGCACTCAACGTATCACCAGACTCATCATACACAAGCTTACTCATAACAACTCTGCTTTTACCATAAGATGAATCAAAACTAGCTACTTTTGTGCCAATTTTTACTTTCACAAATCCAGTATAGTCAAATCTTGCAAATCCAATAAAAACATGATCATATTCATTTGCTGTCAGTTCTTTTTCTAATAACTTAAATTTCAAATTATCCGAAGGAACTAACATTTTCGGTTTCTGCCCCGCCAGAGAATCCACACCTTTTTTGATGCCTTTTGACAATGCCACAACACTGTTTTCCCCTGCCGGGTCGCCAATATTCCCAATGGTGGTATCTGTTTTCTTTACTGTTTGCTGCACTGCTTCCAGCGTGTCCTGCCTTGCTACATATACTTTTTCACCCATTTTGCACCTCCAATAAATATAGCCCCACATCATCTACACCCAGGATAATCGTTTGTGTCCCGTCATCCGATACGATCTTTACCACAGGCGCCGGAAGCATCCCGGAAGGGATTTTTCCTTCTTTCAGCACTGGAATCTGCTTATTTTCACTGCTTCCGCCGATGAATACTTCTTCGGAATCCGTGGTAAATGCAAACTCGCCAGTAGATAATGCAGGCAGATTGCTTTTCGCGCCTCTTTTTACTTGCATTTTCATAAGACCACCGCCTTAGAAAGTACCGCCGTCAATAGCAGTGATCTGCAAGGCGCCGTTTTCGTCTACATTCATCCCTGCACCTGGTTTGATGTGTCCAAGCTGTGTGCCGCTGGCTTTTATTTCCATATGTGCCGCAGGAGCTGCCCCAACATCTGTTGCCGTGGTGCCGTGGGGGTTGCCTGTCTTGACCTGGCTATGGTCGTATGCTGCCTTACCTTTGTCACCCGGGTACGCCGTGGAAGATGTTTCCCCCAGTGCCAAATCAGAACCGACGGGAACATAATCACTGCCGCCCCAACGGTATGTCTTGTTTTTGTCTTTCGCAATGTAAATAATGCTGCCTTCGCCGGTGGGAGGAAATGCTGCTCTGTTATCATATTCCTGTACATCGTCAACAAATCCAGGCAGCTGTGATGCAGGCACTTTCCCGCTACTATCCAGAGAAGCCACACCATCCGCAGTTCCTTTTTGCGTCATTGGGATCGCGCCCACCTGATCCGCAGTAATAGGTGGCAGGTCAGAAAATCCAAGTTTACCGCCGCCTGTCACCTGTCCTTTGTTGTTGACCTGCACCTTCGTATACTCTCCGCCAACACCCGGCAGGTTTGGCAGTGTCGTATTCAGCACCACCGCCGCACTGCCATCGAAAGGAACTTCCGGCGCCGTTACGTCACCAGTAATGGAAAACTTTTGTGGATTTTTCAGCTTGTTTGCTGTATCAGCAGTGCCGCCGGAGTTATTAATCTGAACATTACCAGATGGAGTACCAATATATAGGTTACCAGTGTCCAAAGCAACAGCCGGTTCGCCTTCTTTCAGCACAAGTCGTTTGACACCTTCCTGTTGCCCTCTCTTAAATTGAATATCCATTTCTTCACCACCTTATCTGTTTCCGTCAATGCTCAAATTTCTATGAGCATCTGGGTTGACTTCGTGTTCTGCCAGTGTTTCCCCACCGAAAGCTGGAATCGCATTTCCGTCAATCACCATTTCATCATGGGCGGCCGCGTCCGCATTATGCCTTGCCACAAGAGCCGCTTCGTCAAACTCCTGCCAAAACAGACCGCCGCCATCAATGCCCCAGAAATACTTTTTCCCGGTGCTGGAATCTGTGATCAATACTGCATTGTCTACATAGGCAAAAATGTCTGTTTCCTTACCATTTGGGTCATATATGGACTTCTGCATATCCGCTGCCCCAATGGCAATTACCTTTCTGTCTACATAGTCCACAGTGGCCGGATTGAATTTGTTTGTCGGGAAATATTCTTCTGTATTGTCTTTGAACAGGATGTTGTTGACAAAATCCTGCGTAAATTTGTCCAGCAACGATTTGTTGTCGTGGGTATGTCTGTCACGGGTAGCCAGTGCCAGATTTTCTTTGCTGTTGTCATCGAAGTTATTGTCGGAAAGGACCTTGTACTCACTTTGACTGCCTGTCTTGTATGCCTTGTCCACCTTTTTGTCCAGTGCTTCCTGTGTTGCAATAGAAATGGGCTTGTCCGCGTCACTGGTCAAGTCCACGTTTGCAAATGCTTCCACAAACTTATTGAAAAAAGGTACAACGACCTCTTTTACCAACTGGTCAAAAACAGCTTTGGCCTCGGCTTCCGGCAGCTCCATGGGGTTCGACTGGGGAGAAACCCCCTTGCCTGCCATGTCCTTTTCCGTGATTTTATACTTATCAACGTCCAATATTCCTCACCCCTTATACTTTCCGCTCTCGGTGTATTCCAGAGCTACTTTGTAAATGCCAAAAGGCTCATTGTATGCCTCGTTTCGTAGGGAAAATCTGGCTTTGTCTACCTTTTTGACCTTGATTTTCTTTCCTACGGTCCTTGGCGTGTTATCACTGGAAAAGTTGATGCGCTCCCAGTTGATGTAGGTAAAATCGAAGTAGCAAGCCTTTGCACCACTGTCAAAGAGCAGGGACCAAATGCCCTTTCGCTGTACCCACACTTCTACTCTGGTAGCAATTGCCGCCGCCAGCACCACAGAAAAATACCGGAAAGTTTTATTTTCGTAAAAACGATCACCGGAAAGGTCTGGAATATCCCATCTTGCCTTGATGGGCGCCCCTACGTCGTTATAGCTTTTCTGGCTCGTCACATTATCGTAGAATCGGAAAATATCTCCGCCGACGGTACCAAAGCAAAGCCGTCCTTCCACGTCCTCCCACATGACACGGGCAGGCACATTTTCCCAGTAGTAACACTCATACTGGTACGAACTGTAAGGCGTGTTCCGCTCGTAGGACTTTTGCAGACCGTCCAGAAGATATACCCTGCCTGTCCCCATAGAAAGCAAGTAGAAATCACGCCAAACAAAGGCAAAGGCGTCTGCCAGCTTTTCTTCCGCTGTCAACGCCTCGTTGATGTAAAAACTTCTGTTCTGGGAGTATTTTTCGCCTGTAATGTCCGCAGCCGTAATGGCCATGACGCCTAAGTCCGTCAGGAATAGTGGATCACTTCCCAGATACCCGAAACCGAATTTTCCTAACGCCCCGCGGCCAATGAGGGAACCAATGACCGGGAAAGTGGGTTTATCCTCCACCAGTTCGCCCTTGCGGAGAATGATGTTTCTCCCTTCTTCTGCTTCACTTTTATGAGCTGCCAGTCTGTCATTGATAACGCTGTACCCCACAAT
>ERZ894232.1572-NODE-1572-length-20637-cov-8.571422_pt1 | contig 20637 bp, 17 predicted proteins | sample MGYA00380296_ERZ894232 | MGnify/ENA primary metagenome ERZ894232 (study PRJEB32331, sample SAMN06328433) | human gut metagenome | biome: human gut microbiome; feature: stool | host: Homo sapiens | collected 2014-08-14 ... | reverse complement strand
CGGCAGACAGACAAAAGGGGAAAGAAAAAGAATGAAGAAATTTAATAAAAGACTAAAGAAACTGGAGCACTGGCAGATTATTTCTACTGGTCTGGCGGTATACGATGCACTTGGAGCATTTATTGCATTCTTTTTGGCATTATGGTTTCGGTTTGACTGTGAATACACAATGATTCCGAAAGAATATTTAAGCGCATGCTACAGGTTTGCACCGATTTATATGGCTTTTTTGGTATTTGTATTCTGGCGCCTGCATTTATACAACAGTATATGGCGCTTTGCAAGTTACAGCGAACTTTTGCGGGTGGCAATGGCCACGGCAGTTACCTTTGTATTCCAATGCGCAGGAATTACTCTGCTCTTTGAGAGAATGCCGTTTTCGTACTATTTTTTCGGTATTCTGATACAGTTTACTCTGACATTGGGAATCCGGTTTGCATATCGATTTATCCTTCTTGAACGTGAGAGAAGAAGGGCAGGAGAGCGGCATGCTCAGGGAAAAAGAGTTCTTCTTATTGGAGCAGGAAGAGCAGGACAGATGATTTTAAAAGATATAAGAGGTGCCAAGGAAGCAAAAGATTATGTGTGCTGCTTTATTGATGATAATCCCAATAAGTGGGGAAGATATGTAGATGGCGTTCCTGTAGAAGGGGGACGTGACGACATCCTTTCCTGTGTGGAAAAATATAAGATCGAAAAAATTTTTGTAGCGATTCCAAGCGCTACTCCGGAAGAGAAACGTGATATTTTAAACATTTGTAAAGAGACAGGCTGCGAGCTTAAGAGTCTTCCGGGAGTTTACCAGCTTCTTACCGGCGAGGTAAAGGTAAGCGCTCTTCGTGATGTAGATGTGGAGGACCTTCTTGGAAGAGAGCCGATTAAAGTAAACACAGATGAAATATGTGAATATTTACAGGGAAAAGTGGTTCTTGTAACTGGAGGAGGCGGCTCTATCGGATCCGAGCTTGTTCGGAAAATCGCAGAGCATCGTCCAAAGCAGTTAATTATTTTTGAACTTTATGAAAATAATGCTTATGACATTCAGCAGGAAATGAAAAAGAAACATCCTGAGCTTAACCTGGAAGTGATTATCGGCTCAGTTCGTGACAGCAGGAAGATTTTTCAGGTGTTTGAAAAATATAAACCAAATGTGGTTTACCATGCGGCTGCCCATAAGCATGTACCTCTTATGGAAGACAGTCCCTGTGAGGCAATTAAAAATAATGCAATAGGCACATATAAGACAGCATTTGCTGCAATGGCAAACGGTACGGAAAGATTTGTTCTTATCAGTACAGATAAGGCAGTAAACCCTACAAACATTATGGGAGCAAGCAAACGTCTCTGTGAGATGATTATTCAGGCCTTTGATGCCAAAATAAAAGAAGGAAAAGCAACAGAAATTCCGCAGCTTTTCACACACTGGATGCAGGGCGTTTATGCAGGTGAGGAATTAAATCAGCGGATTCGCACTGCAAAAACAGAGTTTGTGGCAGTACGCTTTGGAAACGTACTGGGAAGCAATGGATCTGTAATCCCGCTTTTTAAGAAGCAGATTGCAGAGGGCGGACCTGTTACAGTTACACATCCGGATATTATCCGATACTTTATGACAATTCCGGAAGCGGTAAACCTTGTGCTTCAGGCTGGAACATATGCAAAAGGCGGAGAAATCTTCGTTCTCGATATGGGTTCCCCTGTAAAAATTGATACACTGGCACGAAATCTTATTAAGTTGTCCGGATTTAAGCCGGATGTGGATATTAAGATAGAATACACAGGCCTTCGCCCGGGAGAAAAGCTTTTTGAAGAAAAGCTGATGTCAGAAGAGGGAATGAAAAAAACGCCAAATGAGCTGATTCATATTGGTTCACCGATTCCGTTTGATGTGGAAAAGCTTCTTGAGCAGTTAGCAGGCATTATGAAGGATGCTTATGAAAACAGAGCAGACATTCGGGAAAGGGTGGCGGCAATTGTACAGACTTATCACCCGGCCGGAGAACACGGAAGCGAGAAAAAAGGTGAAGTGTATGAGGAACTGATGCGGGAGGCAGCAGCGGCGAAGGTTGGATGAGGAAAATAAAAGAGGGATGAAAAATGAAACCATTTGAAAATAAAGTTTGGCTTTCTTCTCCTACAATGCATGGAGAAGAGTTAAAATATGTAACAGAGGCATATGAGACAAACTGGATGTCTACTGTGGGAAAAAACATCAATGAAGTAGAAAGGCTTATCTGTGAAAAGGTTGGCTGTAAATATTCAGTGGCGTTATCGGCTGGAACAGCCGCTTTACATATGGCAGTAAAACTTGCAGGAGTAAAACCAGGGGACAAAGTATTCTGTTCCGATATGACCTTTGATGCAACAGTAAACCCGGTTGTATATGAAGGAGGAGTTCCTGTATTTATTGACACAGAGTATGATACATGGAATATGGACCCTGTTGCGCTTGAAAAAGCTTTTGAGCTTTATCCTGATGTTAAGGTTGTGGTTGTGGCTCATTTATATGGTACTCCAGGTAAAGTAGATAACATCAGAGAAATATGTAAAGCACATAATGCAGTAATTATTGAAGATGCTGCAGAATCACTTGGAGCAACATATAAGGGAGTACAGACTGGCGTATTTGGAGATTATAATGCCATTTCCTTTAATGGAAATAAGATTATTACGGGTTCAGCCGGAGGAATGCTTCTCACAGATGATGAAGAGGCTGCCAATAAAGTTCGTAAATGGTCTACTCAGGCAAGAGAAAATGCTCCCTGGTATCAACATGAAGAGCTTGGTTACAACTACCGTATGAGTAACGTGATTGCAGGAGTTGTCCGTGGGCAGATTCCATATCTGGAAGAACATATTACTCAGAAAAAAGCAATATATGAACGGTATAAAGAAGGATTTAAGGATTTACCAGTAATTATGAATCCTTATGACGAAGAAAACTCTGAACCGAATTATTGGCTTTCCTGTATGCTTATTAATCCGGAAGCAATGTGCAAGCAAGTAAGAGGAGAACAGGAAGTTCTCTATATTAGTGAACCGGGAAAAACATGCCCTACAGAGATTCTGGAGAAGCTTGCAGAATATAATGCAGAAGGGCGTCCAATCTGGAAACCAATGCATATGCAGCCGATTTACCGTATGAACGGATTTGTAACAAGAGAGGGAAATGGCAGAGCAAAAACAAATGCCTACATTTCCGGAGGAGCAGTTGGGAAAGATGGAAGACCACTTGATGTGGGGATGGATATATTCCATAGAGGATTGTGTCTGCCGAGTGATAATAAAATGACGGAAGAGCAGCAGAAAAAGATTATAGACATTGTCAAAAAATGCTTTGGTTAAAAGAGAAAATAAACAGTGAGTAAAACCTATTTAAATGTATAAAATTATAAAAAGAAATGAAGAGGGAAAAAATGAATTATTTAATGCTTAGTGTTGGTCGTAGAGGTGAACTTTTAAAGGATTTTAGGAAATCAATAAGTAAGGAATCAAAGATTGTAGCGACAGATTTAAGTCCATATGCACCAGCGTTATATTTTGCAGATAAACAATATTTAGTTCCGCGTATTGATGATCCTAATTATATAAATATAATTCTAGATATATGCAAAAAAGAATCTATCAATGCGGTAACAACGTTTATTGATCCAGAAATTGAAATTCTTGCGGCGAATAGAGAAAAGTTTACTTTGTTAGGAATAGAGGTATTAGTACCATATAAAGATACAGCAAAGCTTTGCTTCGATAAGTATTTAATGTATCAGTATCTTTGTAAATGCGATATTCCCACAGTGATGACGTGGGAAACAATACAGGAATTTGAAGTGTCGTTTAAGAAAGGAATAGTTTCCTTTCCTGTATTTGTAAAACCTAGGACTGGTAGTGGTAGCGTTGGTGCACGAAAAGTGTATAATTATGATGAACTTAAGAAGGTTATAAAGGAAGAGCCTAGTTTAATTATACAAGAATTTATGGATTGTTTGGATCTGGATGCAGACGTATATGTTGATACTATTATACATGAGGCGGTATCTGTGTTTTCAAAGAAAAAAGTTGAAACGAGGATTGGAGGGGCAAGCAAGACAATTTCTTTTAAGGATGAAAAATTGTTTGAATTTATTGCTCGGATCGTGAAGATGTTCAAATTCAATGGACCAATTGATATGGATTTCTTTTATCGAGATGGTCAATATTATCTATCAGAGATAAATCCAAGGTTTGGTGGAGCATATCTTCATGCATATGGTGCAGGTGTTGATTTTATTAAATTAATAGAAAATAATTTAAAGGGAGTTCATAATGAGCCGGTTTTAGGAGATTATGAAGAAGGTGTAGTTATGATGATGTATGATAGTGTTGTGATTAAAAAACAGGGAGAATTAGTTAACCAAGAGGATTAAATATGGAGAGAATATTAGTGATTGCGCCACATCCTGATGATGAAGTTATCGGAATTGGCGGGACAATTATCAAAAATGTTGAATTGGGAAATGAAGTATATGTTTGTATTGTTTGTAGAGGGAAAGAGCCTCTGTTTAAAGAAAGTGATGTGGAGATTTGCAGAGAAGAAACTCTAAAATGTCACAATATTATGGGAGTAAAAAAAAGATTTTATCTTGATTTTCCATCAGTGATGTTAGAAAAAGAAGATCGATATAAAATTAATGATGCATTATTATCAGTAATTAAAAGTGTTAAGCCGACAGAAGTTTATATTCCTCACATTGGAGACATGCAGAAAGATCACCAGATTGTGGCAGAGTGTGCTATGGTTGCATTAAGACCTAAATATATTCCTAGAGTAAATCGCATATATATCTATGAAACTTTATCAGAAACTGGATGGAATATTCCCAATGTTCAGAATCAATTCATTCCCAATGTTTTTGTTGAAATAACAGAACAGCTAAAAAAGAAAACAGAGGCTATAAAATGTTATGAATCACAATTAAGTGATTTTCCAGATGCACGGTCAGTTAAAGCAGTTGAATCTTTGGCAAGATATAGAGGGGCACTTATTCATGTGGATGCAGCAGAGGCTTTTATGTTGGCTCGAGATGTTAAATAATAAAAATATCAGAAAAGGGGGATTAAGGTGTTCAGAGTGATAAAGAGAGCGTTTGATTTTATATCGGCACTCGCATTGTTCATTACTATTAGCCCATTATTTTTAGCTTTGATGCTGTTAGTGAAAATTAAAATTGGTTCTCCCGTGTTTTTCAAGCAAGTTAGAACTGGGATTCATATGAAAAAATTTAATATTATTAAGTTTAGGACTATGACAGAAGATAAAGATGAAAACGGTAATTATTTGCCAGATGAAGAAAGATTGACAAAATTAGGAGGATTTTTGAGAGCGACTTCTTTAGATGAACTTCCAGAACTTCTCACCATTATAAAAGGCGATATGTCAGTTATAGGACCGAGGCCGCTTCCGCCTAAATATGATTTATATTATACGGAAAGAGAGAAGTTACGTTTTAATGTTCGAGGAGGACTAATACCACCAGAAGTTCTTTACAATAATATTCAACCAACTTGGGATGAACAACTAGAATATGAAGCAGATTATGCCGACAAATTGAGCTTTGTTTTGGATTTTTCAATTATTGTCGCAGTATTTAAAGGGCTTTTTACACGATATAAAAAAGACTACGGAGAGTATGTTCGTAAAGGTTTAGATGAAGAAAGGAAGCAAAAATGGTAGTGTCAATTCATCAGCCAGATTATATACCCTGGCTTGGACTATATTATAAGATGGCACATAGTGATGTGTTTGTTTATTTAGATGATGCACAGTATTCGAATGAAGCTGATCATAATGTAAATAAGATTAAGACTCCTCAAGGGGAATTCAAACTTAAAGTTCCTGTTGAGCAACATTTGGGAGATTTGATTTGTAATGTTAGAACGAGGGATGAATTAAAATGGAAGGAAAAACATCTTAAAACTATTAAAATGAATTATGGGAAAGCAATGCATTTTAATGAAACATTTCCTGGGTTGGAAAAAGTGATTTTGGAACATGTGGGGAGCATAGCAGATTTAAATATTAATATCAATAGATATTTGTGTGATGGATTTGGAATTACAACACCTATATTAAAAAGTTCTGAAATGAACATCAGTACTACTCGTGAGCAAAGAGTAATAGATATTTGTTTACAAGTAGGAGGTGACGAGTATTTATCAGGAAATGGTGCAAGAGCATATCAAACAGAAAACCATTTTATAGATAGAGGATTGAAACTTACTTATCTAGATTATAAACCAATTGAATACAGACAATTATGGCCTAAGATTGGATTTTTACCATGTATGTCCGTATTAGACTATGTTTTTAATTATGGATTTAATTGGGATTATGTAGAAGAGCAAGTAAGGGTGATTAATGATGGAAATAGGTAGTTTTATTGAGTTGCAGTTTCCAAAAGGATTAGAGTACTATAAAGGAGAAAAAGATATTGCACGATTAAATAGTGGAAGAGCGGCAATTTGGCATGCATTTCGAGTATTGAAATGCAAAGTAATTTGGATTCCCTATTATCAGTGTGAATCGGTGCGCGAGTTTTTGCTATATAAAAAAGTGAAAATTAAATATTATAATATTGATAATAGATTTAATCCTATTAATTTAGAGCCGGCGAAGAGCGAAGCCGTACTATTAGTAAATTATTTTGGGGTAATGTCTACACATCGGATGCAGGAGTTAGCACGTCAATATACAAACGTAATTATTGATAATTCACAAGCATTCTTTTCAAAGCCAATTACTGGGTGTATGAACATATATTCAGCAAGAAAATTTGTTGGAGTTTCGGATGGCGCGTATGTTATTGGTGAAAATGCAAATATGTTTGTGGATGGATATGAGCAGTGTTATTCGTCTGATACATCTTTATTTTTATTACAGCGTATTGAGTATGGGTGCGAGGGAAAAACATATAAGGAGAGGACAATTAATGAAAATCGGATTGATACAGAAGATATAAAAAAAATGTCCATGCTCACTCGCTCGATATTAGATGGAACAGATTATGATTATATTCGAACAAAAAGACGAGATAATTATAGTACGGCATTATCTTTATTTGAGACATTTAATCAATTCAACCCGAATTTATACTATGATAATGAGTGTGTTCCTATGATTTATCCATTGGTCGTTGAAGATGATTCTCTTTTACAAAGACTATTGAATCATAAGCATTTTCAGGGACATTGGTGGAATTATTTACTAGAAGAGGTAAAGAAAGACAGTTTTGAATATTGGTTGTCTAGATATATGATTCCAATTACTATAGATCAGAGATATTCGGAATTTGAACTTCGATACTTAAGAGAGGTTTGTATGCTATGAATATATTGTTTGTTACAATGTCCTGGCCCAAAGCAGGATTACATAATATGTATACTGATTTAATGGAAGAGTTTGTAGCGGAAAAACATGGTGTCTGTGTAGCTACATTATGTGAAAGGAGAAATAATATTGCTACGAAATTGTCGCATGAAAATGGGATTGATGTTTTGCGGGTCAAATGTGGGAATATTCAGAAAACAAATAAATATGAAAAAGTTATTTCATCTTTCGTTGGTGGCTACCAATTAAAACATAATGTATATAGATATTTTCGTGATAAACGGTTTGATTTGATTATTTTTGCATTACCTCCATTGACAATTGCGCTTCCATTAATACAGATAAAAAAACACTATAAGGCGAAAATGTATTTATTACTCAAAGAGTTTTGGCCACAAGATCCTGCTGATCTAGGAGCAATGCCTGTAGGAGGCCTTGTATGGAAAGTGTTTTCTTTTCTTGAAAAAAAGTTATATAAAAATTCGGATTATGTTGGCACTATGTCAAAAGCAGGAATTACATATATTTGCCAGAATTCTGCCGCAGATAATTGTGTAGTTGAAGAATGCCCGAATAGTCAGAAAGATACAGGTTTACAGCTATATTCTGCTGTAGAAAGGAAAGCGATTAGAGAGCGTTATCATATATCAGATAATGAGGTCGTATTTGTCTTTGGAGGAAATTTAGGAGTGTCCCAGGGAATTCCTGAAATGATAGCGTCTATTCAGTCGTGCGAAGATATTACAGATGCAAGATTTATTATTGTGGGAGATGGAACAGAGGCAAATGTAATAAAGGAAAGATTAGGCGGACAACTCAATGTTACAATGATTAATAGACTTCCACAAAGTGAATATGAAAAACTTGTCTTTGCTTCAGAAGTCGGTTTGATATTTTTATATCCAAAGTACACGGTACCTAATATACCATCCAGGATGGTTTCCTATATGATGTATGGTTTACCAGTGATTGCTTGTGTTGATCATGCGACAGATGCAGGAGAGATAATCGAAGAGCATCAGTGTGGAGTAAGCCTGTATAATGGAGATATTAATAGCTTTAAGAACGCAGTGATTCGTTTAATGGATCAAAAAGAACGACAGAGATTTTCGATAAATAGTAGAGCTCTATTTGAGAAAAAGTACACGACTCGTGTTTGCTACGACATAATAGTAAAGCATTTTATTTAATGAAGGGATTAGGCAATGCAGATATCAAGGATAGATAGCGAAAGAATAACAATATTGCGAGCACTCGCATTGACGAGTGTAGTTTCTGCTCATACTGCGTCGGTTGTACTTAAAGATAAAGGAACTGTGTTTTGTTCAGATCTCCTTTCTGCTTATGGATCAATAGGTGTTATAGTTTTCTTTATTATATCTGGATATCTGTTTGAATTACAGAACAAAAGCGGAAAAGAGTTTTGGAAATCCAAATTTATGATGATTATTCCTTGGATGGTTTGTGGGACAATGGATTATCTATACACTGCACTTCGCAGAAATGATGTTTCAGTAATAGACTGGATTTCTTCTTTGATAATTCACAGCCATTACTACTACTTGTCAGTATTATTCATGTTGTATGCTTTCTACCGAATTATAAAGCGCATGATTAAGGAGGGGGATGAATGGATGTTTCATTTTATCCTCATTATATTGTCAATGATTAGCATTTTTCTTACCGAATATGGGATAATTCCCATTTATCCATATATTAATTTCATGAATTGGGCTGCCTATTTCAGTATCGGGTGCATATTGGTACAAAAAAACAAAACTTTTTTTCACAGAAATATAAATCTTAATGCAGGTGTATGTGGGATTGCAATCACGTTGTTCCTGATAGTGTACAATATGATTTTTCAAAAACCGTTAGGTTATTGGACACCCTTCTCAGCAGTGATCATAATTTTAATGGCTTATTATATGTGGAGCGCTACATTGAGCCTTCTAAAAACGGAAAGGGTTAAAGATGTTTTGATTAAGATAGGAAAGTATTCATTTTCAATATACCTTGTTCATATGCCTTTTGCTGGGGTAATCACAAATTTAACAAATCGTCTGCCGTATCAAGGAGGACTGATTTTTCTGAGACCGATACTTGTGGTGGGAATTACCTATTTTGCCCTTCGTGTGTTTGAATACGTAGCAAAAAGACTTCATGTAGAAAACTGGTATAGATTGTGTGTAGGCATAAGATGAATATTCGAGGAGTTATAATATGAAGATATTGTGGTTGACTAATATCCCATCCCCATATAGAGTGAGTTTCTTCAATGAGCTGGGAAAGAAAATAAATTTAACGGTCGCTTTTGAACGTAGATTTTCAGAGGAGAGAGATGATATATGGAAACAGTATTCTTTTGACACGTTTGATGGGCGATTCCTTAGTGGAATTAAGGTAGGTGCGAATAAAGCACTTGCAATAAGTGTTGCTAAGCTGATTAACACTTACAAAAATGACATTATTATTGTACAAAACCCTGCGACACCGACTGGAATTTTTGCAATATTGTATATGAAATTGAAGGGAATTTCCTATTATATTGAAAGCGATGGTGCATTTCCGACAAGCGGAAAAGGCGTTAAAGAAGAGTTTAAGAGATTCCTTTTTTCGGATGCTTCAGGCTATTTTAGTACCTCTGAAATGAGCGACAGGTACTTTGGAAATTATGTAAATGATAGCAGGAAAATATTCAGGTATCCTTTTTCTTCGATTTCAAATGCATCTGTTATTGATGTCGATTCTGCTTTGTCGGAAAAAGACAGGCAACAAATCGCTAAAATTCGTCAGAATAGCAATCATGTAGTATTGTCTGTCGGACAATTTATTTATAGAAAAGGGTTTGATGTATTGCTTAGAGCCGCTAAGCTATTCCCCCAAAATACACTTCTGTATATTGTAGGCGGGAAAGCTACAGAAGAGTATATTGCACTTGCGAAAGACATGGGATTGGCTAGTGTTCGTTTTTTAGACTTTATGCCTCCCAGTGAGCTGAAATATTATTTCCTAGGGTGTGATGTATTTGTTTTGCCTACGAGAGAAGATGTATGGGGACTGGTTGTAAACGAGGCAATGGCCTATGGCTGTCCGGTTGTAACAACCGAGAGATGTGTTGCAGGACTTGAGATGGTTAAAAATGGGGAAAATGGGTTTCTTGTCCCTGTGGAAGATATAAATGAATTAGGCAAGAGAATTAATATAATACTATCTGATTCTGAATTGAAAATGAAAATGAGAAAGAATGCGGTATTGACTGCCAAAGAATATACAATAGAAAAAATGGCAGAAAGTCATTATCAAATACTACGAGGTATTACATGAGTATTTTATATATAGGATTTGCGATTAATAGAAAATATGAAACAAAATACAAGGGGATTTCGGTAGCGGGAAATAAAATGCAGGTTAATTTTTTGAAAGAACTTAACCGAATTATGGATGATGAAAAACTGTCTGTGATATCGATCTTTCCTATTGCAGCTTATCCTAGAGATAAGGAAGTAATAGTTAACAGGGATATAATTGAAATAGATGAGCAAAGTGGGCTCAATGGATATGTTCCATTTATGCTGAATATTCCCTTTATAAAAAATCTGTATGAAATAGTGTCTACATATAGGATTTCAAAAAAACTGGCTAAGAACGAAAATATTGATAGGATTGTGATTTTCAATGCGTTTCCGCAAACAGCTTTTACCGCATTAAAGCTAAAGAAAACCTATGGATGCAAAGTAATCTGTCTGCTTGCGGATCTTCCTATAGACGATAGCATAAAAACCAGAGGATTGCAGTATTTTCTGAGAAAGGTATTTGACAGCTATACGAAAAAAGCAATTAAAAAAATGGACAAGTTAATTGTCCTAAATAAACAAGCAGCACAGGATTATGCACCTGGTATTCCATATATGATAATGGAGGGGGCTGTAAGTAATGAAGATATAAAACCTTTTATCTGGAATGCTCCTAAAGAACACAATATTGTATTTACAGGTGCTTTGCAAAAGCATAATGGAATTGTAGAGCTTGTCGAAGGCATAAAAAGGTTAAAAGACACAGACGTTTGTCTGGATATTTATGGAGATGGCGAGTTTCGAGACTATGTGAAAGAAAACGCAGCAAAGTATAGTTGCATTCACTATCACGGGAGAGTATCCAATGAAGTAGTTCAGGAAAAACAGCGGGAAGCTTTTCTGCTCGTTAATCCGAGACCTTTAGATAATTATATCTCTCAGGTTACATTTCCATCTAAAATATTTGAATACATGATGAGTGGGACTCCGGTGTTAACAACAAAGCTGAATGGATTTACGGATGAGTATTTGGACACAATGTTCTTCATAGTAGATAATTCTCCGCAGACAATCGAATTGGCTGTTAGGGATATTTTGATTTTAGATGAAGAGAAACTAAAAGAACGGGCACAAAAAGCATACAATTTGGTTACAGAAAAAAAGAATTGGCGTGTGCAAACACAACGAATGTATGATTTTATGGGGAGAGACTGATGGAATATAGTAAGAAATCTTGGATATATCTGCTTTTTTGGTTTGCAGTAATTGATGTGGTATTCCTGCCATATATGACGTTTGTGACAGTTACATATTCGTTTGTGTTTGTGTTTGCTTGGTTTATTTTATACTATAGAATGATTCGGGATGAAAATAGAGATTACATCAATTTTATTATTATGCTGTTCTGCATGGCAATTAGTGTGATGGTAGGCATAGCTTTGGATCATGGTTCTGCTAAAGATAATGCAGTATACTTTTTGCAATATGCTGTGACATTTATGTATTTCTATCTGTTTAAATACATATTCGATCACTATTCGATTTCAATTAAGAAGGTACTGATAGGTTTTATCTTATTTGCGTTTGCGGTTGCATTGGTTTATTTTGTTAATCTCGGTATGTATTATCAGATAAGAATGATTTGGAGCGCAAGGGCATCCGCAGCCTTATACTTGAGGGATTATTCAGATAGTATTTTGGGCAGATATGGTTTTATCTGGATGGATGAAAATAACATTGGTTACATAGTGAACTCTGTAACAATCTATTTACTCTGCAATGAAAAGACTAGCATTTTTGAAAAAATTTTGATTGTTATAGGTGACTTATTTATTTTAGTATGCTGCATGAGTAATGGCGGAATGTTAACATTTGTTGTTGGAATGGGAACACTTCTATTTCTGGCAATATTGAAAGTGATTCACACAATTGTAGCAACGCATTCTCTTTATGTAAGTAAAAAATCTGTTATTTTGGTTCCGATTGTATTAGCGATTGTGGGAATTGTGGCTTATAAATATTTACCGGATTTCATGAATACAAGGGTTGCAACGGCAGCATTCAATCGTGTCGAGGGAAATAGTGCTGATTCAAGATTAACAATTTATGCGTATATACTTCAGAATGTTAATTTTTTGGACTATTTCATGTTTGGCCATGGAGTAAGAACCTTGGTGAATGGTGCAGCAATTAAACCTCATAATGTTCATTTTTATTACATACTGGTGTACGGTGTCATTTCTTACTTACAAATGATATACATTACTTTCCGCAAAAGAAAACAGACAAGGTGGATCGAGTATATCTGGATTATTCCTTTTTTCTTGGGAGCAAGTGCCAATATCATTATTGGTGAGCAAAAAGCAATGTGTGTCGTTATGCTTATGTTGGCAGCAAGCACAAGTACCAAGTATCTGGAGGATAGACGTAATGAAAAAAAAATTGCAGAATTTGGTGTCAATAATTATACCAGTTTATAATGTTCAGCAGTATCTTCCACAATGTTTAGAATCTGTATGTAATCAGACATATTCGAATATTGAAATCATCGTAGTTGACGATGGATCAAAAGATACAAGTGGAGCAATTTCAGATGAGTATGCAGAAAAAGACGAAAGGATCACTGTAATCCATAAAGCTAATGGTGGCTTGAGTTCAGCAAGAAATGAAGGCATTTGCCGTGCGAAAGGTGAGTATTATCTGTTTGTTGATTCAGATGATTATATTGATCGGGAAATGGTTGAAAATCTTCTTGGAGCTATGTTGGAGCATGACGCGCAACTGGTGGAATGCGGAATACGAAAAGTGTATTTTGGTGGAAAAACTGAAGAAGTATGCAATTATTCAGAAGTTGTTTTAACAGGAAAGGAAGCTGTAAGTAGTTTCTTAGATCGAAAGAACAGTATGAAACCTGTGGCGTGGGATTCTTTGTATCATAAATCCATATTTCAAGAGATTCGTTTTGACGAAGGAAGATTACACGAGGATGGGTGGTTTAAATACAAGGCTTTTTATACCGCAGAGAAAGTTGTTATAGTACCAAAGGCTTATTATAATTATCGGCAAGAGCGTGATGGAAGTATCATGACTGTTAAGGTCGGTAAGAAGAATATCAGGGATATTATAGATGCGTTTGAGGCAAGAAACGCTTATTTTGAGGCAAGAAACGAAGATGCCTTATCAATTCAGGCGAGAGAAGCATACTACAGGGAATTATTATCCTATTATTATGTAGTGAATACTGCTTTAGATGATAAAAAAGCAGTTGCTGAGTTTAGCTCTGAGATTACTCAGAAATTGAAGCAAGGAAAACCTTTTATTAAGAATAGTAAGGCATTGAAGTTTTGGAAAAGAAAATATTGGTTATTTTATTATCTGAGACCAGTTTCTCTTGTAATTTACAAGGTACTTAGATAATTTGATATTTACATCTAAAATTGACATGACGGAAAGGAATGGAAAATTGATAAAAGCGACAATCGTTACGTTTCATTGTGTAGCGAATTATGGTGCAATGCTTCAAGCTGTTGCAATGAATAAACTTTTTGAGAATTACTTTAATGAGGTTGATGTGCTGGACTACCGACCTAAGTGTATTACGGAAAATTATAATCTTTTTTATACAAAACGCATAAAAGGGTTTATTGCATCAGTCTTGAATGTACCTACAAACATAATAAAGAAAAGACGGTTTAAGAAGTTCATGGAAGAAAATATGCGTCTAACGCCAACATTCTTCCAGGCAGAAAAAATTAGCGTAGACAGTGATGTTCTTATTCTGGGTAGCGACCAGATATGGAATCTAGATGTCACAAAAGGTGTTGATGAAACGTATTTTGGAAAGTTACCGTATGGAGGACAGTATGTTATTCCGTATGCAGCCAGTATTGGGAAAGATGCCATAAATGAGAAAGAGGTTGAGACTTACAAAATTCTGTTAAATTCTGTCTCCAATATTGGCGTCCGTGAAAGGAAGGCCCAATCAATGTTGAGACGTATTTTTCCAGACAAGAACATTGATGTGACGATTGATCCTACGCTTATGGTGGATGTTTCTGTTTGGAACCATCTTGAAAAAAAGATTTCTCTTCCTGATAAATATGTTCTAATCTTTTCGTTGAACGGATATGAGAAAACTTATGCGACAGCAGAAGAAATTGCAATAAAGAGAGGTATATCTGTTATTGAAGTATTGGGGCGGAATATTGATTTTCTTGATAAACGTAAACATAGAAAATTGGCAACACTGGGTCCGAGAGAATTTCTTTATGCAATCCATCATGCAGATGTTGTGGTTACAGATTCTTTTCACGGTACAGCGTTCTCGATTATTTACCAGAGAGATTTGAGAGTTATTCCCCATAAAACAAGAGGGGCAAGAATGATTGAATTGCTGAAAGCAATTCATGCAGAGAACAGATTGGTGGTTGATGATACTAAGATTACTTACGAAAAAATTCAATGGACAGAAGAAAACTTACGATTGCTTGAAGGATTAAAAATACATTCATTTAGGTTTATAAATAATGCGGTTAACGATGCAATCTTTAATGAAAAAGCTTGTGGGGATATATGATGAGAAATGAGAGAATACATGAATTTCAGGAACGATATGAGTTTGTTTGCAAAGAGGGTGATTGTTGTGCTTGTAATGCATGTGTAGACATATGTCCCTCAAAGTGCATACATTTTGAAACAGACATATATGGATATTCATATGCAGTTATAAATAAAGAGAAATGTGTTAATTGTGGATTGTGTAAGAAAACCTGCAGTCAATTGATAGATAACGATTATATTTATCCTAAGTTCTGCTATGCTGCATGGTCAACTGATTCGGATATTAGAGTCAGAAGTGCTTCTGGTGGAATCGCAACGGAAATATATAGGGCTGTGATAGAAGAAGATGGGGCTATCTGTGGTGTCAAAATGGAACAGCAGTTTAGAGCAATTTTTTCTATCGAGGAAAACTTTGAATCTGTTAGAAATTTTCAAAACTCAAAATATGTTTTCAGTGATACTTGTGAGATTTACAAAGAGATTGCTGAAAAACTGAAAACTAAGAATCAAAAAATAGTTTTTATTGGTCTACCGTGTCAAGTTGCCGGTTTGCTTCGATATATTGAGACATTAAGAATATCAAATGTCAATTTGATTACTGTGGATATTGTATGTCATGGTGTAACCCCTACAAAGTTTCTACAAGAGCATATCAATAGAATTAGTCAATCCAAAAAGATTAATGTAACAGAGGTATGTTTTAGAGATCCGGAAGAGCGGACAGATACATTTACTTTTTCTTTGAAGAATGAAAGAAATACGTTTTACAAAAAGAAAGTAAACCGAAATGATTATTACCAAATAGGGTATCATAGAGGAATAACATACAGAAATAACTGCTATAATTGCAAATTTGCCAGAGCAGAAAGAGTTGGAGATATAACGATATCAGATTTTCCGTCTGTAGGCAGATGTGTGCCGACTGAATATAATAGTGAAAATGTATCATGTGTTTTAGTTAATACTGAAAAGGGACAGATATTATTAAATTCTATGCAACATAACGGTAAAATATTTGTTGATCGTCGTCCTTTAGAAGAAGCATTAAATTTTTCCAAGCAGTTACAGCATCCAACGCAAGTTCCTGTTGAGCGGAATAAGTTTTTGGAAGAGTTGAAAAAGTCAAATGACTTTGATATTGCTATGAAAAAAGCGGTTAAAAAAATAGTTATTAGAAATGAAATCAATCACGCATTGAAACTAGAGAAAATCATTTCTGCGATTTCAGAAATGATTCCGAAGAACATAAAGACAAGAATAAAAAAAATTATGGCAAGATACTAAGGGTCAGTGTTTTCTGTGCGTGAGTATAAGTGGAAGGTGGCATATGGAAAGGTATAAAAAATTATCTATCAATACATTGCTTTTTGTTCTTTCAAATTTTGGAAGTAAGCTAGTTACACTGCTATTAGTCCCATATTATACATATATGCTTACGACAGAACAATATGGAACAATAGACTTGTTAACTACGACGCTTTCCTTGGTTATTCCGGTTATTACGCTATCGATATCAGATGCAGTTTTACGATTTGCTATTAAATCAGAATATGATTGCGAAACAGTATTTACAAATGGACTGATGGTATGCTGTTTATCTTCGATAATAGTATTGTTGTCTATTCCTATATTATGTTATATTTCTATTTTTAATGGAATAGAGATTGATTTTGCTGTGCTCCTGATAGCTCAGATTTTTTATCAGTTTTTCAATCAGTTTTGCCGGGGTATTGGTTCTGTGAAAGTAGTTGCAATCTCCGGTTTTTTGACTACGTTGAGTATGTTAACACTTAACATTATTTTTCTGACAGGAATGGAGATGGGGGTTCAGGGATATTTTCGTGCATTGACGCTTGCATATCTGATAAGTATATTATTTCAGATATTTACGCAGAAAGTATGGAGATATGTACGGATGGGTAAAATTAGTAAGACTGTATTAAAGGTAATGCTTGGCTATTGTATACCAATGATACCAAATTCTATTATGTGGTGGATAACAGACGCATCCGATAAATATATGATTGCATTTTTTGTTGGGGTTTCATCAAATGGAATATATGCACTTGCAAAAAAAATTCCATCAATATTGTCAATGTTGCATTCAGTCTTTTTTCAGGCATGGCAATTATCCGCTGTCGAAGAGAGTGAAGCAAAAGACAAAAGCTATTATTATACAACAGTCTTTAATATGTTTTCTTGTGTAATGTTTTTGGGCATATCATTTGCTATTTTTATTATAAAACCGTTTTTAAAGATCTTTGTTGATGAAGCATATTTTTCTGCATGGAAGTATGTTCCGTTCCTTTTAATAGCAGTTACTTTTTCGAGTTTTTCGGGCTTCTTGGGAACAAATTATGTGGCTATGAAAGAAACGAAGGGGATATTTAAGACTACAGTTTATGGTGCAATTTCAAATGTGCTTTTTAATGCGTTGTTGATTCCGATATTTGGAATGAATGGCGCTTCTGTGGCTACATGTATCAGTTATATGATTACTTTTGTGGTTAGAAATAGAGATACAAGAAAATTTGTCAAAATTAACTATAAAATTAAGTATAATGTGGTTTGTGCAAGCCTGATTATACTTCAAATTATCTTCTTATTTATTTTTAAAAATATAATTTTTATTATAGCTATAGAGGCATTGCTCTTTGCTGTTATTTTGGCTTTATCCTTGTATTCATATAAGGATTTAATGATGAAACTATACTTGAAAATAAGAACATGGTAAAGGAGGCCAAATGTATGAAAATACTAATAGTATTAGGTGGCTTTTATCCAGCCCAAACATATGGAGGACCAACGGTTAGCATTGACAATTTATGTACATTACTGAAAGAGGATGTAGATTTCTATATACTTACGTCTGACCATGAGTTACACAAGACAGATCGTTTAGATGGAATCGAAGATGGGTGGAATGATAGAGGCAGCTGCAAAGTTATGTATATGCGGACATCAGAAGATAATCCAGAATATTATCAGAAAGTAGTAGATTCGCTTGAACCCGATCTTGTTTACATCAACAGTTTGTTTTCGGCAAAAAAAACTGTACCGTTTTTGAGAATTGCAAGGAAACAAAATATACCATTGCTCCTTGCTCCAAGAGGGGAATTGTGTATCAACGCTTTTGATAAGAAGTATAAAAAAATTCCGTACATTTTGGCGTTAAGACGTTATCTCAGAGCGGATAATGTATGGTATCAATCGACGTCCGATGAGGAAACGAGCCAAATTATTAAAATTTTGAATGTGAATAACAAGAGAATTTTCAGCTTAACAAATGTGCCGGCTATGGGTCATAATAATACGAATATCCTAGAGAAGGAGATGGGATATTGCCGATTAGTGTTTATTTCCCGCATACAGGCTAAAAAGAATCTTACTTTTGCGTTGAGAATTTTAAAGCAAGTCAAGTGTAATGTGATATTCGATATATATGGGCCGAAGGAATGCATATCGTATTGGGATGAGTGCGAAAAGATTATTAGTGAGATGCCTAAGAATGTCATTGTCACATATCGAGGAGTATTGAGTCATACGGAAGTAAGTAAAAAGTTCTCGGAATATCATGGCTTTTTGTTCCCAACATTGAGCGAAAATTATGGTCATGTACTCGTGGAGGCGATGCTTGAAGGCTGTCCTGTTATTACAAGTGATCAAGTTCCATGGACGGATGTGAATGATGAGCAGGCAAGTTGGTCACTTCCGTTAAAGAATGAATCTACATATATTGAGGCTATAGAGACGATAGCTGCAATGGATCAGAAGGAGTTTGATAAATTAGCAGAACGCTGCAAAAAATATATTGCGGATAAGATAGATATAGAAACTCTGAGACAAAACTATTTATGTTCATTTGGGAAGATGGTGGAAAAACGAAGGAATAGTTTGTGTAGTGGTAAATTGATTGAATATATAAAGAGCGATTTAGAACGAATTACAGAACCAACCCTCAAAAACTTCTTGAAAGAATACTTTTCTCTAACGAATATTTGCTTTCGATATGTAGTCAACTTAAGGGTTGTGCAAGCAGCGAAGAAAAGCAGTCCCATTATAAAATATGTGATAGGAGGCCCTGCATACTTAAGATTGATTCATAGAGAAAATAAATATGGCATTCATACTAACACAAATATTCCAATTGGTAAGGGACTTCATATTGTCCATGCTGGGGGAGTGTTTCTTAATGTGGCTTCTATCGGGAATAATTTTACGGTGTTACAAAATGTAACTTTTGGTAAACGCTTTGCCGGAGATGGAATTCCTATAGTAGGAAATAATGTTACAGTATGCACGAATTCGGTTGTATGTGGTGGAATTACATTGCATGATGGGTGCACAGTAGGTGCAAATTCATATGTAAATCAGGATGTATCCCCAAACTGTTTGGTGGCTGGTAGCCCTGCAAAGGTGATTAGGAAGGGAGGCGATTAGAATAGTCAAGAGATGAAGTGAATAGTCGAATGTTTATGAAGTATTGGATAAGAATTATATATGAGATGTTTCTTTTGATGTGTGTCCTGATAGTAGCAGGAATAATTTTTAGATTTTCATCTGAAAATGCAGATGAGTCAACTAATACGGCTAGTGCTATGGTAAGTCCTGTGATTCAACAGCTTGAAGAATCTAGGGAAAACCATTATGTGTCATTACCAGAGTATTATAAAATTAGTGAATTTATAAGAGACATTGGACATTTTATCGAATTTGGTATCCTGAGTGTTTTTGTTTATTTGTTGATTGGGTTACATGTAAAAAGAGTCGAAATAATTACATTTGGAATATGTGCTTTGTATGCGATGAGTGACGAAATACATCAAATTTTTGTTGCTGGTAGAGGCATTTCTATTGTTGACTGGGTTATTGATTGCACAGGAGCTTCTATTGGGATTTTTCTATTATGTTTGATTACTAAATATATAAAGCGAGTAAAAGAAAAAAAGAAGAGAAAATACGAAAGGTAACCGCCAAATAGCGAGTACCTGTTCAAAATCATCAGATGTGCGATAATAGGCACATCACTACAAAGTTCAAATAGTTTAGTACTCAACTTTTTTGACTTTGCTACAGAAGGTAAGTCATGAAATCTCACACAAGTTTAGTTGCACAGCAAATCCGTTTAAGTGAATGGACAGAACTGATTAGGGACTGTCAAAATCGTCCATACGGAATGAAAATCGATGAATGATGTCAGTGACACGATATTACAAAAGTGAATTACTACTGGGTAAGCGCAAAATAATTCGACGGATTGTGTTGCCCTAAAAATCATTCCATAATAATCATTAGAAAATGCAAGCATTTCACTTTATCTTCTCTTGCCAGAAATGATAGATGCGAGCATTTTACTCTATCCAATTTATGGAGGTGTGCTCATGAGAAGCAAAAGAATACCTGCCGAAGAACAATACC
>ERZ894232.1549-NODE-1549-length-20889-cov-238.378996_pt1 | contig 20889 bp, 20 predicted proteins | sample MGYA00380296_ERZ894232 | MGnify/ENA primary metagenome ERZ894232 (study PRJEB32331, sample SAMN06328433) | human gut metagenome | biome: human gut microbiome; feature: stool | host: Homo sapiens | collected 2014-08-14 ... | reverse complement strand
TTACAAATTTATTCTTTTTATACGTAACTGTCAGATTAAGTCTTGACTAATTCAATACCTGAAGTTATGAGATAATAATATATCCCTATGTTGTTTTTCTTACCAAGTAAATACCACATTATTTTCTTGTGATATGTTTTGAGATAATCAAAGTGTAATAAAAAATAATTCTTTAGTTAATCTATAGACCTGGCATCAAAACAAATTATTGCACCTTCTTAATTGAAGCAATATATATGCTAATTATCGGAAGACAAACAAAATAGAGATTTACAGATTATCCAGCTATAATATATTTTTGAACAAGTTGATCTTTGTAATATATTTCTATATTTCTCCCATTTATTTTTATATCTGATGGACATAGCTTCAAAAGCCCTTCAATATAACCTAAGGCTCTATTTACAGTCCAGTTATCATGGTTACACCATGTCATATTCAAACCTTTATCTTCAATGATTGATAATAGTTCATTAAATGTTATATTTTCCATAATCTGATTTTATATTTATGATTGTTCTATATTTAAAAATTTACAAAGTCCCATAGGTTCACTAAGGATACAACCCTTTTTCAATGTCTTATTTACAAAGGTAGTATAAATCATAAATGATTTAAAATATGATAAAAGAATAATCTTCATGTTGTTTAGTAATGTCTATCATCTATCCCAATTTGATATTCTAACCATACTTTTGTAAAGAATGAACATATTAATACGCCTATATTCCCTATCTTTGTATAAATTGTAACAGCATGAAGCCTAAAATTCTAAAAAGAATAAAAATAGTTCTCGCTGAGAAAAGCAGAGTTAACAAATAGCTAGCTGAACAATTGAATGAAAATCTGGTATGGTATTCAAATGAATTACAAATAAAGCTTAATAACATCGAAGCTCTTATCCAAACTGCAAAAATGCTAGAAGCAAGAGGCAATAACTTATTAAAAATAGAATAAATAAATATATGGGAACCGGGAAATTATATAAATATCTGGATTTTAACGGTGGATTGATGATGATGTATAATAGTAATCTTCAATTTACCAACGCTACACAGTTGAACGATCCGTTTGATTGCCATCCTTCACTAATTGATTTCTCTAATGTTCCGAAAGAAGCATGTGGAGGATGGACTCCGGAAATAATCGAAGAATTAAAAAGGGAACCATTTCGTAGAACTAGAGAGGAGGCATGGATATGCAGTCTTTCTAAAATTCATAATTCAATTTTAATGTGGAGCTATTATAGCAAGCATCAAGGAATTTGTATCGGTCTGGATATGGAAAAAGCCCAAAAGTATCTTTCTCGTATGTATGGTAGTGTGATGATTGGTTGCTCGGAAGTGGAAGTACAATATAAAGATATTGTAGAAAAACCTGATTTTTTCAAGGACGCAAAAGACTTTTTTCAGTATCAAATATCGACAAAAGCCAAAGCTTGGGAGCATGAACAAGAAGTGCGTTTATTTATATTAAATCCATGGTCGACATATATGAAGCTGCTACCATGGCAAAATGATAATAAAGGTCCGATTGATTGGAAAGAAGTAAGAGCCTTCCTCGAAATTGGAGGAGAATGTTTCGACTCCGTATATTTAGGAGTCAATATGAATACCGAAGAAAAGTCAAAAATAATCCATGTTGCTAGAAAGTTGAATCCCTACATTAAGATTTTTCAAATGGAAATTGATTCAAATGCTTTTAGGTTAAATACAAAAATAATAGAGTAATATATACCAAGAAACTGACAAAAATAACAAAGAGGAGACCATAGAAGTCCATACTTTTCAACAATCGCGACAGTTTAAGAGGAAATTCATCCATGACTGACAAGCGAGATTTGTAGTTGACTTTGCTTTTGTATAAATAAACAATGAACCCTATACAAGGTTATTCTATAATATATATTCATGAGCACATTAGAACTGAAATCCATAGCCGAGTTACAAGACCTGGCATTCTTCATCCCCGACTATCAGCGGGGTTATCGATGGACCCGACAACAAGTAGAAGACCTGCTCAACGACATCCTTGAATTCAGCCAAAAGGAAAATGCCGGCATCTATTGCCTGCAACCGCTAGTGGTCGTCAGAAAATCGTCAGACGAACAACTGTTGGACAAGATACGCCAAGCCGACGACCTGAGCGAAGTGAAGCGCCTACTGAACGGGCAATGGGAAGTAGTGGACGGCCAGCAACGACTGACAACCATACGCCTCATCCTAGAAGTGCTACAGCATCCTCGTTTTTACGACATCAAGTATGCCACTCGTGAGAAAAGTGCCGAATTTCTGAACAAGATAGCCCGGCAGGACACCACACAAGAAAACGAAGACAACATTGACTATCACCACATCAGTCAGGCTGTCATTGTCATCCGCGAATGGATGGAAAAGAAAAATACCGAAAAATTCCTGAGCGTATTACTGAAACAGGTGAAATTCATCTGGTATGAAACACAGGAAGAGAACCCCAAGGAAGTATTCACACGGCTGAACATAGGAAAAATCTCGCTGACCAACGCCGAACTGGTAAAAGCCCTGTTACTGAACAAATCGAACTTCGACAGTGCCGAGGACAACAAAATAAGGCTGTGGCAACAGGAAATATCCATGGAATGGGATGTCATGGAATATGCTCTACAGTCCAGCGAATTCTGGCTTTTCCTCAACAAGCCCAATAGCGAACGGCCTACACGCATTGACTTCATCTTCGACATGATTTGCCACAGCGACCTGCTGCAATGCAAGGACAACAATGAAAAAGAAGCGGCCGATGACTATAAAACATTCCGCTATTTCTACCATTACCTGACCGTGCAGAAGCAACAAGGAATTCCGATGGCACAGGCCACCCACACCATCTGGGAGAAAGCACAGGAAATCTTCCAGACCCTGCAGGAGTGGTTCGACGACAAGGAGCTGTACCACTACATCGGATTCCTGATTTGCATGGGCAAGAGTGTGGACGAAATTTACAGCCAGTGGACACGCTACACGGCCAAATCGGATTTCAATAAAACATACCTGATGTCTGAAATCAAGAACAGCCTCCGCGGCACAGATATTGAAAACACCTATTATGAAGTCAATACAGACGATAAACAGAAGCATAATGGCGGAAGCAAAACCAACTGCCGCCCTATCCTGCTGCTGCACAACCTTCAGACGGTCATCAATCAGAACAACGTGCTGACCGGAAACAAGAAATACGACGACGGCGTGTTCTACAAGTTCCCCTTCCACCTGTACAAATCGGAAGGATGGGATGTGGAGCACATCGACTCAAATACCGAGAACAAGCTGAACACCATACAGGCACAACGCGAATGGCTGCTCAATGCCTACTTCGGACTTCAGGACAAGGCCTATCAGCAACTCCGTGAGCGGATTCAAGACTTCTTCAGGCAATACACCGGAAAGGCCTACGAACAGAGCGATAACCCAGACAAACAGGAAGAACGCAACACCCAGTTCGGAGAGCTGAAAAATGCTATTGAAGACATCAACAGCAGCAGGCGGCTGAGCCAGGACGAAAAGAACAGGATATGGAACTTTACCCTGCTCGATTCGTCGACCAACCGGAGCTACGGCAATGCCATATTCCCTGCCAAACGCAGGGCTATCATCGGTAAGGACCAGGGTAAGAAAGTGGGCACACCCCAAACCGATGAGGAAGGACAAATAATGGATAGTAAGCCCGAGAATGCTTCCTCGTCATTCATCCCGCCATGCACCAAATACGTATTCCTGAAATATTACAATACGGTTTCGTTCGACCCCAACACATGGACCAAGGACGACGCCAAGGCTTATGAAGATAACATAAAAGAAGTACTTAAAGATTTTCTGTCATGAGTGAATACAGCCAAAAGGTCTCATTCTGGGACCTGCTAAAAAGAAAAAATATAGTTATCCCCATCATCCAGCGCGACTATGCCCAGGGCAGGAAGGGCAAGGAATTCCTACGCGAGCGTTTTCTCAAGCAACTGTTCGACGCCTTGCAAGACGATGCCGAGCCGCTGGTACTGGACTTTGTATATGGCAGTACGGAGGAAGACACCCTCTATCCGCTAGACGGCCAGCAGCGACTCACTACCCTCTGGCTGCTGCACTGGTATCTGGCACTGCGCGCAGGCACGCTGTCCGAGGACAAAAACATACTGAAACATTTCTCGTACGAGACCCGTGTCTCATCCAGAACATTCTGCCATAAGCTCTGTAGCATCAGCCAGCCCTATCAGTCACAAAAGACTGATATAGCCGGCTTTGTACGCAACCAAAGCTGGTTCTACTCCGCATACGAGCAGGATCCTACCATACAGTCCATGCTGCGCATGCTGGGGGGGACGGATATCAAGGACAACAATGATATTGACATTATCGACGGCATTGAAGAATATGCCACGCAGCTGAAACTTACTGAGGATAAAGCAAAAGAGCTGCTGGAACGGCTGAAAAGCGCGGATTCCCCCATCAGCTTCTACCTGTTGAACATGGAGGACAAGAACATGCCCCTGACCGACGACCTCTACATCAAGATGAATGCCCGCGGCAAGACACTGACCGACTTTGAGAATTTCAAAGCCGACCTGCTGAAATACAAGTTGTCGGACCGGGAATACCTGATACCGGAAAACGATACCAGCGAAAACAGCTTCAGCCTACTGCTTGATACCCGGTGGACAGACTTGTTCTGGCCATACCGTTCGGCCGAATACCACATTGACGAGATATACCTGAATTTCCTCAACCGTTTTTTCCTCAACTGGTACATCGCCCGCTGCAACACGGACGCCACAGTAGAAGAGGTAACAGCCCGCGATTTCTACAAGCAACTGTCAGCAGCCATAAACGGTAAAAACAAGGACTACCGCTACCAGAGTATCTCCATCTACAATCAGATGCTTACCCGTGAGTGTATCGCCTCACTTCAGACCTGCCTGAACCGCCTGTACGATCTTTATCAGAAAGCTATAACCGAATATGGCAAAGAACAGGCATCACAAGTAGTGGACAGCCTATTAAGCCCTTATTGGGAAAACAAAGCGAACGACAACGAGAGTGGAAAAACAAAGAAAACCTTCTATTTCATCCCCAGATATGAAACAGGAAACACTCCTGACTCCATCAACCTTCAGCAACAGGTAGTGTTCCATGCCGTCTGTGTATATCTTACTACTTGTCAGACTATTGATTTCAGTCGTTTGAAAGAATGGATGCATGTAGTCTGGAACATCGTTGAAAACAGCTACATAGACAGCGAACAGAGTGTCAGTGCCATCCGTTTCTTCGACCGGGGACTTCATGCACTACCCAGGCTTCAGGATTGTGAAAGCACCTGCCAGGCATCCGACGACATCATCACTTTCTTGGCTGGGACAGACGAAGGCCAGCTGAAAAACATATTCGGACGCAGACAACTGTTGGAAGAGATAGCAAAAGCCCGACAGATAAAGGCAGACAACAGTTGGAAAGAAAAAATAGATGCTGCCGAACGCTTTGCATTCTTCAAAGGCGCCATAGCATTCCTGTTCAACAATGAGAAAGGTGAAACAGATTGGAGCAACTTTGACCGGAAACTGGATACGGCGCAACTGCTATTTGACAAGGATGGCGTCAAAATAGAACAGAAAGTACATGCGCTACGCACTTTGTACAGCTACTGCAACAATTGGGATGCACAGTTCTGGCGGTATGCCAAAATATTCAATGGCAGCGCGAATACCTGGAAGAATAGCATTCTGACCAAAGTTGGTAACGACAACAGCTATACATACGCAACGCCAGTCCACTACCTGCTGATGGGAGACGGCCCGTCGGAAAAGACGAGTGACGACCGGCGCATGCGACTGCTGACTAACGAATCGATGGTCAGCTTCCTCGTGACCGAGAACAAGAACGAATCGGACATGTATATCAGAGATCCGCATGACGCACTATACTACTGCGGCTACAAATATGGGGTAATGCTGAACTTTGAGCGTCGCGATACTTACCTGAATCTGCTCTTGGATGAAGGTGTCATTGAACTGACCGACAGGAACCGACGGATAGATAATACCGGACTGTTCTGGGGTGACTTCAACATCAACTTCCTCTATCATGCACGAAACGGCCGTACCCTACACTTGCAGTGGTATCAGCAACGCAGTTACAATGCGTATGACATCTATCTGATGACTAACGAGTGGAGTTACAAAATGCGCCCTGACTCCCTGGAAAATGAGCTAGGTGACCGTAAGAAATACTATTGCTTCAATGTAGAGAACCCTAACGATGGCACATCAATAATAGAACAATTTCACAAACAAGTAGAAGAAATTTTTTTTGAATTTATGAAGGTGTAGTTGATTTACACCTTCATAATAATAAAGTATTATATTTTTTTTATTTTTTTTCACTCAATTAGATCTTTCTATATAAACTGCCACTTTAAAACGATTCTCCAATGGCTTTGTATTATCGTTTTGGCTGATTACTGCTTTGAATAATTTATTCCATCCCATATCAAGAAAGTCCTTAATAAGCTTCCCTTCTTCTTCGGGAATTACACCAATGACTGCTTTTACATCATTCACTGCTTCTGCACCACCTGCTACTTTTGCACCATCCACTGCTTTTCCTTTAAATTCCCAAAGAGCCCCTACTTGTTTTTTAAAACCTGTTAGATTATAGTCCTCAAGATTTAATATCAATTGAACTGTATCTCCCACTTTAATTTCTTCCCAAGATTTTGCACCTTCACACTCAAGGATTTTTTTTAAACCGAATTCTTTGTAAAATATTCCCATAACTATATTTATTTATAATTAAAAATATCATTATCAAATTGTTGCTCAACAGACATTTGCCTGATTTTATCAAGCCAGTCAATGATTCTTCGAGGTGAATTTTTAAATTCCTCAGTCTGTTGTCTCTCAATAGCCAACGCAATCAAAGAGTATTCTCTTTCCAGTGATGTTGAGAATACACCCTGGTCATCTGTATTGATTGAAACAGCAATATCATGTTTGTTGTAAGGAGTATTCAAACCACTATTATAGAATTTAAGTATAGGATGTTCATCATAGTTTGACATTTCTCCTATTTTGTAATTGGAAGTAGGATTACATTCAATAGATATTCTTTTGCTTTCAATTTCTTGAAGTAATTGTTCCTGTATTGCTTCAAGAAGTTTGTAGAAGTCTTCTACATAGCTTCCTTTTATGGTAAAGGCTACAGCTTCTGCTCCTCTTTCTATAACATCATTTCTATGGTACTGATCGAACAAATTTAATGCATTCATATTGAATTCAGCAATTTCTATTCCATATTCATGATTCTCTGCATAATTGTCCCATTCTTGCTCTAATTCATTTTCATAATCAGTCTTTTCCTTAATACTTCCAAATTTCGGATTGTTTCCTCTAAGAACCCAAGACCTATAATAATCATTGATGTTGTCTTTGATATTAGGATTATTTAATAAGTTATAATTCAACTCACCATCCTTATACAATTCTCCCTGATATACTTCGTAAAAATACTGATTAAAAACGCCTTCAAGGTAATAACACAGAGGGCTAAACCCAAAGAGCCTTTTACACTTATGATGTAGCCATGCCATGTTATCAAGCAAGACCTGCTTAGTACAGCATATAGTGTTATAACGCATTGAATAGTATTTTCTTACGTCTGTACCTAGTACAAGGCAATGGCCTAATCTATCACCATTTTTCAAGTTAAAATAAATCATAGCTTCCTCAACTGCACGGAGTCCATCAGCTATGTCAAAAAAATCTTCTCCCACATGATAAGTAATATTCAGGTCATTAGGTCTCTGTCTACCATTGTTCTTTATATTATGATTCTTCAGAAATCGGAAAGCTTGGGCAAATACTTCCGGTCGGCAATAAATTTCGGAATTGGCAGCATCAATTCCTACAACATATCCAGACAAAGCATAATCTTCTGATCCTACCCCCTGATACTTTGCATTATTACGGAAGTTATGAATCGCAAAAGCTCTTTTTTTGATATCCTCTCTCAAATCTTTGTGTCTGTATTCCTTATCGTTTCTTTTATCTCGACTTTTTATGAAATGAAAGATAATGGAGAAATTAAATCTGTATTTCTCATCAATACTATCTGCTATTTCCTTTATTTTTTCTGCTATTCCCTCTTCTGTTGTATCAGGGACTATTCGAGTTTCCAAATATCTCTCTTTACCATTTATTAGAAATGATTCTATTGCTGCCTTATATAGATATTTCTTATACTTTTTTACAATAAACCTATCTTTTATTTCTTCAAACAAAGTGAAATTATGAAAACCTACAGTGGAGTTTAATTGTACAACCGCATTACGGAATTTAATCTTATAACAAAGATAAGCATAAAAAAGTGAACTTATATCTTTATAGTCATCACACCCTTCCAACAATAATTTAAAAACCCTATACATCAGTTCTCTTTCAGAAGAAAGTACCGATCTAATATTATCCTTATTATAATGAGGTATTCTAATATAGTCTAAATCTTGATAATCGGATCTGTTATCAAAATGCCTTGATGTTTCTTTCGCTTTGGACAGTAAAAATTCCAATGAATGGGATTCTAATAATTGACGTTTAGCAGACTCTTCTATTTTACTATCTACAATAGCATTGTTTACATGATTCATTTCATCGTCAATTATATTTAACAATTGAGCAAAAGTAAGCCTATCTTTTTCTAAAAGCAACTCAGTACGTGAAGCTAAATATAAACGTATAGCACATGCTCTATACATTTTTGCATAAAGGTCCTTATCCCATCCATAAGTTTTCCGCAAGCTATAAACTTCGGAAAAAACATCCTCCATACTCGTAATACTATTCATTATCGAAAGCCAACTCATATCAAAATTATATGAAGAACCTTTCAAGTGCATGTGAAGATCTGTCATTCGATTTTTAAACAGAGCATTCAGCTCCTTATTATCATGATCAATATATGCCGGCCAATCAAAGTATTTCCTTTTGGACTTGTTAACAATATCGAGAGAGGCTGCAAATACAGTGGTAAATGTATCTTCTCCAAAGAGATTTGAGACATTATGCCATCTTAATAGTTTAGAATAACGGCATACGGGGTCATTATTTTTATAATAGATTGTCTTACAAGCAAAATGCAATAACATATTAAATACAGACTGGTCGAAAGATTTCAGCTCTTTATGAGCTTTCAAAGGTTCCATCCATTCAGAAATTACAACTTGCCCTACCATGGATTCTTGATCTAAAGTATTATAAGTGTTTACTTTTCTTAATAAGAATTGAATTTGGGATTCATTCATCTCCGTATCTGGACGTGGCAATTCACTATGGTTATATTTACCATCCTTTTGCAACATATCCGCACAAAAAAGGACTTCATCGCCATCCTGTTCCTTCAAAACAGCTTTCAGCGCATTACTTAAATGTTCCATTATATTATAGATTTAATAGTCAAAAAGTTGTTTTATCTCTTCTACTGTAAGTTTTTCATTTATAGTATTGAATAATTCGGACATTTCCTCCTTATTTTTATGTAGTTCCAAAATTTTTTCTTCAACGGTATCTTTGCAAACCAAACGATATACCTTAACATCATTTTCCTGACCTATCCGATGAGTACGTGCAAAAGCCTGACTTTCAACAGCAGGATTCCACCAATCATCTAGAAGAATTACTCTATCGGCAGCAGTAAGATTCAGTCCTGTTCCTCCAGCCTTTATACTTACCATCATAACTGCAGCAGAAGGGTCATTCTGGAATGTATTGACAAGTGTTTGTCTGTTACGCGTATCACCTGTAAGTATTAACGGGTTCAGTTTTTTCAGTCCCGGATGCTTTATAAGCAACTCCAAAGCTGAAGTAAATTGTGAGAACAACAATACTTTATGATTTTGTGAAACGAAATCCTTTATCAGTTTTATTGCGAAATTGAATTTAGAACTATCTATAATCGCTTTTCCACTCAGACTAAGAGGCAAAAGACTGGTGTTTACACAGCATTGTCTTAATCTTAATAACCCCTCAAGTGCTATACTGGTCAATCGTCCACTTGTTCCATCACTCATAGCAAGAAGAAATGTTTTTCTTACTTTGGAATATATTTCTCGTTCTTCCTTCGAAAGTTCTATATATACGTTTTCCACTACCATATCAGGCAGATTTAAAACCTCATCCTTTGTCCTTCTTAATATAAACGGTGACAGGAGCATTTTAGACAGTTCCACTACCCTCTTTCTATCGTTAGTGTCAGTCAAACTCTTGATTTTATTATATATCAGCTCAGTTTCTGGTTGTATAAGTTTAAATTGTGCCCATATTTCATCAATAGAATTTTCAATGGGAGTACCACTAAGGATAATCAAATAATGCCTGTTAAGTGACTCTATGGCTTTATGACGGTGTGTATTGTCATTTTTTACCATTTGTCCTTCATCTACTATTATTGTATCAAATTCTCTTTTGTGGTATTCCGAAGCATGAATCCTTATGGCTTCGTATGACTGTATTTCAATTCTTTCTAATAATTGGGGAGTAAACTTCATTATCTCATTTTTCCAATTTGCAGTAAGTGAAGCTGGACATATTACAAGAAATCTGTTATTTTCTTCAGTTATTGTAGTAAGATAAGCCAATGTCTGTAATGTCTTGCCCAATCCCATATCGTCAGCAAGCAGCCCTCCCCTATGATTCTTTCTGAGCTGAGACAACCACATAACGCCATCCATCTGATATGGTTTCAAATGTACATTCACATTTTCAATAACTATCGAATTAATTTTTTCTCTTTCGTTATCAGATAAAGGTATTATAGGTTTATAAAAATTCTCAATATTTATATTATTAGGAATCAAACTACCGATAAACTTCTCAGGAGTAAGATTCTTTATCTTATCAGAATCAAACAAATTAAAGTTACCATCCGACTCTACATAATTTCTGCTATTAAGATATGCATGAAGAATATCTTTTATATTTAAAGAATCAGGACTTTCTTCATTTGCAGACGAAAACCACTCTATTCCATTCTTATCTCTATGATATGAAGCCGTAGAGTATGTTCCTTTAGAAGAGGGTAAATAGAGTTTCCATCCCTTAGATATAAGTTCTGTAAGTACCTTCACATCGGGCTTGTCTAACGATAAAGTGCTGTATAATCTGTCAATATTTAAATCAATAGATTCTATAAATATATCTTCACCCTCTTTATCTCTGTAAAAGAAATCGTTATTATCATTTTTAATTGGAATGGAAGTATAACATATTGGATATAATGTAGCAGAATCTTCATATCTAAATCTTAGATTCATTTTCTTCCACCACGCCCAAATATCTGATATATAAATTTCTCCCCCGCTAAGTTTTCCTTTGCAAATAGGTATTTTATCTGGGGAAACAGAGTTTTTCAGAACAGATGTTATATTCTTTATTTTTCTTAGAGATGAATTTTTCCCTCCAGAACGCTGGTATATCCATTCATGATTAGACAAAACTTGAATTAGTTCTTCATTCACCATTTGCACTGGAAAGAAAATAAACGGCTGTTCTTCCTGTCCAACCATAAACAGGATTTGAGCCAAACGGTCTGTCTGAAAAGTTTTGGAACGACGAATATCGTCTCCGTTTACTTTTCTTTGAAACGGAGACAAAGACCTGGAACCTGTTTCCATACAGACTTCAATGTCAATATTTCGGTTTGAAGTCGTATTATTCAATATACACACAAACCTGTATTCCATCAATCAAACTTATAAAAATAATTAAAGCTATCTATCATTCTTTTCTTCAGCTTATTCTTTTTTTCATCATTACAACTTATCTGATGATATGGCAAAGCTGAAGATTGTATTTTACCTGCAAAATCAAAATCATCAATTCTACATCCACCGTCACAAATATATCTCAATTCACAGTCTTTACAAGGGATAACATTATCAACCGAAGTAGCCAAATGTATTTCTTTACCTTTTCCCATGAAAAAAGACATTGGTTTCTCAGTAACATTTCCGAATGATTCCATTTCGTTTATTCTGTTACAGAAATAGACATTTCCATCCGAACTGACAGATATACCTCCTAATCCACAATTTATAGCTACCAAATTTGCAGTATGCCCAGCAAGGAAGTTCTCATAATCTGCATTTTCATCAACATGCTTTTCTATATCCTTTATTATTGCAGAGTATTTTTCGTTCTCTTCAGCTGTAAAATGCACATCTCTACCAGGAAGAAGCTTCTTGCTAAGTTTGAAGAATACATCTTTACCTGATGTTTTTTCTTTTATCAAATCGACCAGATTTTTGTATCGGGTCTGTGTATTCTCATTAAGATTGTCATAAGTAAATGTAGTAGCGACAGATGTCTTTACTCCAGCATTGGCAAATTTCACAATAGTATCTACAACTTTTTCAAAATGCCCACTTCCTCTTACCATGGAGTTTGTTTCTTCATCAACACCATCAAGGCTGAACTGAATTTCATCAATAAATGGGGCCAATTCATGTATCAATTTATCTGACCACAACAATCCATTGGAAAGAACAGTACTTTTCAAACCTAAATCATGAGCATGACTTATTATTTGCGGGAAATTTTTAAACATAAGAGGTTCTCCACCAGAGAAAGTTACAAATTCTCCTCCATTCTCTTTGAATGAGGTCAGCACTTTCATCCAGTCTCCTAATGTTAATTCATTCTCAAGTTTATTCCCAGACAGCATGAAACAATGTTTGCATTTAAGGTTACATGCATTTGTAATGTATATATTAAGCATTTTGTAACCTTCAAGATATTCTTTAGTCACCTCAGCATTGACTCCTGCAAATCTTCTTGCAAAAATTGCAGCTAAGACAATCTTTAAGTCACCCATTGCTTCTTCACTATCCACTGTTTCTATTATATCACCAACGCACTTTCCAGAACGTAGCATATTTAGGAAATCCATCTGTCTGGCATTATAAAGAACAATCCAATTTGCTGTTTGTACGGCAATAATCAAATAGAAATTATTGATTTTTTCTACAACTATTTCATTAGGGAAATGAAGTATATCATCGTAATTCAATTCTCCATTCATAATCCATCAAAACTTATATAAATAAAAAATGCCCCACTTTTAGGGGCATCAATTTTTTGTAAACCAAAATTAGTTCTGATTTACATCACAACGTTTGAAGCAATACATGGCTCCTACACGCTCCGCATCAGAAATCTTCTTTTCTGACCAGCTGAATGAAATTGTCTTTTTCATATTTAACTTATTTTTATTTAATTAATAATATCTGTTCTCTATTAACTGGGTTATTAAAGTACAGCAACTTTTCAAATCTTCTATATCTATTGTCTCAACAGGACTATGCATATATCTACATGGGATACTTAATAATAAAGTACGTATTCCACTACGGCTAATCTGAATGACATTAGCATCAGTACCGGTTGGACGTGCACAGACCTCTATTTGGTAGTGAATATTCAAATTCTTGGCCAAAGATACTACTTTTTTTGTAATTTCATTGTCCATATTCGGACCAATTGCAATAACAACACCTTTTCCCAATTTAATATCACCGTCTCTTACTGGTGACATCCCAGGATAATCTGTTGCATGAGTTACATCCAAAACAATACAAATATCCGGGTTTATAGTAAATGCAGCAGTTTGAGCTCCTCTTCCTCTGAGTTCTTCCTGAGTTGTAGCAGCATAATATATGTCATCATTACATTTTTTCCCTGCAAGTCCCTGAGCTATTGAAACCATTGCAGAAAGTGAACATCTATTATCCATAGCCTTACCTATCAACCTATTTCCTTGCTGATATGTTACTGACTCCAAAGTTCCTATACTACCAATCTCAACTAACTCTAACGCTGAATCCTTACTATCTACGCTAATATCAATCCATAAATCTTCAGGATTCAATGATTGTTTAGAAACAGACTCTTTTTGAAGATGAATTGGTTTAACCCCTATAACTCCCTTAACAATCCGATTGTCAACACCCTTAATCAAGACTGTTCTACCAGGAAGAATATTAGTATCTATGCCACCTATTTCATCAAAATACAAATAACCATTATTATCAATATAAGTTACTATAATTCCTATTTCATCAGCATGGGCTGTTATCATTATCTTTTTACGCTCATCTCCACAACCACATTTGACTGCAACAGCATTACCTATATTAGTAAGATTAATTTCGTCAACATATTGAGACATTTCTTTGCACCAGATATCAATAACATCCTTTTCATAACCAGATGGTGCAATTATACTTGATACATGCTTTAAAAAACTTGTATTAAACTCCATAATATCATTTTTAAGGTACAAATTTAAAGAATTTTATTGGAAATCCTTACTAAAAACTCAGTTATAACTAAACTTATGAAAAAATTATATCTCTTATGCTTCATCAGTATGCAGAAAGCTATAACCAATAAACAAGTATGGTAGGTTGTAAAAATCAGCTATTCACTAATATATTGGACAGAAAAATAACGAATTATATGAGGAGGATGTATACAGTAGTCAAGCCTAACAATTACTATTGTTCTACTAAATTTCATAGTATCATAAAATGCAAGCACAAATGCCAACAAACGGACTGTACCATACAAAAAACGATACAAACCAACGTCAATCTCCATATTATCTCACTTCACAAAGATTTAAAGACAACCCGAAAATACGTATTCTATTTGCGTAATATTGCACACCATTGATGAATATGCTACATCACTAAAAAAAGGGGTAAAAATACCTCGTTCTTGTAACTTATTTGCTGGAAAACTTTGAAATTCAACAAAATACAATTATCTTTGTCTTACAAAAAGAATGTAACATCATATAACTTATTGATAGTCAATAAGTTATAATGACTAAAAATGACAAAAAAGTAGACTTCTGTACCTTTTAGAGCTCCAAATATCTGATACTCAGAAACTTGCAATTACTGCATCGGCATATTTCGATTGTATACCTCATTGTAAATGTCTGTTACTTTAGGTGAGAAGAAACCATCTCGATACCAATTGATTTGAATTGCGACTAATTCTTGGTTTGAAATCAACTCCATATGTGGTTTAATCTGCTGCATATTTCGCTGTAGTTCCAATAATTTACGAAGCATTTCGCAACGATACTCAAAGGTATAATTGCCTTGATTATGTCCATCTGCATCTTGTGCAACTTGTCCATTTCGGCGTGTCGCATATCGATTCTCCGATATATTACGACCTGCCACCATCTCATCTCGATACCTTAATAGAGGATCCATCCACTGGTTGCCATTGTTAATAAGGGCTTTCATTGATTTATCTTCCTTCACAACAGTACAGACCCAACAACCAAATCGACTCTGGCCACAAGACGGTTGAGTTTTATCAGTTATCACAGTTGGACACTCATAATCATCAGCTGTTGCATCAGCATAAATTTGAAACAACTTCTTATTATCATATCCCCAAGGCGAAGGCTCGTTATTAAGAATATACCAAACCTCTTCTAAATATAAATCCTTAATTGGAGGATATGTATAAGTATTGGGATTCAGAGGATGTTTTGTCAGACGCTTACCCTTGATTTCGTGGCGGCGTATAGACTTGGCACGAGTTGCACTCTCTGTAAGACGTGTACCAATAAGAACTATTGCTTCTCCCATTGCATCTACTCTATCCAATATAAATTGCGTAGTAGGCTTAATCTTTAATCTATCAGTACACCATCTGAAAGTGTTATTAGGTACAGGGTAGCCCTTACCCAAGAAACTAATCCAAAAACTATCCTCTAATTTCGGAACTGTTGTTTGAACATTGATTGGCAATTTCTGCTCGATAGCGGCTGATTGAATTCTATCCATCACCTCAACAATATAGTCTGTGATGATCGGATTCTCAACAAGTGTATCATTATTTACAACATACACTTGTCGAGCAAGGGCGATATTCCCTAAGTCCTTTCGTATAGCGAGCAACGCTCTCCATACCAAAGTTAGGACAACCGTACTATCCTTACCTCCGCTAAATCCGATAATCCAAGGTATATTATTATCATTTTCAAGATACTGTTCCTTGATATCATCTATTATATAATCAATACGTTTTGACATTACAAGTTATCTTTCTGTGATTTTAATAATACACGAACATCAACATCTAACAAGTTTGCAATCTCTTGTAGTTGGGCAATAGACGGCTGTGACTTATTGGAACACCATCTTGAAATTGTATTCTCGGACTTACCCATTTGCTCTGCCAACCATCTATTGGTTCTTTGCTTTTCTGCAAGTACCACTTTTATTCTATTCATCACCATTTGTTGATTATTCGACATTAGCATTTAAATTATACTCGTTATATTGCAAACAAAAGTACATATAATTTCCCATATAGCCAAGTAGATAAGCAACAAAAACATCGTTTAAAGGAATGACTACAGTTGGTATAAAGATATGCAAAAGAACACATGTATCATTTTTATCCATTCCATCAATGAATTTCACCTTTCAAAAAAATTATGCTGCACAAACATTATGTTCGCGCAGCATAATACAAAGTTCGCTCACACCCTATAGCTCAACTACATAAAATCAGTCATCTACCTCGTGTCGCTTGGCAATTTGGCGCATTTTTACTTGGTAATTTGGCACACCATAACAATTATTCCACCTTACATCGCCCATCCAACACTCCGGCAAAAGATTCATCTCTCTTAGAAATTCCAAATCGTGTTGCCATCTTTCTTATCTGTTGCTTTCTTTGCCATAATTCGTATTATTTTGTTTCCTTAGATGTTGATAAAAGGATTTCCCAATGCCCCTAAAAGAACTTGTCACAACTCGTTTTATAACATTCCTTGCTTTCATGCGCTCCAGTGTTATCCTCATTGCTTTCTCCAAAACTTTGCATTGCTTCGCTAATGTAGAAATACTAATGAGGGTTTTCTGCTATAGAGAAAGTATCTTGTTATGCCCCTATTGCGCCCCAGTTATGGCCCTTGTCATGCCCTAACTGGTCGTTTGCTGGTCTCTTTTGGTCGGAATGTTAGTTTCTTGCCCCTTCTCCAAAACCTTCACACAAACAATTGCTTTCATGATAAAGGCAACGAAATGGTATTGCGGTTCTTTAACACCCAATGCCGACAACTCACGACACAGGAACTTTAACATGTAGCGTTCAATTTAAAATGAATCATGGTATATATACTTTACATATAGCACCATTCATCGCTAAATGAATCCAACTCATGGTATTATACTTCTTTTCTATATCCATACCCCATCGCCTACCAACATTCTCAATCTCATCATCAATATTATTTTCCGTTATTTCCTCAGGATTTAAATGAGTGTTATGTTGATTTATCCAACAATTCCAAGCCTCGCTCTTGATAAATTTTTCTTTTCTTTCCTCAAATGGCAGATTGGTGGGTAACATTTTTTTCAATCGATAAATACCCAACTCCCAAAGATACAAAATTCTATAAGTAGGATCTAATTCCTGTTTTCTCCTTTCTTTTTCAAGTATTGCCAAAAACTCAGGATCCCAGATCTCTGGCTGTTGCTGCCAATAATGATTTAATGCTTCATTGTCGGCTTTTTGCATTGCCTCGATTCGCTTATAATCTTCTACTTGGTATCTTACGACATAAGGGCTTTCACTTATGGTCGGAGTATTACCATACCATAATTGATTAACCTTTGGTTGTTGCACTGCAAAGATTGAAGACCCCATACTAAAATCACTCCTGGATAATTCTTGATATTTAACGATCCAAGAGTCGTTTCTATAATATAAGTTCAATAGATAAAGCGCAGCCATTGAATGTAAAAGAGCTTTTATATTGCCATCTTTGAGAGAAGCGAATCTATCATGTTTTACAGCTTGATATGCCTTTTCCCAAAATGTACCAGATCTTTTATGGGCATTCTTTAATGGTCTTAGAACTCTATTCTCTTCTTTGATCAAATTGAAGAATGGAGCAACAACCAAAACTCGTTTATCATGTGTCGCCCATTTTATATCAATAAGTTTTAAGCAATCCTCATCAAAAAACAAACTTTTATCTCCACGTGGTTTTGTCCCACCATTGTCATAATACAATTCCTTGGAAATTGCTTCTATCTGGACGCAGCATCGTATAAGCAAATCTGCTATGTAGGGTGAAAACGTCTCCAATTGGGAATTACATGGTTTAGTAATTTCTTTACCATGCTCATGAGTCGTAATTTCATCCGTTATAAATATAAAATTAGAAACATTAATGAATTCTTTTTCGAGACTCAAATATGTCTGCCAAAATATATCTGATTTTTTCATATAAATAAAATTTATCCATCACCGCCCCATAAAAACATGGATAGCAACAATTTACCAACAATATTCTATTCCTGTAAATCAAACGCAATCGTTCCACCTTGTATCCAACACTCCGGCAAACATATCCATCTCTCTCTTGGGAATCCCTAATCGTGTTGCCAATTCGCGCCATCCTTTCACAACTTCAATCACCTCTGAAATAATCTTCTCCGCAGTGTTTCGATTAAGCATATAATCCTCGCAGGCATCAAGCAATATGCTTAAATCCGCCTTATTGGAAGTAGCCGAGATAAGCAGACTTTGAAATTCACTCAAAGTAGGGTTCATATCGTAAGCTGGAGACAATACCCATCCTTTTGCAGTCAACAGGAAACCATGATTGCGGAAATGGTCATCGCTGTTACCAATGCAGATATTGAAGGCTACACGACGGAAGAGTTCCTGCAGATTTCGCTCTACATCGGTACAGTTCTGAATAATGAAGTCAACTATATCCAAATAGCCGTGTCCAGTAGTTGCATTATCTCCATCACTTAATCCCAACAAGGTCATTGCGGATGCAAAATGAATACGTTTGCTATCGTTTGTTCTATCGAAACGTTGTGACAGCAATGTATGATATTTTTCTCCAGTTACCAGCACTTTGGTTTTTGCTACGTTTACTCCTGCTTTTGTAGCAAGCAAGTGGCTGAAATGCTCCCAAAGTCCGACATCATAGTCATCCTTGCGCGACGGAAACTTAGCCACATAAAGAGTTTTATCCGTATCTACAACATTGGCTTTAGGACGTGCTCCTCCTAATGATGTCCCAGGTTGTACAAGTTGTGCAATCCATTTCCTATCAGGAAGCATATTGTTTTCTTCGCTTTTCTCAATCTCAACACTGGCAGCAGTCAACTCCCGAATATCTGTCAGAGGTGGGATTTTCAACGATTCACTTACATTTATAAATTCACCATCAGGGGTTTCTTTAAAACGGAATCCACCCATTCGAGAGAAATCATCGATACCAGTCAAGAAATCGAAAGATGACAATCTCCTTACAGGTCGCTTTTCTTCCGCTGCCGCAATTTGCTCACGACGCAACAACAAAGTTCGTCCCCAACGATCCGGCAAAGCATCAGAAAAACATCCGAATATATCCTTGTCCGGTTGTGTATATTGCTGACCGGAATAATTGTTCAGGTCGTCACTCAAAAACAGACCGCTGTGCTTTTTCAACCACTCATTATTGAATGTAAAGCTATAGCTATCCGTGCCACGGAGAGACTCATAGCCCAATTCGCCTATGAGTTCCACTTCTTTGAGCCAATCGAAATCGGCATATACATACAACTTTTTCATAGATTATTCTTTCTTGGATGCACGTTCTCTTCTTTTCAAACTCAAATCTTGCAAAGCTTTTCCCATTTTATCTTCTTTGGCAAGCAATAGAATATCATCGTCAAGTTGCAATGCGTACAAAACACGTAGATAGATTCCTATTGCAACAGTAGGAATCCCTTTTTCTATTCGGGACACAGTAAGCGGTGAACAGGTGGCACGTTCAGCAACCTGAGCCACACTCAGATTCCGACGTAAGCGAGCCAACTTAATCTGCTCACCTACAATCTGCATCTTCTGCTCCAATTTTCGGGGAAGCTTGGTTCCCATTGTATTCTTTGCCATTACTACATCAATTTAAGGTGCAAAGCAACTATGTTGATGACTTTGCAATAATCAACCTATCATATAATATGCAAAAGTAATACTTTTTATTTATTTAATGATGTATTACACATAGTAAAATGCACATCTTGGCATAATTAACCATATACCTAATCTATTTTGAGCAAAAACTTCCAAAAACTAAATGCTATAATGTTGTTTGTAAGCATCATGTAAACCTATCAACAAACAATATGTTATTCGTTACAAACAATGCAAATTGTTCATCATACACTCATCATATCAAAGAACTATTTTGCTTACCGATGCAAAAAGATATGACTCCACGCTTAACTTGACTTTAATGACCGTTATTATATACACAGGCAATAAAGTTAAGTCAAATAGAGGGTGAGAAGAAAATTAGCCTACTGGGGATTTTTTCTTTTCGCCAGCAATCAATATCAGTCACTCAGTGTTCAATTTTGGAGGAGCAACCAGCAATATAGACATAGGCATAACACCAGATGAAATGCTACGCAAAATCTTCCGTAAACCTCATAGCACGACTGGCAAATTTGCACCAAAAACCACCTTTTTTATCAAAGTCTTTTCATTTGTTTTCTTGTACCGGAAAAACGCATTATCTTTGCAAAAGTTCAGCGAAGAATAAAGAGCAAAATCAGACTTTCCTACCGTTTAAGTTTCAAACCATTGGTAGTCAATCAGTCTAATATGCTGCATCGTAAGTGGTGATTACCAACGGTTAGCATATATCATCAACGATTATTAAGGCGTTCATTTTGAGCGCCTTTCTTTTTAGCCTTGTAAGCGATAGTTATCGTTTATAGGGCTCAGTAGATTTTTAGCGGGGATTATTTTTTATACTCGTGAAGTATTGCTTA
>ERZ894232.1548-NODE-1548-length-20896-cov-13.515474_pt1 | contig 20896 bp, 17 predicted proteins | sample MGYA00380296_ERZ894232 | MGnify/ENA primary metagenome ERZ894232 (study PRJEB32331, sample SAMN06328433) | human gut metagenome | biome: human gut microbiome; feature: stool | host: Homo sapiens | collected 2014-08-14 ... | reverse complement strand
GGCTGCCGACTTTATCGGCAGCCCCGAAAATTGCGAGTAGGTCGCGGCTTTGCCGCGCCGTTAAGCGAGCGTCGTGTATTTCCGTCAAGCCGCTTGGCGGCTTGGACGGCCCAAACGCCGCGAAGCGGGGTTTGGTATCAGTCTGTGAGCGGAGCGGACGCCTTCGTCCGCTCCCGAGGCTGCCGACTTTATCGGCAGCCCCGAAAATTGCGAGTAGGTCGCGGCTTTGCCGCGCCGTTAAGCGAGCGATTTTCGTGTATTCCCGTCAAGCCGCTTGACGGCTTGGACGGCCCAAACGCCGCGAAGCGGGGTTTGGCATCAGTCTGTGAGCGGACGCTCCCGCCCGACTCCGGCGAAGACGACGACTCCCCGGTTTTATTTATAAGGATACCGCCATGTTTCAAGCCGCAGTCGCCCCTCCCGGAAGGGAGGGGATGAAAAAGGTTTTTATCGGCTTTGCCGCCCCGTCAAGAACCCTTTCCCCCCTGAAAAAGGGGACCTCAAACCATAAAGGAATTTTTTGATGAACATACTCGACTGCATCGGACATACCCCCCTGGTCCGCCTGGAGCGCGTGTCGCACATGCTGGGCGCGAACATCTTTGTCAAACTCGAACCTCGCAACCCCGGCGGGTCCATCAAGGACCGGGCCGCGCGCGCCTACATCGAGGGCGCCATGAAGCGCGGCGAGTTGGCGCGCGGCGGCTGCATCGTGGAAGCCACCAGCGGCAACCTGGGCATCGGGTTGGCCGTGGTGTGCACCAAGCTCGACATCCGCCTCATCCTGGCCATGCCCGCCTCGGTCAGCCGCGAACGCGTGGTGCTGCTGCGGGCCCTGGGAGCCGAAGTGCTGCTTACCCCGCCGGAGCAGGGCATGAAGGGCGCGCAGGATAAGGCCGACTTCCTCAACAACGATATCTGGGGGTCGTTCCGCCCCAACCAGTTCGACAACCCCGACGGTCCGGCCATGCATTATGCGCAGACGGGCGTGGAAATTCTGGAGGAAGCCGCCGCCCAGGGCTTCCACGTGGACGCCTTTGTGGCGGGCGTGGGTTCGGGGGCCACGGTCAGCGGCGTGGGCCGACGCCTCAAGGAGGCCGACGCCGCCACCTTCGTGGCCGCCGTGGAGCCCGCCGAATCGCCCGTGCTGTCCGGAGGCTCCCCCTCTCCCCACGGCATTCAGGGCATAGGAGCCGGTTTCGTGCCCAAGGTTTTCGACCGTTCGGTGGTGGACGACATCCTCACCGTCTCCACCGACGAAGCCGTCAAGGCCGCCCGGCGCATGTTGGGCATGGAAGGCATAAGCTGCGGCATCTCGTCCGGAGCCAACCTGAACGGCGCCCTGCAACTGGCCAGGCGCCCCGAATTCAAAGGTAAAAACATCGTCACCGTGGCCTGCGACACGGGCGAACGCTATCTTTCCACCCCTCTGTTCGCGGGCTTTGCCGATCAGGCGTAAACCCTGTTTTCGCCCGCAGCCGTCCCCATCCGCCGACCGGCTCCGCGCACGACGGAAGGCACGCGCGCTTCGCCCTCCCCGAGGGAGGGAGTCTTCAAGCCATAAAGGAATGTTTGATGAACGAATGCCCCCTGCAAGGCTCCCGCCGCGATCTCCGGCCCGCCCGCCCCTTCGGCATGGACGGGCTGGACGCCGTGGCCGCCGCCCTGAGCCATCCCGATTCCCTGGCGGCCGTGGTCAACCCCACGGACTGCGATGCGCCCATGCCTTCGCAGGAAAAGCTGGTGGAAATTCTGGACCGCATCAAGGAGGTGATCTTTCCCGGCTATTTCGGTCCCTCGCGGGTTCACACGGAATCGTTGCGCTACCATATGGCCGCCAACCTCGATTCCATTTACCGCCTGCTGGCCGAGCAAATCCGCCGGGGCGGCTGTTTCGCCCGCGCGGACTATGCCAGAGACTGTCGGGATTGCGAGGAAGTCTCGCAGGACATGGCCATGCGCTTCCTGAAGCGGCTGCCGGATCTGCGGCGACTGCTCGCCCTGGACGCCAGGGCGGCCTATGAGGGCGACCCGGCGGCCACCAGCCCCGGCGAGACCATTTTCTGTTACCCCTCGCTGCTGACCATGACCCACCACCGCATCGCCCACGAGCTGTATCTGCTCAAGGTGCCGGTCATCCCGCGCATCATCACCGAAATGGCGCACTCGCGCACGGGCATCGACATCCATCCCGGCGCGTCCATAGGCGAAAACTTCTTCATCGACCACGGCACCGGGGTGGTCATCGGCGAAACCTGCATCATCGGCAACGGCTGCCGTCTGTACCAGGGCGTGACCCTGGGCGCGCTGTCCTTCGCCAAGGGCGAGGACGGCACCCTGGTCAAAGGCATACCCCGACACCCCATTCTGGAGGACAACGTGACGGTATACGCCGGGGCGTCCATCCTGGGCAGAGTGACCATCGGTCAGGGTTCGGTCATCGGCGGCAACGTGTGGCTGACCCACGACGTGCCGCCGGGCAGCAAAATCGTGCAGAGCCACGGCTCCAGAGCCAAACCCGGCGAACTGCAGGGCGACGCGGGCGCGCGGCGCTGAAGCCGGACGGCCGACGACATCGTCCGGCCGGACCGCTGAAAGAGTCGGCAATCCCGAAACATCGCGAGCCTCCCGCATAGCGGGGAGGCTCGCTCCGGGACGTATTCACGCCCGTTGCAAGTCCGCAAAATCATGCCATGCATACGCCCATGCCGACAACAAGAGTATTGCCCTCGCGATGTTGATTATTTAACCATATATAATTCAATACGTTTTTTGCATACGCTCCAAAGTCGACGCGTTCCCGCGCCCAAGCCCCGGGCTTCGCGTTCAGGCGAGGCCCGGGACGAATCCTCCCTTGCCCTCATGCGGGCTTGTTCCTTGTGACGGTTTACATGAAACGGGTCAGGAACAAGGAGACTTCCGGCACGTAGGTTATGATGAGCAGCATAATCAGCAAAGCCCCGAGCAAAGGACCCGCCGCCACGGCGATACGTTCCGTGCGTTCATCGGAAATGGCGGCGGCCACGAACAGGCTCTGACCGACAGGCGGCGTAATGAAGCCTATGGCGAGGTTGCACACCATGATGACGCCGAAATGGACGGGGTCCACGCCCAACTTGACCATGAGAGGCATGAGTATGGGGGAAAGGATAAGCGTGGCGGAAGCCGACTCCATGAGAGCCCCCACAATGAGCAGAAGTATGTTCACAATGAGCAGCATGACATACTTGTTCGAGGTGATGGAAATCATCCATCCGGAGAGCGCGTCGGGCACCTGCTCGACAGCCATCACATAACCGAACACGCTGGCCATGGCCACCAGGAAAAGCACGGTGGCGGCGGTGACGGAACTGTCGACCAAGGTCTCGACAAAGTTTTCGCGGGAAATGCCCTTGAGGACGAACATCCCCACCAGAAAACCGTACAAGGCGGCCACTCCGGCGGCTTCCGTGGGCGTCATGACGCCGCCGTAAATCCCGCCCAGAATGATGACAGGCACCATGAGGGCCCATTTGGCTCCCCAGACGGCACGGCCGATTTCGCCCCAGGTATGGACCTTGTCTTCCCCCTTCCAGCCGTTCCTTTTGGAAATCCACCACGCCGTCACGCAGAGCAGCACGCAGGTGATGATGCCGGGCATAATGCCGCTTACAAAAAGTTTGCCGATGGACACGTTGGTAATAACGCCATAGAGAACAAAGGGATTGCTGGGCGGAATCATGACGCCGATGGCGCTGGAGCAGGCGACGATGGCCGCGGAGAAGGCCTTGGAATAACCGCGCGCCACCATGGCGGGAATGGTGATCATGCCGATGGCGGCGCAAGTGGCGATGCCGGAACCGGAAATGGCCCCGAAGAAGGTACAGGCGATAACCGTGGCCATGGCCAGACCGCCGGTACGTCGGCCGATCATCATGTCGGCCAGGCCGATGAGCTGTCCCGAAAGGCCGCCCTTGCCCATGAAGATGCCGGCCAGAACAAAGAAAAATACGGCCAGCATAGGAAATGAATCCAAAGAGTTATAGGCTGTTTGCGCAATGATGTTCATTTGCAGGTAGCCCGAGGCGTTGACGGCAAGAGCGCCTGAAAGTCCCAGCACCACCGCGATGGGAATGCCGAGAATCATGCCGCCGAACAGCGTGACCATAAGCACGAAAATCGTGCTGTGTTCAAAGCAGACGACGGGAGCCGCCACCATGCCGAGAAATAGGGCGGCCAAAAGGAGTTTGAGCCAGCCTTCTTGTCGGACGAGCTTATACGTATCCTGAATGACGCGTACGCTCTGCATAAAAAATCCGAAAAACAGCACGGAATAGGGAATCCAGTATGGTATGCGGAGCGTGGCCGTTTGCTGAGGGAACTCGAATTGCAGACGGATGAGACGCACGGCCAGACACATGATGGTGACGGTAAGCGCCAGTGTGGCGATGTTGTTGAACATCAAAATGAAATTATGATACTTTTGAGGCACCAACCAGTCTATAAACGCCGTCATGCGAATATTTTCACGTCTTTTGATGACGAGAGGAACGGCAAAATATGTGCACCATATCAGACAAAACAGCGCGATTTCCTCCACGGCGGAGGTATCCACGTTAAATTTGAACCAGGTGCCAAGAATGTAGCGGGTGAACACCTGGTATGGAATGAGCAGGCATGAGAGCACGCAGGCTATGACTATGATGGGCTTTTCGGCGTTATCATCCAGCCAGTGCAGTATCCTCGAGAGTATTGACATAACGGACTCCGGGAAAAGGGAAGATGGAGAGGCGCGACCGGCGGTCTGACCGCCGGTCGGAGGGATGGGACAGGCGCAAAGTTACTTTTGCACGTCCTGGATGAGCTTTAAGAAGGCCGGATCGATCTCTTTGGCATATTCATCATACACGGGCTGGATGTTCTTCATGATTTCAGCGCGTTCCGCATCGGTGAGCTCAATAAGCTTGACATTGTGCTGCTTGCAGTATTCTTCGCCTCTACGTTCATATTCCTGACTGAAATCCCATTCTTCCATCTGCGCCTTGCGACCGGCGTCAATGATCATTTTCTGCTGTTCGGGGGAAAGCGCGTCGAACCTGGCCTTGTTCATGAACACGAAAATCTTGGCCATATTGTGGCGGGTAAGCAGAAAGCGATCCGCGATTTCCGCATGGTTGGCGGCTGCAAACGTGCCGTAGTTGATGATTTCGCCGTCGACGGTTCCCTGCTGAAGAGCCGTGTACACTTCCGTCCAGCCCACGGAGGTGGGGTTCATGGCCAGAGCGTTGGCGAAGGCTCTTTCCAAAGGGGACATGGTCACGCGAACCTTGACGCCGCGCACGCCGCTCAGATTTTCAACTCCGGAACGAGGGGTAAAGGCATAACTGCGGAAAGGCGTATCCAGCGTCATGACGAGCTTGAGGCCGACCTTCTGCGTTTCGGCGTCCAGATATTTGTAAAGCGGGCCGGTATAGGGGTCGAAGGCTTCGAGGAACTGCCGATTTTTTGCGGCATCCACTATATAGGGCAGGTCAAAGGCAAGGACGGGCTTGACGAACAGATTCAGCTGGCTCTGGCCGATGAGGCTGAAATCCAGCGAACCCTGCTGGGCCATTTCCGTGGCGACACGGTCATTGCCGAGCACGCCGTTGTTCATCACGCGCACTTCCATTTCGCCATTGGAGATTTCAGCCAGATTTTTGGCGAATTGTTCGCAGCCGAAGGTGTAGTCGTCGTTGGGGCCGCCCGTGTTGGCCAGGCGGAACACTGTTTTCGCCTCGCTTGAGGCAGGCAGGAAAAGAAAAGAAAAGAAAAGAACGGCAAGGACGAGCACAGTGCGGAGTATATGAAGCTTCTTCATGACATCTCCTTTTGATGCAGGCCGGGGCGGGTCCTGTCGCCCCGGCATAGCTTGTATTGATGGCTTTACCCCGTTGAGGAGGCGCATCCCCCCGTCATGTGGGGGGGGCGATGGACTACAGTCTCGCCGCGGCGTCCCATCCGGATTCGATAGCCGTGCGAATGGTGCCCACGCTGTCGCAGTCGCCCACGTTGATGACGTCAAAGGCCGTGTCGGCAAAGCGATCGCGCTCAGCCGCCAGCGAACGGGAACCGGCGCTGACGATGACGGTATCGGCTTCAAGGAAGCTCTCCCTGCCGTCCTTATCCACGACGTGCACCCCCTTGTCGGTAATCCGGGTGCAGGTGGTTTCCGTCAGCGCCTTCACGTGGTTGAGCTGCATATGTTCCTCGAGGCTCATGCGCTCGGAAATCTGCGAATTGGCGGCCAGCCACTTCGTCATTTCCACAACGGTCATGTCATGGCCGGTCCCGCCGAGCTGGATGGAAAGTTCGCATCCGACGGACCCTCCTCCCACGACGACAACCTTTTTGCCGATTTTGTCTTCATTGCCGAATACGTCCCAGGCCAGCACGGCGTTTTCAATGCCGGGAATAGGGGGAACAGCCTGCGTGGCGCCCACGGCGACGATGCATGCGTCGAAATCCGCTTCTTCAATGAGCTGGGGCGTGGCTTCCGTGTCGAGCAGAATCGTCACCGGGCTTTTCCTGAGCTGGCAGATGAAATAGTCGCGCAGCATGCGCACATGATCCTTGAACCACAGATGTTCGGGGTACATGGCCAACTGGCCGCCCAGACGATCGCTTTTTTCAAAAAGGGTGACGGTGTGTCCGCGTTCCGCCGCTTTGAGGGCGGCCTGCATGCCGGCCACGCCGCCGCCGACGACAGCCACGCTTCTGGGCCTGGTGGCGCGCAGCATATATTCCTTGTACTGGCCCTGACGGTACAGCGGATTCACGGAACAGTGACCGTCGAAAGTCGCCGTATCGGAAATATTGACTTCGGAGGTCAGAGAACCGCGCCGTCCGCCGTCCAGGCAATAGTCACAGCGGATGCAGGGACGGATGTCTTCCTCGCGGCCCTCGCGAACCTTGTTGAACCAGTAGGGGTCGGCCACGGACTGACGGCCGACGAGCACGTAGTCGCACTTTCCTTCGGCGATCAGCTTTTCCGCCGTGGCGGCGCCGCCTATGGCGCCGACAACCCCCACAGGCACTTTGACCCCGGCCTTTTTCAGCGTATGGGCCGCTTCGGCATTATGAGCTTCCGGAACAAAGCACGTGGGATGCATTTTCGGACGGGCATGAGCGTCAAGGCGCGTGCCGCAGGAAACATGAATCATGTCGACAAAATCCTGGAAGATCAAAGCCTGTTGCGCGCAATCGTCGGGGGTTATGCCGCCTTCTTTTTTATCGTCGCCATTCAGGCGCACTTCAATGATCATATCGTAGCCGACGGCGTCCCGGATGGCCTTGATGACTTCCAGAGGATAACGGCAACGGTTTTCCACAGAGCCGCCATATTCGTCAGTGCGCTTGTTGCAGAGCGGAGAGAGGAAATTGTTCATCAGCCATCCGTGTCCATAATGCAGCAGAATTCCGTCAAAACCGGAGCGCATGGCCAAAACGGCGGCATCCACATACATTTTTGTCACATTTTCCATGTCCTTTTTGTCCATGGCGCGGGTCATGCGTCCATTATACATAAAGGCGCTGGAACTGATGAGGTCATACCCCGGCCAGGGCAACATGCAGCAGCCGGCATGATAAATTTCACACAGCGTCTTGGTTCCATACATGTGAACAGGACGCTGGAGGTTATGCATGTAAATGAAGCCGTCCACATCGTCGTCCAGCACAAGGTCCCCGCGATGGCCGCCGTTCGGCGGAATTTCCATAGGGACGGTGATGCACGCCGCGCCGCCGCGAGCCCAGTGCGTGTAAAACTCGACGCCGTCGCGGTTCAGGCGGTGATGGGAGTCCACGATATCCCCCTGGGAACCAATGGGAGGAACCATGATGCGATGCTTGAAGGTAAGCTGCCCTTTTTTGCCGACTGTCAGCGGGGTGAATACATGGGGGTACTTTTCTTTGTACAAGGGTTTCATCACTGTCCTCCTGCTGCGTGTCATGTTGTGCGGACTTTTAAAGTCAGCGCTTCGCGCCCGTTGAACGTTTTGGTTCGCGGGGCTTTATTTTCGCTTTGATATTTGCTACTTTTATGCCAAACAAAATAATATTTTTTATCAAGGAGTTATGTGATGATAAAAAATGCTGAGTCCGAAATATTGGAAAATAGCTCCCCAAATATTGAAACACATGCCCAAAAATTCGATATGTTGGATAAACGGGAAATCCTTCTCGGCGTGGTCGAAAGCCTTATCCGAACGGATAAGCTGGAGGAAGGGCTCCAGCGCATGTTTCATTTTTTGAAAAAGTATCTTCCTCTCACATATATTCTCTATACTCCGCCATACGAAAGCCAGGAGGAAGATCATATCTATATTACGCAGGAAGGAATCAAATATTTTGACAATAAAAAATCACCATCTTATGAAGAAATATCAAAAATTTTTCAGCACAGATCGCGCTTTAATACTATAAAGACCTATTATTTTTTAAATAATAAAACAATGAATGAATTTTTTAATATTATTATTGATAAAACAAAAATAGAGTCTCCATGTTTTTATTTTTATTTTAAGTATAAAGGTCAGATACAGGGAAGCATTTATTTCGGTTGCTCCGCAAAAAACGAATTTACGCTTGAACAGCGGAACTTTCTGGAAAGTTTATGGAATCCACTGTACTTCATCATTCGCTTCTTTCACCAGCAAAGCAACCTTGAAAACCTCCTTAAAATAACGCAGGAGGCCAACTCTTCCCTGCGCAAGCAGATCAGCGGTTTTCCCGATATTATCGGCTCAAATTCCGGATTAAAGGATGTCGCCAGGGAAATACGCATGATTGCGCCCTTCGATATTCCCGTGCTGCTCACCGGCGAAACCGGCACCGGCAAGGACCTTTTTGCCATGCAACTGCATCGCCTGTCTCCTCGGGGAGAGAAACCGTTTGTCGCCCTCAACTGCGGGGGGATTGCCCCAAGCCTTCTGGACAGCGAACTGTTCGGTTATGTCAAAGGGGCGTTTACCGGGGCTCTCAAGGACTACAAGGGGCGTTTTGAACGCGCTCACGGCGGAACCCTTTTTCTTGATGAAATAGGGGAACTTCCTCTCGACGCGCAGACCAGGCTGCTCAGAGTCGTCCAGGACCACATCGTGGAAAAGCTGGGGGGCAGCGCCTCCATTCCGGTGGATTTCCGCATTGTCTGCGCGACGAACAGGAATCTGCGCGACATGGTTCAAAAGGGCACCTTTCGTGAAGATCTGTATTTCCGCCTTGCCGGCGTCACAGTACGCATTCCGCCGCTGCGGGAACGCCCGGGGGACATTCCTCTTTTGGTGCAGGACATCTTGCATAAGGAGGCCGTCCGCTACGGAGTGCCTGTACCGGTGATTGCCGCGGGAGAAATGCAGAAGCTGCTGAACTATTCCTGGCCCGGAAACGTGCGGGAGCTTATTCATGTGGTGACGGAAGGATTTGTCCGCAGCTTTGCCGACGGAGCGGTCCTTTTCCGCGTGGAGGAAGCGGCAAACCCGGGCCCGGCGCGGGAGGAGCGGGACCATATCAAAACATACGCCGAAGTGCAGCGCGAATACTTTTCCCTTCTGCTGCAAATATGCGGCGGGCGAATTTCAGGAAAACAGGGCGCCGCCACGCTTGCCGGGCTTAAGCCCAACACGCTGAGGGCAAAGCTGGATAAACTGAATGTCCCTTATGGAAATAAGGTGAAATATAAGTAAAGAAGCTGCCTCGTCGCCAGGAGGAAAGCGAAAAAGAGCCTCATCAGCGCGCCCCATCCGCCGACCGGCTCCGCACACGACATAGAAAGACGCGCGGTTCGCCCTCCCCGTGGGGAACTTTCAAACCATAAAGGCCGACGACATCGTCCGGCCGGACCGCTGAAAAAGTCGGCAATCCCGAAACATCGCGAGCGGGGCGCGGTCATGCCGCACCCCGCTCGCTTCCGAAAGCACTTTCCGGACCAAAATGCCCCGGTCGGCGGAACTTCATGCCATGACGGCGTTTACAACTGCAAGGTGCGCAACAAACGCAGATACAGCCGCAAGGTGGGTTCGTCCGCCTCGCGCAAACATATTTCAAGCTTTTCCAGAAGTTCCTGACGGGAACTCCAGTGTTCCATATTCATAATATCCGCCACGGACACGCCCAGCGCGGAGGCTATTTTATCCAGCACCACGACGGAAACGGCAACGCTCCCCCGCTCCACTTCTCCCCAATATTTGCCTGTAATTCCGGCGGCTTCGGCGGCCCTGTCCTGAGTCAGGGCCTTTTTTTCACGCAACTCTCTGATTCTTTTGCCTAATTTTTCCGCAAAATGTGCCGCGTCCTTTTCCATGACAACTCCCTGATCACGAAGGATAGGTAAGTTATCCGTCGACAAAACCTTCGATAGGTATTAGTATCGCCCCGAACAGAACCTATAGGTTTGAAAAATAGAATTATACCAACCTATAAACGGCGTATTCCCATACGCGCTTTCGCCCGAGGGAGGTCCTGCATGGACAAAAGCTACGACGCGCAATTACAGCGCGCGGAACACATCAATTTTCTTCCGTGGATAGGCGATGACTACAGAGCGTCGAACCCTCGCATTCTTGTCCTCGGCCATTCCACTTACGCGGCGGCCGACACGGATGCCGAAAGCGTCGGGGATTGGGACGGATACGCCGAACGGATACGGGAACTGGTGCAGGACGATTACCTCGACACCCTCGCCGGTACGGGACGAACGCGCAGATACGTTCGATGCTTCCGAAGCATGGCCGCGACGCTGGCCGGAAAGGGCTACGGACAGTCGGACGACATCTGGAACAGTCTGGCCTTCCATGAATTTTTCCAAAAACATGTGGGGACCGGTCCGGCGGACAGGCGTTGGCTCACGGACGATCTGAGGAGCCGGTCGCGAAAAGCGCTGTTTGAAGTCGTCAATATCCTTTCCCCGGCCATCGTCATCGTGTGGGGAAGGGAACTGTGGTATCGCGATTTGCCGCAGGACGACTGCGAATGGATACATGAAGAGAAAAAAATCTGCAGATATGTCGAATACCCTCAGACCTGGTTCTGGGGAACAATGCATCCTTCCGCGCGGCAGTACAGCGTTGACGCCGTCAGGTCGCAATGGCTCGAGGTGATGCGTCTGTACGACCAATGCCGTCCATAATGCACCCGCGTCTTTTTTCGCGTCCCGTTCATAAGGACGCCGTTTTCACCTATCAACCGGAAGGAGAGAACCATGAACACCGCGTCGAAAAAATCCCTGTTTTTCGCCTTGCTGACCAGCCTTGCCTCGTTGACGGCCTGCGGCGGAGGGAGCGGCGGAGGGGGCGGCGGCGCGCTCCAGATTCCGCGCCCGACCATCTCCGTCAGCGAAATCACCGGAGGCATGCCCCAACAGGGCTATCTTGCGGAGGATTACTCCAACGCCGGGGACAGCGGCGGCCTGAAGGCCACACTCGAAAACGGCGGCCTTACCGGAAATGTTGAGGGCCACCAGGTAACTATCGTGCACGGCAATTCCATAGATGTCGTAGCCGAATACGGAGAGCCGAACGCGAGGGTCCTCAAAGAATTCCAATTTGCCGAGCTTCCGCAATACGGCGAGGGAAGATCGAAACTGGTCGTCGGGATAAGCGACATGACTGACGACACCGCCGACTTCCTTGATATACCCGCAGAGGTTCGGCGAGGCGCCAAGGTCGAAAAAGCGGATTGGGGATATATGCACAATGATCCCCGGCAGGGGACGATATATTTCACCGGAACCGGTCTGGGCGGAACAGAATTCATGGCGCTGAATTCCGGCCTGGTGGATTTGGCGTATGCCTCGTTCGGGGCATGGGGCGCGAAATACGGCGCGGCCGGAACCCTCGAATGGAACGGGCAGTCAAAAACCTTCCCGGATGATGATCCTTTTGAGGAAATTACCTATGTCCCCGTCAGCGGAGGAAACTCTGAAAAACTTGCCCTACCCGTTGCCGATGCGACTTTTAAAGGAAAAGCCACAGCTATGGCAACGCAATACAGGGGTTCCACTCTGGACAAACCTGATCAGAAATTCTTCCCCAATGGAGATGCTACGTTGAGGATTAATCCCGCAGGAGACGGCGGCGATCTGACCATGAGTTTTCCGGATTTCTACAATATCGGTTTCGCATTGACCGTGCATAATACCGAATTCCATAATGACGGCCGGATGCCCACAGTGACGGATAACGGCAACACCTCCCCATTCCATTTCCCCACCACCCTGGAAGGAGCGTCCTTAAGCGGCAATTTTTATGGGGAAGGCGGTTCCGCCAGCGAAGCTTCAGGGCGCTTTGAAATCAGCGCGCGCGACAACCCCACCGACGATCTGTTCGTTTTCGACGGTTCCTTCGGCGTGAAGCAGTAGACAGACCATGCGCTTTCCGTTCTTCCCGCTCCGTTTTCCGCCGATCTTGCTGCTTGTCGCGCTGCTTATGTCCGTTTCGACGGCGGCAGGGGCGGAGCGGAACGGGCCGCCTCCGGCCCCGGCGGGCGCTTCCGCGCCCGCCGGGGAAAAAAGCCTCACGGAAAAGGAGGCCCTTGTTCTGGCCCGCGTCCTGGCCGGTCAGGGGCGCAGGGACGAGGCCGTCGCGCTGTATCGGCAACTGATCGCGCGCGGCCGGGTTCGGGAGTATCGGATCGAAGCGGCCTTTCAACTGGCCGGAATATTCATGCAGGAAGGCCGCTTCCGCGAAGCCTCGCTTCTGTTTCTGGATATTCTCGGCCGAAATCCGAACCTGCCGAGAGTACGGCTGGAACTGGCGCGGGCCTATTTTTTGAACGGAGATTACGAAGACGCTCAATTGCAGTTTGAACTTGTGAAGGGGAGCGGGCTTCCGCCGGAAGTGCAGGAAAAGGTGGATGAATTCCTGACCCGGATACGGCGCAAAAAAGACTGGAACATGAACTTCAGCGTGGCGCTCGTTCCCGACTCCAACCTCAACCAGGCGTCGGGCGGCGAGCAGGAATGCATCGCTCTCGGAGGCATGCTGCTCTGCCGCCCCCTGGAAAAAAAGCAAAGCGGCATCGGGCTTGGCGTGGGCGGCGTCTTCAACCATTACCTGCGCCTCGGCCGAGGGCTCGGCCTGCACAGCGTCGTCAGCCTGGACGCGCTTGAATATGAACAAAACGTCTTTGACGATTACCGGCTTTTTCTTGCCTGCGGCCCGCGCCTCGTCTTTGATCGGGGCGAGATAAGCGCGCGGCCCACATTCAGCAAGCGCTGGCATGCCGGGCGGCAATACAGCGAAGAATACGGATTCCGCCTGGACGCGCAATGGACGCTGAACCGCCTTTTGTTGAGCGGCGGGCTTTCCTGGGCGCGGATTCGCTACGACGACAGCTATGTCGATGAGTTCTTGAGGGGAGACAGCCTGTTCTCCCATATTCAGGCCCGTTATATCGTCAACGACCGAACCTTTGTTCAGGCCGGGCTGGCCTTTCAGAGGGAACGAGCCGAAGCCGCCGCTTACGGCAGCGACGGTCTGCGTTATGCCCTGGGCTTTTACCGCGTCCTGCCGCGCGGCTTTTCCCTGTTTGGCGAACTGAGCCTGACCACCGCCCGTCATCACGAAGCCCAGTGGCACATCACCCGCGATCATCGCATAGCGGAAACGCGGCGCAACGACAGGACATGGCAGGTCTTCGCGTCCCTCTCCTCCAACCTGTTTGAAAAATACAACGTCACGCCCGCGCTGCAATATATGTATATCAAGCGGGATTCCAACATGTGGGCGCAGGAATACGCCCGGCAAAGGCTGAATCTGTCGTTCGGATACCGCTTCTGATCGGCCCCGCGCCTCAACGCCTCCCCAATCCGGAACAGACCGACGCGCGCCGTCCGCGCCCTCGGGGACGAACAAGGCCGCCGCCCGGCCCTTACTTCGTCCGGGGCGGAGCCGCGTAGGCTATGTTGTGCATGGTCAGAATCCCGAGCAGGCGCACCCAGGCCTGGGCCAGCAGGCGGCGGCAATGGCTTTTGTCAGGCCCGCCGGGCGCTTCGTCGCCCAGAATGTCGGTACAGCGGATGGAGCCCCATTGCTCCGTGGCCGCTTCCCGAAACCAGTCCACGAATTCCTCGATGACCAGTTGCGCGCCGGGCACGGCGTCGTCATCCGCCGTTTCCCGCCCCACCAGGTAGGCCAGGACGCAGCAGCCTCCGGTCAGAATGCCGCAGGCGTCGCCGCTGCGGCCTATGCCGTGGCACAAGCCGGACAGAGAACGGACAAGGTCCGGATTTTCCCTGCCCTGCACGCCCAGAATGAGCAACGCCAGCACCTGGCTGCAGCAATAGCCTTTTTGATACAGGGAGAGAATGGCATTTTCCAAGGGGTCCATGACGGTCTCCGAAGCGGGTGGCGGAACGGGGCGGACGTATTCGCGGACGTTCCGGAAAAGCGGCGAAGCGTCCAGTATGGGCGTCGGCGCGGCCGGGTCGGGCAAAAGAAAGCGGAACTTCCCCCAAAGCGTCCGGCGTCAAAGTTTCGGCAAGGGCGCGGGGCCTGTTCAATTTTTAGTTTTTAAATCCCTATGTTGCAAGCTTGGAACAATTTTTGCTTTCTCCGTCTCGGCTTTCTTCCCTTGAACACTGTCCGACGGAGAGTGGTCGCGCGGATGGCCCCTTCCTGAAGGGAGGCGTTACGGAAAAGGATTTCATCGGCTTCGCCGTTTTGTCAACAGAACTTTTCCCCCTGAACAGGGCTGACGCATCTTATGCGGCTGCCCTGTCCCCCTGAAGGGGGAGGTTTCAAACCATAAAGGAAATTTTGATGAAGTCCGAAGATCTGAAAGCGGCCGTGCCGTATCTGTCCCGCGAGGAGCAGGACTTGTTGTCCGACCTGGGCGCCGCCACCGGCAAAGACGGCGTCGGCGCCGCGCTGGACATGGATATCCGCCACGGCCTCAGTTCGGCGCTGGGCAACATGGGAGCCGCAGTCCAGACGCTGCTCGTGCTGCTGAACCGGCACGGGATGCTTCCGCCCGACGCGGCCCTGCCCGCCTATAACAACTTGCTTGAAAGCATCGCCTCGGCGGCTGCCGACGGGGCCGCCTGGGTGTGCCGATCCCATGATTTCGATCAGTCCGCCCTGCTGGCCCTGATGCCCGAAGCCACGGGACGGCTGCAGTAAAGGCCTCAGACCGTCCACGCCCGCCGGATTTCTTCCCGGCGGGCTTCCATCAGGTCCAGCACTCCGTCCGGCACCAGGGCGCGGATGTCGCGCCCGGCCAGCCAGCGCTCGCGCACAAAGGACGAGCTGATGTCCAGCCTGGGCACGGGCAAAAAATCGCAGACTCCGCCGTCCGGCAGACGCACGCTTTCCCGGCCGGAGCCGTCCGCGCGCTCGGCTCCGGCCGAGGCTCCCGGCCAGTAGCGTTCCAGCGCGGCGTGGAAAAGCCCGCGATCCGATCCGGCCCGGGGAACCACCACCAGGCGGGCCAGTTCGGGCAGTTCCAAGCCCCGGTGCCAGGAGCGCAGCGCGGCGAAATCCTCCACCCCCATCAGGAAAAAGGGCGTCACGCCCGGATGCCGCTCCCGCCAGGCCCTCAGACTTACAAAGGTATACGAAGGGCCGTCCAGCTCGCCTTCCAGGGTATTGACGCCCAGTCTCGACGCCCCTCGCGCGGCGGCCCGCGCCAGCTCCACCCGCAGGGCGAAGGGCAGCAACCCGGCGGCGGCCTTGTGGGGAGGCACGGCGGCGGGCGTCAGCAGCACGCGTTCCAGGTTCAGGGCTTCGCCCACCTCCAGCGCGTGGCGGATGTGCCCGGCATGCACCGGATTGAAGGTTCCGCCCAGAAGCCCCACCCGAGCCCCCGGCGCGGGAAGGAAGCGATGGTCTTCCATCCGACTGTCTACTCCCGCACCTGGCCCCGGCCCAGAACAACGAACTTGGTGGTGGTCAGTTCGCGCACGCCCATAGGTCCGTAGGCGTGCAGCTTGGATGTGCTGATGCCGATTTCCGCGCCCAGCCCCAACTGGCCCCCGTCGTTGAAGCGGGACGAGGCGTTGACCGCCACCAGGGAGGCGTCGGCCTCGCGCAGAAAGCGCATGGCGCGCCCGTGATCGCGGGTGCAGATAATTTCCGTATGGCGCGAACCGTAACGATCGATGTGGGCCAGCGCCTCGTCCATATCCTTGACCACCTTTACCGCCAGGATCAGATCATGAAACTCCCGGCCCAGATCGTCGGGCGTTTGCGGCACGGCCCCCTTGCCCAGAAGCGGGAGCGAACGAACGCAGGCCCGGAACTCCACCCCGGCCGCGCCCAGCCTTTCCCCCACCCGGGGCAGAAAGTCCGCCGCCACATCCTCGTGAACCAGCAGACATTCCAGGGCGTTGCACACGCCGGGGCGCTGCGTCTTGGCGTTGAGCACGATATTCAGGGCTTCGTCCAAATCCGCCCCCGCGTCCACAAAAGCGTGACATACTCCCTTGTAGTGCTTGAGCACCGGCATGGAGGCCTGTTCGGTCACGGTCCGTACCAGGCCTTCGCCTCCGCGCGGAATAAGCACATCCACATATTCGTCCATTTTGCACAGGGCGGTCACGGCGGCGTGCTCCGTGAAAGGAACAAGCTGCACGGCGTCGGCGGGCAGGCCCGCCGCGGCCAGGGCCTCCCCCAGAAGCTCGGCCAGGGCCCGGTTGGAACGCGCCGCCTCGGAACCGCCGCGCAATATGACCGCGTTGCCCGCTTTTAGGCACAGAACGGCCGCATCCACGGTGACGTTGGGCCTGGCTTCGTAAATCATGGCCACCACCCCCAGAGGCACCCGCATCCGGCCCACCAACAGACCGTTGGGCCGCTGCCACTGGTTTTCCGTGGCGCCCACCGGGTCGTCCATGACGGCCACCTGACGGCAGGCCGCCGCCATATCGCGCACAATGGCCGGGGTCAGCGTCAGACGATCCAGACGGGGGGCGTCCAGCCCGGCCGCGGCCGCGGCCGCCACGTCTTCGGCGTTGGCGGCCAGAAGCCCGGCCTCGCGTTCCTCCAGCCTGTCGGCCAGAATGTTCAGAGCGGCCGCTTTGGCGGCGGGTTCGGCGGCCGCCATGACGCGGGCGGCGGCGCGGGCGCGCCGCCCCAGGACGCTCAGTTCCGGGCCGAAGGGAAGCGAATCGAGACAAGACATGGCATGCACTCCGTGGCTGGACGGGAAAAGGGGCTTGATCATACGTGGGGGTCGAGCCGGGCGCAAGACCCTGGCGCGCGCCGCTCCCGCCCGCCCGGTCGGACGGACGGGGGGCGGCAAGCCCGAAGCGCCCGAAGCGCCGTCCGGCCACGGGCGGCACTTTCCTTTTGACATTTCTGTCACAGTTGACTAGCCTGCGGGACGAATCAAGCCGCCCGAAGCGGCCGTTTGTCGTTTTTTCCCACGCACCGCGCACCGCATAAGGAGCGTTCTCATGGCCCAGCGTCCCACCGTCAAGCAACCCAAGCCCCTGACCGCCCCCGTGGACCCGCAACGGCTGGAGGCCGACGCCGCCGGACTGGCCGGCGCCCGCGTGCTCGGGGACGTCAAGGCGGAAGTCAGCCCCGAGGCCGCTCCCCTGTGGGAATTCGTGCTCACCCATGCCCGGGCCATCGCCCTGGCCGTCCTGGGCGTCATCGTCCTCATCATCGCCGTGGCCGCCTGGCAATGGTACCGCGAAAGCGCGGCCGCCTCGGCCCGCGACGATTTGGGCCGCATCGCGGCTTCGCTCGATCCCGCCGCCCGACTCAAAGCTCTGGAAGACTTCGCGGCCGACGCTCCGTCCTCGGTGTATCTGGCCGCCCAGCTCGAACTGGCCCGGGCCGCCGTGGAAAGCGAAAACTGGGACAAGGCCGCCGCCGCTTACGCTGCCGTGGCCGAACGCGACCCCGATTCTCCCCTGGCTTTCTCGGCCCGCTTCAACCGGGCCGACGTGCTTCTGCGCCAGGGCAAGGCCGCGGAAGCCGCGACCGAACTGGAAACCTTGCTGTCTCAGGCCCCGGACAACCTCAAGCCCTTCCTCAACGAACAGATCGGCGAAGCGGCCGAAGCCGCGGGGCGGAAGGACAAGGCCATAGCCGCCTACCAGGCCGCGGTGAAGGAGCTGACGTCCATTGCCCCGGCGGAGGCCGCCTATTACCAGGATCGCATCGCCAAATTGCAGTGAGTCGGATGAGCCGTCAGGAACCTACCCCCCGCGAAGGCATATGCGCCGCCGCTTCACGCCCGTCCGACGGACTTGACGGTCGTCCCTGGCTCGAAACCTTGCGCCTCATGGCCGCGGGCATGGGCCCGCAGCGTCCCTTCCAGGCTTCGTTGACCGCGCTTTTGCGCATGCTGTCCGTGCGCCACGGCTTTCTGCGTCCCCATCTGGTCCTGTTCGAGCCCGAAACCGGCCTGCTTCGCCTCAGTCTGGCAGACACGCCGCCCCGCGCGCGGCACGCGGACTACTCGCCGGGCGAAGGCGTCACCGGCCAGGTGTTCGCCACGGGCAAGCCGGTCATTGTGGACCGCATGCGCGGCCACCCTTTGTTTCTGAGCCGTCTGTTCGAACGCACGGACGCCGAACTCGACGCGTTGTCCTTTCTGTGCGTGCCTATCCTGGCCCCGGCCCAGAGCGACGCCGCGCTGTCGGCCCGGGAGGTGATCGGCACCCTCAACGCCGACACCGTTTTTGTGTCCCGCGAGGATCTGGAGCTGCGTTGCGCGTTTTTGGAGGCGGCGGCCGCCCTCATCGCCAACGAGGCAGCCTATCTTCAGGAAGAAATGGCCCGGCAGCGGCGCCTGCCCACGGACGTTCCCCCTGAATATCGGGAAACTGAAGGCGAGGACGCCGCCGCTCCTTTCGTGGCCCAATCCAAGGTCATGCGCCACATTCTGGAACAGGCCGCTCACGTGGCCCGCGGACGCGCGCCCGTATTGCTGCGGGGCGAGCCCGGCGTGGGCAAGGAACGGCTGGCCACCCGCATTCACGCCACCAGCCCCCGCCGCGACATGCCCCTGGTGGTATGCCATTGCGGGGCCGTGCCCCCCGAGCGGCTGGAAGCCGAATTGTGCGGTTACCAGAAAGGGGCCTTCCCCGGCGCGGTGCAGACCCAGAAAGGTTTGTTCGAGCAGGCCCACATGGGTACCCTGTTTCTGGACGCTGTGGAAGACCTTGGTCCCGAAGCTCAGGCCGCTCTGCTGCGCCTCTTGCAAGAGCACGAAGTCCTGCGTCTGGGCGCGTCGGAACCGGTGACGGCCGACGTGCGCGTCATCGCGGCGTCCGGCGCTCCCCTGGACGACCTGGCGGCCCGGGGCGACTTTTCGCCCGAACTGTTCGCCCGCCTCAACGTCTGCGCCCTGCTCATCCCCCCCCTGCGCGAACGACGGGAAGACATCATCCCCCTGGCGGAACACGCCCTTCAGCGCCACGCCGAACGGCACGGCACGGCCATCAAGCGTATTTCCTACCCGGCCCTGGAGCTGCTGTCGCGCTATTACTGGCCCGGCAACGTGCCCGAACTGAAAAGTTGCCTGCTGCGCGCCGCCCAATATTGTCAGGACCAGGTCATCCGCGCCGGCGATCTGCCGCCCTCGCTGCAAACGGCGGAAAGCTCGGCCACCGAGGCCGGTTTGTCCCTGGGCGAGGCCGTCACCCGCTTTGAAAAGGAAATGCTGGTGGACGCGCTGATCAAGGCCGGGGGCAACATGCTGAAAGCGGCCCGCGATCTCAAATCCAGTTACCGCATCGTGAATTACAAGGTGAAAAAGTACGGCATTGATCCGCACCAATTCACCTTCCGCAACAAAGGCTGAACTCCGCCGCCGATTCCGGCTTCGTGCCGCGTATGACTCCCTCCCCGCGGCGAGGGAGTTTTTTTGTGCGGTAAAAACCCGCGCGACGGGAAACGACGGAGATCCACACGCCGTATAACCGGGTTTGAAGAGACTGATTGTTCCGCACAATCGGGCTCCGGAGCGTTTTTACCTCCCTTGAGCTCACGCATTCCCCGGATTTATCCATCTCCTTACGACTTCATTCCCATGTTGGCGCGCTCTCAAAGCGACTCTCTTTTCCTCATCAGGATCGATTTACGCATTTTTCAGTGTTTTTTGCCCGGCTATTTATTGAATATCTTATTTTTTATCGTCATATCAAGCTTCATCTCAGGCCCTTATTTTCCCTCCACAGCTTACGCGGCCTGCATTTCTCCATGATATTGATAAGAACATAAAAAAAATACCATAAAAAAAATAATCCTTGTTCTTGCAAAATATTTTCGGTAATGCTCTCTTTTGTTACGTCTCATAAGAGGCTGTTGTTTCGGCAAAAGTTGATGCGAGGTCGCAGATGAAGCTCCCTCCCGTTCACGACACTGAATTTCCTGTACCGCATACGAAAAAGTATGCCGCTTCCCCGAAACCCGGCCTGCTTTATCCCCCCTTCCAAACCAAGGATATCCCCAGCAGGAGGACCACTATGGATGATTATCTGAAAGAGGCTCTGGAAATCGTCAAAGCCCAGGCCAGCGTGCGCGTCATGACCGAAGACGAAATCACGACGCTGGTGCGTCGCCTGTCCGCCGGGCTCAAAGGCATTGCCGACAGCGAGGCGGGCGGCGACGATTCCGCGCTCGAAGGCGGGCTCAATCCCCGCAAGTCCATCAAGGAAAAATCCATCGTGTGCATGGAGTGCGGCAAATCTTTTAAAATCCTCACCCGCCGTCACCTGGCCGGCCACGGGCTGGAGCCTGCCGCGTACAGAGAAAAATGGGGCCTGAAAAAAGATACGCCGCTGGTCAGCAAAGGCCTGCAGCGTGAGCGTCGCAAAAAGATGAAAGACATGAAGCTGTGGGAAAAGCGCCGCAAACCCGTGGCGCAGGAAGCCTAGAGCATTTTGCTTTTGAAATTGTCCAATTTCAAAAGCGGCGCTGCCGTCATT
>ERZ894232.1537-NODE-1537-length-21039-cov-16.450963_pt1 | contig 21039 bp, 16 predicted proteins | sample MGYA00380296_ERZ894232 | MGnify/ENA primary metagenome ERZ894232 (study PRJEB32331, sample SAMN06328433) | human gut metagenome | biome: human gut microbiome; feature: stool | host: Homo sapiens | collected 2014-08-14 ... | reverse complement strand
CCTACTCGTGCTTTTCGGAATCGCCGACTTTCGTCGACGATTCACGCGCGGCCCGCAGGGCCGCGTCGTCGTCCGTCGGGTCGAACAGGCGGCGCTCCATAACGCGGGCGGCCGCATCCAGCCCCTTGCCCGTCAGGGCCGACACGGGCAATGCATCGGGATGCGCCGCCAGCAGGGCGGCCCGCGTGTCCTCGTCCGCCGCATCCCATTTGTTGAGCAGCATAACGCGCGGAATACCCGTCAGATCCAGATCGGCCAAAATACTGTCCACGGCCTGGAGCTGGGCGTCCAGTTCAGGATGGGAGGCGTCCACCACATGCAGCAGCAAATCGGCGGCCTCCAGTTCCTCAAGCGTGGCGCGGAAAGCCTCCACCAGTTCCTTGGGCAGATTGCGGATAAACCCCACGGTATCGGCCAATACCAATTCGCGTTCCTTGGGGAAACGCAGACGCCTCGTAGTGGGGTCCAAAGTGGCGAACAACTTGTTTTCGGCCGGCACGTCGGCCCTGGTCAGCGCGTTGAGCAAAGTGGACTTGCCCGCGTTGGTGTAGCCCACCAGAGCGGCCAGAGGCAAACCCTGACGGGAGCGCCGTCCCCGCGTGTAGGCTCGCTGTCGACGCAACGCGTCCAGTTCCTTACGGATGCGGGTCATGCGTTCCCGGATACGACGGCGGTCGGTCTCCAGTTTGGTTTCACCGGGTCCACGTCCGCCGATGCCGCCCATCAGACGGTCCATAGCCCGATTCTTGCCCACCAGCCGGGGCAAGGTATACTTAAGCTGAGCCATTTCCACCTGCAGCTTGCCCGCCCGAGTGGTGGCGTGTTGCGCGAAAATGTCCAGAATAAGCTGAGTGCGGTCCAGTACCTTGCGTTCGGTCAATTCGGCCAGGCTGTGCAATTGAGCGGGCGACAATTCTCCGTCGAACACAATAAGCGACGCCTGGCCCCGCAGAGCCAGCACCTCCAGTTCCGCAAGTTTGGTCTGGCTCAGTATGTGACGGGGATGCACATCGGCCACCCGTTGGATCAGGGAACCCGTCACCGTCACGCCTGCCGTGCGGGCCAACTCGGCCAGTTCGGCCAAGTGCCGTTCCTGCACCGGCTTGGGCAGAGCCGCCACCGACACCAGCACGGCCCGAACGCCCTCCCCGGCCTGACGGGCGTGGTCCACCACCCGCCCCAGTTCGTCTTCCAGGGTTTCGGCTTCGGCCGTGAAATCGTTGTCCACCCGGTCCCAGGCCCGCAGGGGCTCCACCCGATAGGGCTCGTCCGTCGCGCCGGTCGTTCCTTCGGGCGAGGGCGGCAGCAGATGGGCGGACTGAAATTGAAAGGGGCCGCCGAAAGCATCCACCGTCAACACGCCCACACTGTCCAGACGCAGAAAAAGAAGATCCATAAGGTCTTCATGGGTCAGACCGTCGGGCGTCAGATGGGTGTGCAGAAGACGCAGGCCGCGCAAGCGGCCCGCTCCGGTCCGGGCGCGAGGCAATTCAGGAATAAGAATGGAATTCGCGTCGCCTACCAGCACCAGTTCCACCCGACCCTGACGATCCACGATAAGGCCGATCTGGCGCGACAACAGGCGCGACAGTGCGGCCAATTCCCGCGCCTGCTCCACGCTGTAGCCTCCGCGCGGACTATAGCGGCGCTGTCCCAAACGGGACAGCGCCTTGAGTTCGCTGGGCTTGAGCCCGGCCGTGCGGCCTTCGACCCGGGCGGCTATAGCGTCGCCTCCGCCACGGATTCCAGCCAAGTGGCGATCATGTCGTCATAGCGCGAAGTAAGTCGGAAAGTCCGCGCGGCCATGCGCTGACGGAAGGCTAAATCCACGCCCCCCTGTTCCAACTGTTTCATGGCCTCGCCGTAATACGCGGGGTCCGGCAGCACCAGCACGCTGTGGTAATTCTTGGCCGTGGCGCGCAGCAGGCAGGGGCCTCCGATATCGATTTCCTCCACCATATTCCGCACCGGCAGCTTCTTTTCCAACGCCGAGGCAAAATCATAGAGATTGACGCATACCAGATCGAAGGGGGTGATGCCGTGTTCGGCCAGCGTGGCCAGGTGCGCGGGGTTGTCCTTGTCCGCGAGAATGCCCCCGTGGATACGAGGGTTCAGTGTCTTGACGCGACCGTCAAGGATTTCCGGAAAACCCGTAACCTCGCTGACCGCCGTCACAGGCAAGCCCTGTTCCTTCAAAAATCTCATAGTGCCGCCGGTGGATACCAGCTCCACGCCCCGGCCGTGCAAAAAGGCGGCGAACTCCGCCAGTCCATCCTTGTGCGTTACGCTCAAAAGCGCGCGTTTAATCGGCAATACGTCCATACTAATGCCCCCTGATTGGCGAATGTGGCGGCATTCTGCCAGACGCCGGGCCGACTGACAAGCGAAGGGCAAAAGACCGTTCCGGAGAATTTACAGCCCCTGCAGCGACTGCCACAGCTTTTCCGCCCGCTTGCGACCTATGCCCGGCAACGCGGCGATCTCCTCCCGCGTGGCTGCACGCATGGCCTCCACCGAGTCAAAGTGCTCCCACAGCAAACGGGCCGTATGCGGCCCCACGCCGGGCAACCGCTGCAACTCGCCGCTGAAAGCTTGTCGGGCGCGGGCCTGACGATGCCGTCCGATGGAAAAATCGTGGGCCGCGTCGCGCACGGCCTGCAAAAAAAGCAATTCGGCCGAGCCCTCGCGCAGGGGCAAAGGATTGGAGCGGCCCGGCACAAAAATACGGTCCGCCACATTGCCCGCCCGACGATCGGCGTGCCCGCGCTCGTCCCGCGCTTTGGCGATGCCCGCCAGAAAAAAGGGAACCCGGGACGCGCCGTTTTCGTCGCGGCCGAACGCGTCGCGAAACACCTTGTCCACGGCGGCCAACTGTCCCTTGCCGCCGTCCACGAGCACCATGTCCGGCCAGGGTTCGCCGTGTTCCAGCCGCTTGGCCGCCCAGTCGGTGAGAGCCGCATAATCGTCGCCGTGGGCGCCCTCGATGTTCCACACCCGATAGGCATCCTTGAGGGGTTTGCCGTCGTCGTAAACCACCACGCCCACTTTGGTGGCCGTGCCTCCGGTGTGCGATACGTCCACGCACTCGATGCGCCGCACGGGCTCCGCGGTATGCAGGACTATGGCCAGACGTTCCGCAATGGGCATATCGGCCCGGCTGCGCGCGGCCTCACGGGCGTTGCTCTTGGCCATGTCCACCAGACGGTGTTCATCCGCATTGCGGGGCGCGGCGATATGCACCGGGCCGCCGCGCATATCGGTCAGGGCCGCTTCCAAGACGGCGTGAGTATTTTCCGCGTCGGGTCCCTGCTCGTCAGCATCGGCCGACGTGCCGAACGCTTCGCCCGAAGCGCCGTCTTCTTCCGACCGCGCGCCCGCATCGGTCCCAGGCAACCAGGGGACCACGACGCGGGGCGGAATAGCGCTGGCAGGGCCGTAAAACTGGCTGAGAAAGCTCCAGATGAGTTCGCCCGCCTCCTCCAAGCCCAGCCCCGGCCAGAAAAACGTGGCTCGGTCGATCAGCACGCCCTGGCGTACGTATACCATGCCCAAAGCCAGACCGTCCGGGCGGGTGGCCAGGCCCAGCACGTCCAGATCGCCGCCTCCGGGCAAAACCACCCCCTGGCGCTCGATGGTCTTTTCGACGGCCCGGATCTGATCGCGCAATTCGGCGGCCCGCTCAAAGTCCAGGGCTTCGGCGGACTGCTCCATGCCGACCCGCAACAGGTCCAGCAGCTCGCGCGATTTGCCTTCCAGCAGCAAGGTCACCTTACGCGTGATGTCGGCGTATGCCTCGGGCGTGATGCATCCCACACAGGGAGCGGGACACATGTTGATATGATAGTATAGACAAGGCTTGACGCGGTTGCGCATGGCCCTGTCTTTGCAGCGACGCAAAGGAAAAATACGATGAATGGCCTTCCAGGTTTCCCGAGCGGCCAGGCCTGAGGTGAAGGGACCGAAATAACGCGCCCCGTCTCGCTTGCGCACCTTGCGGGTAATCTCCAGTCGGGGAAAATCCTCTTTTTCCGACAAACGGAACAGCACGTACTGCTTGTCGTCCCGCAACACGATGTTGTAATGCGGCCTATGCTTTTTGATCAGGCTCGCCTCAAGCAGCAAAGCTTCCTTTTCCGTGGTGGTGTTCAGAGTTTCCAGGCTGACCGCGTGGCCGATCATAGCCACGGTTTTGGGCGTAAGCTGCCCCGGCGGCCGAAAATAGGACAGGATGCGCTTGCGCAGATTGCGCGCCTTGCCCACATAAATGATCCGCCCCCCGGCGTCCTTGTACAAATAGACGCCGGGAGTCGTGGGAATGGAGGAGGGAATCGGGCGTTCCATACGGTTTCCGGCAATACCTCCTAGAGCGTTTTGCCCTTGAAAATATCCGCCGACCAGGACCTGCGGTCCGGCCCGCGGGGTTCGCGCCTCCATCGAAGCCATACGCCGCGCATGAATTGCGGCGGCTCCGATGTCGCGGCGGAGTCTCGCTTCGCTCGACTCCGGGAGCATTTTCAAGTTGAAAATGCTCTAAACGCCGGAGGCACGCGCGTCAGCGAGTGAATAACGGCTGAACGCGCTAACTGAATTTCTGTCGTCTCCCATAAGTCGGCCGCGTTCGCGGCACGACGCGGCGAAACCGACCTTGCCACGACCGGCAAAGCGGGCCGCTCTGCAGGGTTAAAACGTATTTCTTCTACTTTCGGTGATATTCCAACGAGTATTTGTCCTGCACGACCGGCAGGGCAGTGGGGTAAACGCCGTCAAAACAGGCCGTGCAGTAGTGGTCGGGGCAGGACACGGAACGTTTGAGCCCCTCCAGGGAAAGGTAATGAAGCGAATCCAGACCCAGCAGGGCGGCCAGGGACTCGGGCGCATGCTGCACGGCCACCAGTTCCTTGGCGGAGGGGAAATCGATGCCGTAAAAACAGGGATGCTTGATGGGGGGGCAACTCACCCGGAAGTGTACTTCGCTGGCCCCCATGTCGCGCAACTTGGCCACGCGGGTACGTACCGTGGTGCCGCGTACGATGGAGTCGTCCACCACGAACAGACGCTTGTTTTCAATCATGGAATGAACAGGATTGATCTTCACCCGCACGCTGAACTGCCGCATGCTCTGGGAGGGTTGAATAAAAGTGCGGCCTACGTAATGGTTGCGGATGAGCGCGTGCTCGTAGGGCACGCCCGCGCCCTGCGCCACACCCAGGGCGGCGTAGATGCCCGAATCCGGAAAAGGAATGACGCAATCCACGTCGGCCGGCGCCTCGTTGACCAGCTCCAGCCCCATACGCTTGCGACACTGATACACGTCCTCGCCGAAAATAATGGAATCGGGCCGGGCAAAGTACACCAGCTCAAAAATGCACTGACGCACCGGCGCGGGATTGGGCAGGGCGTAACTCCGGTAGTCCAGGGCGCCCCGTTCCGCCACGATCATTTCTCCGGGCCGCACTTCGCGCAAACGTTCGGCCTCCAGCAGGTCAAAGGCGCAACTTTCGGAAGCGAACACCCAGGCATCGTCCATGCGGCCGACGGAGAGAGGGTGAAAGCCGTGGGGATCGCGTAGGGCAATGAGCTTCCCATTCGCCAGGATGACCAGACAGTACGCCCCCTCCACCCGGCTGCAGGCGGCCAGGATGGCTTCTTCCAGGGTTTTGCCCTTAAGCCCGTGGGAAATGAGGTGGACGAAAATTTCGCTGTCGCTGGAGGTTTGAAAGATGGCCCCGTCGTCTTCCAGTTCGGCCCGCAATTCGGCCGCGTTGGTAAGGTTGCCGTTGTGCGCCAGCGCAAGTTGCATGCCGCCGCGCATGCGCACCACCAAGGGTTGGGCGTTGCGCCGTTCGGGCTTGCCGGTGGTGGAATAGCGGATGTGGCCGATGGCGACGTCGCCGGGCAGATGCTGCAGGGCCTCTTCGGTGAATACGTCGGGGACCAGGCCCATGCCGATGTGGACATGAGTCTCGCCCCCGTCCGCCGCGTCCCAGGTTGCGATGCCCGCGCTCTCCTGTCCCCGGTGCTGCAACGCGTACAAGCCGAAATACGCCAACCGCGCGGCGTCCTCATGCCCGGTGATGCCAAAAATTCCACACATAACGATTCCTTATAAAATAATGGGCCAAACTGTCGTTTCTCTACACCACTCTTTCCAGGCTGTCACCCCGCCCCCCCTTCGCCCCGGAGCAGACGCATAAAATGTGTCTGCCCCGGCCGTCGCCCTTCATGAAAAAATAGTATTCCCGCATCCGGCCCATGCAGCACAACACAGCCCCCGGACAAATATTCAATCCAATTCTCTGTATCTTTTTACAATAAGTTACCAAGAGGCAAGACATATAAAAACGGCGACCCGGAAACCGAGCCGCCGAAAACAGGCGTGAAAAATAAAAAAGGGGGGAACACATGCCCCCCGCTTACAGAGGAAGCTTCACAAACCTGAGCGTCCGGGGCGCCCCCGGTTGATCCGCTCTTGGACTTATGCGGACGCTACATGCCGTCCGGTTCTTCGTCGTCGGGCCGCCCGGCTTTGCGGCCGAACGGATCGTATTCCTTGGGATCGTCAAAGATATGAAGCCCGTTGGGGTAGTTGCCGTGCTGGGGCCGGGGCAACTTGTTGACGATGTAGTCCACGTTTTCGCGCAAATCTTCCGCCGCGCGGGTCCACAGAGGATCGAGGGCCACGGTGAGCCCTTCCCGGCGGGCCAGCTTGACCGCGGGCACGTAATCGGCGTCGTTGGCGATAAGCACCAGACGGTCGGCCATCTTTTTAAAAGCGATAGTGGCGATGTCCAGGCCGAGCCGCATATCCACTCCCTTCTGACGAATGTCGGGATAGATGTCGCCGGCCTCGATGTCGTCCACATCCAATTCACCTGCCATCAGCTCGCCCAACTTGGTGGAATCAAGCTGCCACTGCCCGGCCTGCCAAGCCGAACGTCCGAGGCGCATGGCTACCTCGGGCGTAATGCGCATGGACTGAAGAAACTGCTGCTTACGGGCCACCAGCGGAGTCTGGGAAAAATCCACCGGTCCGCTGATAGGATGCTCGCCCCGGCCCGTGAACGGCAGCGCATCGTAATACATAATCCGGGACAGCCGTTCGTCGGGTCCCAGATGAGACAAGCAATGACGCCTGATGCCGGGTCCGTCGAAATAAAAAGCTTTGAGCGCAATGATGCGCTTGCGCATAAATTCGCCGTCAACCACAAAAATAACTTTTTGCATGAAGCCCTACGGTATGTTTATTCGCTGAGAAGCAGCTCGATACGAGGTATATACGGAAAGGACCGCTGCTTCGGTCTGATTTAATGGAAATATTTTTTTTCGACCATAGTGACGGGACCGTCCTCTGTCAAGCGTGCGAGAGATTGCGCCGCCGCCGACCCGCTTGAACATTTATGATGCGGACTCGTTGCCGCCTATTCATTCCCACTTTGACAAGCGGTCATAATAGCTCTATCTTTTTCAGCTCCGTATTTTTTTCGGGAGTCCGCTTATGGCACAAATTCAAGCCATCAAAGGTTTCGCCGATCTTTTCCCCGCGGAAAGTCGGCTGTTCCAACGTATGGAGGCCGCGGCCCGCGCCGTGTTTCCCCGCTACGCTTACGGCGAATTGCGTACTCCGCTCATGGAGTACACCGATCTGTTCTGCCGCTCCATCGGCACCGAAACGGACGTGGTGCAGAAGGAAATGTATACCTTCGCCGACACCAAGGGCCGGTCCATGACTCTGCGGCCCGAGGCCACAGCAGGTGTCATGCGTGCCTACATCGAACATGGCGTGTCCGCACGCGAGGCGGTCAGCAAATTCTTCACCATCGGCCCCATGTTCCGGCACGAGCGCCCTCAGAAGGGCCGTATGCGCCAGTTTCATCAGATCAACTGCGAATGTCTGGGCCCCAAGGAACCGGAAGCGGACGCGGAACTCATCTGCATGCTCATGGAATTTCTCGGCGGGCTGGGGCTGACCGGCCTGACCCTGCACCTCAATTCTCTGGGTTGCCCCCGGTGCCGCCCCGCCTATCGCGCCCTGTTGCGCGACTGGCTGGCCGCGCTGGAGCCCAGCGCCCTGTGCGAGGACTGCCGCCGTCGCATGGAGACCAACCCGCTGCGCGTGTTGGACTGCAAGGTGCCGAGCTGCAAGGAAAATACGGCCGCCGCGCCGCGTATTCTGGATCATCAGTGCCCGGAATGTTCCGCTCACTTCGAAGCGGTGACGCGCCTTCTGCAAGCCCGGAGCATCCCGTTTGAAATCGACCATCGACTGGTGCGCGGTCTGGACTATTACACCCGCACTACATTTGAGGTCGTGTCCGGCGATATAGGCGCTCAGGGTTCGGTGGCCGGGGGCGGCCGTTACGACGGCCTGATATCCTCCCTGGGCGGTCCGGAAATTCCCGGGCTGGGTTTTGCCTGCGGCATGGAACGCTTGGCTCTGCTCATGCAGGAGCGGGACCAGCCTGAAGCCCGGCCCGATTTCTATCTGGCCGTGCTGGACGACGCCTGCCGCGACGCGGCCTTCAACCTGGCTCAGGACCTGCGACGCGCCGGTCTGGCCGGAACCCTCGGTTTCGAACCGCGTAGCGTCAAAAGCGCCATGCGCCAGGCCGACAAGTCGCGCGCCCGCTTCGCCCTGCTTCTGGGCCCGGACGAACTGGCCCACGGCAACGTAATGTTAAAACACATGGAAAGCGGCGAACAGTGCGCCGTGCCCCGCTCTGAAGCGGCGGCCCGCATCGGCGCTTTATCTTCACCCGCCGCGTCTGCCGCGGCGGCGGCCGATACCTCGGGAGAACAAGCATGAGTCAGAGCGAACTGACGGGTGAAGAAGCCCGCTTTGCCGCGCAATCCGACATCCAGAAGGAACACGCCCGTTACGTCAGCCCCCTGGGCGACTGGCGGCGTACCCACCATTGCTGCGAACTGACCCTGGCCGACAACGGCCGCGAAGTCTGCCTTATGGGCTGGGTCCAGTATCGCCGCGACCACGGGGGCCTTATCTTTGTGGACTTGCGCGACCGTGAGGGCCTGACCCAGGTGGTGTTCAGCCCCGAAATCGCCCCCGAAGCCCACCGCGACGCCCATGTGCTGCGCAGTGAATACGTGCTGGCCGTCAAAGGCCGCGTACGGCCCCGCCCCGAAGGGATGACCAATCCCAATTTGAAAACGGGCGAAATCGAAGTGGTGGTGCTGGACTGGAAGCTGCTCAACACCGCCAAGACTCCGCCCTTTCCGGTCGAGGACCGTACCGACGCGGGCGAGAATCTGCGCTTGCAATGGCGGTATCTCGACCTGCGCCGACCGCGCATGGCCCGTAATCTGCGCACGCGCCACGCCGTGGCCCAGGCCGCGCGCGGCTATCTGAACGCGTTGGATTTTCTGGAAGTGGAAACACCGATCCTGACCAAATCCACGCCCGAAGGCGCGCGCGACTTCCTGGTGCCCAGCCGTGTGAACCAGGGCGAATTCTACGCCCTGCCCCAGTCGCCCCAGCAATTCAAGCAGATGCTCATGATGAGCGGCGTGGATCGCTATTACCAGATTGCCCGCTGCTTCCGCGACGAGGACCTGCGCGCCGACCGCCAGCCCGAATTCACGCAGATTGATATTGAAATGAGCTTCGTGAACGAGGACCAGGTGATGAGCATGGCCGAAGGGCTTATGGCCCGAGTGTTTCGCGAAGCCCTCGGCGTGGACATCCCCCTGCCTTTTCCGCGCATGACCTTTGCCGAGGCCATGCGCGACTACGGTGTGGATAAGCCCGACACCCGCTTCGGACTCAAACTCAAGGACGTTACCCACTGCGTGCGCGGCTCCGGTTTCAAGCTGTTCGCCAACGCCAAACTGGTCAAGGCATTGCGCGTGCCTCAGGGCGGCGCCATGAGCCGCAAGGAAATCGACGAACTGACCGAGTTCGTCAAGATTTACGGCGCTCAGGGGCTGGCCTGGATTAAAATCCACGAGACCGAATGGCAGTCGCCCATAGCAAAATTCCTGTCCGAAGAGGAAAAAAACGCCCTCACCGCCGAAATCGGCCTGGAGGCGGGCGACATCGTCTTCTTCCAGGCCGGTGAGCCGACCATGGTCAACGCCGCGCTGGGCAACCTGCGCGTGCGTCTGGGCCAACAACTCGGCCTGATCCCCGACGACACCTGGAACTTCCTGTGGGTGACGGACTTTCCGCTGTTTGAATACAGCGAGGAGGAAAAACGCTGGGTGGCATGCCACCATCCCTTTACCGCCGCTCAGGACGCCAGCTACGACACTATGTTGAGCGACCCCGCCTCGGCCCGGGCCCGCGCTTACGACATGGTACTCAACGGCAACGAAGTGGGCGGGGGTTCCATCCGCATTCATACCCCCGAAGCCCAGTTCCGCATGTTTGAGGCCCTGGGCTTCAGCGACGAAGCGGCCCGAGCCCAATTCGGCTACTTCATCCAGGCCTTGGAATACGGCACTCCGCCCCACGGCGGCATTGCCTTCGGGCTGGATCGGATCGCCATGCTGCTGACCGGCGCGACTTCCATCCGCGACGTTATTGCCTTCCCCAAAACCCAGAAGGCCACCTGCCTGCTCACCAACGCGCCCGACGCGGTGTCGACCAAGCAACTGCGGGAACTGGGCCTGAAACTGCGCGAACAGCCGGCCGAAGCCGCCAAACCTACGGAGTAAGCATGCTGCGCCCCGTTTTACAATATCCCGATCCGCGCCTGACTCAAAAGGCCGAAGCTGTGGAAGAAATCACGGATGAAATCCGTGAACTGGCTCAGGACCTTATGGATACGCTGACCACCATCGGCGGCGTGGGCATCGCCGCCCCTCAGATCGGCGTTTTCAAACGGGTCATCGTGCTCGACGTGTCCCAGGGCCTGAACAATCCCGACGCCCCCCAGGAGTTTGTGCCCCTGATTAATCCCGTGGTGACCGTGCTCGACCCGGCCCCCCATGAGGAAAACGAGGGCTGCCTGTCCGTGCCCGACTTCCGGGCCAAGGTCAAACGCCCCCGCCGGGTGGCACTGGATGCTCTCGACCTGGACGGCAAGCCTGTCCACCTGGAGGGCGAAGGTTACTACTGCGCCGCCATGCAACACGAGACCGACCATTTGGACGGCGTGCTGTTCATCGACCGCATCAGTTACCTGAAACGCTCACTGTACGATAAGAAGCTGAAAAAGAGCCGGAAAGCGTAGAGCGCTTACTCGGCTTGAAGGGGACGACATCATCAGGCGCGCCGCACTTCCAGCGCGACAAACGACAGACTTCGGCTGGTTGCGCTTGCGCCCGGGCGAACTCTGTTTGCCCGGGCCCCGCTCCGCGTAACCTTCGTCCGCTTCTCGCCCCCCCCTCCATGCCGTGTTCCACACAGCGGGGATCATCGCTCCAGGCGCGTTACTCCGCAGGTTTGACTTATGATTATACCATTGCGCATTGTGTTCATGGGTACGCCGGACTTTGCGGCGTCCATTCTGCGGGCCGTGGCTGCCTGGGAAGGCGGCACGGTGGAGGCGGTCTACGCCCAGCCGGACCGACCGGCCGGACGCGGTAAAAAGCTGAAGGCTCCGGCCACAAAAGAAGCCGCCCTGGAACTGGGCATCCCGGTTTATCAGCCCCTCAACTTCAAAACGGACGATGCGGTCCGCACGTTGCGCGATCTGGCTCCTGACGTCCTTGTGGTAGCGGCCTATGGCCTGCTTCTTCCGCAATGCGTTTTAGATATACCACGTTGCGGAGCCTACAACGTCCATGCCTCGCTGCTGCCCCGCCACCGGGGGGCGGCCCCCATCCAACGCGCGTTGATGGAAGGCGACGCTGTGACCGGGGTAACCATCATGCGCATGGAAGCGGGCCTGGACACAGGTCCCATGCTTCTGCAACAGGCCGTATCCATCGAGCCCGACGATACGGCGGGCACCTTGTTCGAGGTGCTTGCCGAACACGGAGCCAAACTTATGGTCGGCGCTCTGGGTATGGTGGCGGAACAGCGGGCGGCGTTCATCCCTCAAACCGACGATATGGCTACCTACGCTCCCAAAATCAGCCCGGACGAGGAACGCATCGACTGGAGCCTGCCCGCCCGGGCTGTCCACAACCGCATCCGGGGGCTGACGCCTTTGCCGGGCGCGCGGACCGTGCTGCACATTCCCGGCCGGGATCCTCTGCCCTTGCGGGTGGAGCCGGGCTTCCCTCTTGAAGATGCAAGCGCCTCTCCGCTGATTACGGAAAATATGGCTCCCGGCACAGTGGCCGGATTCGACGGAGAAGCCCTGATCGTGGCCTGCGGCCAAGGGGCCTATCGTCTGACCCGGTTGCGCCCGGCGGGCAAACCCGGCATGAGCGCGGCGGATTTCCGCAACGGACGCTTGCGGGACCTGCCGCTTCCTTATGGAACGCTGACGCCGGACGATGCTCCGGTCCGCCGTGGCTGAGTCCGCTTCTTCGGCCCGCGCGGCCGCCGTCGCTCTTCTGGAAAGCCTGCACGGGGCGCCGGACGACACCCCCCTGCCGGTGCTGGTGGATCGCGTCGCCCGACGGCAAAACCTGGACATTCGGGATACGGCCCTGCTTACGGAACTGATCTGTGGCGTTCTCCGCACGGAAAAACGACTATGGGCTCTTCTGAAGCCTTTTTTGCGTAAACCCGACTCGTTGCCCAAACCGCTCCGTTTTCTGCTGCTGACAGCCGCCTATGAGCTGCTTTTCCTGGACCATATCCCGAGCCGAGCCACGGTACATCAGGCTGTAAGCCTGGCCGGACGACGCTATGGCTCCGCCCTGGGCGGCGTGGCCAACGCCGTGCTCCGAGCCCTGGACCGCGACCTCGACCGCGTCCGCGCGGAGGATGCCTCCTTCCTGGCTCGCGATCCGGAACTGGCCACGGTCGACGACGTGGAACGTCTGGGTTCTCTGCCGTCGGATCTGGCGGCGCAGTGGATACGCGATTACGGTCCGGCCGGGGCCTGGGCCTTCGCCCGACAGGCGGGCTGCAGGCCCGCTCCCGGTTGGCGCGTCAACGCCGGGCATCCCGACGCCGAGGACACCCGACGGGCATTGTTGAAAGCGGGCGGACAGGCGACGGGACGATACGGGGTCGTCTTTCCCCGACCCCACGCCGACCTCCTTCCCCTTCTTGAACGCCTGGAAAGCGAAGGACGCTTGACCCGCCAGGGGACAGGAGCCCTGTTGGCGGCGGAACATCTGATCGACATCATCCACGCCGACGGCTACCCGGCGGGCTCTCCCCTGTGGGACGCCTGTTGCGGCCGGGGCGGCAAAACCTGTGCGCTGCTGGAGCGGGGAATATCCGTCGCTCTGGCCAGCGATCCGGCTCCCAGCCGCCTGAGAGGTCTGGAGACCGCCCTGACCCGTCTGCGCCTTCCCCGACCGGAACTGTCTTGTTCCCCCGCTCAAGCCCTCGCGCCCGCTCTTACCGGTCGTTTTCCGCTCATCCTGCTCGACGTGCCGTGCAGCGGCACAGGCACGTTGGCCCGTAACCCGGAATTGCGTTTGCGCTTGGGCCTGAAACGCCGGACCGAACTTTCCTCGCTGCAAACCGAGCTGCTGGACGCGGCCTGGGGCGCCCTCGCTCCGGGCGGTCTGCTGGCTTACGCCACCTGCGCGCTCCGCCGCGAAGAAAACGAAAAGCGGATCGCCTCCTTTCTGGCATCCCGAACCGACGCGTTCCTGAGGACACAGACTCTCATCGCTCCCGATTTTCCCGGCCAAGATGTCCTGTTCATCGCGCTGATCCGCAAAAATTGAAAGCATCGGGACGCTTTTCCTCCTCAAAGCGCCCGGTTTGCTCTCACCGCCTTGACGAATACGACGAGCTTGGGCACTATAACCGCTCTTTCCGAGCGCTCCGGCGCTTGCGAGCCCCAGGCACGCATCGGTCCAATCCGGCTTCGTTCAGTTTTTACTGCATCCCGAGGGTATCATGAGACGATTTTTTGCCGCAGCCTTGACGCTGCTGTTGGGGAGCACTCCCCTCCTCTGTGTGGAGAACGCCGCCGCCCAAGGCACTACGGACGTCAAAAGCGCCGGCGCCGCGGCGGAAGAAGCTCCCTCCCTGCTGACCTACGCGTTTGTGGCTGCTCCCACGGCCGACAGCGCGGTCGTCAGCCTGATCAACGGAGAAAAACCGATCAAGGGCGAGTTGCGCTATCGCCCCCAGGGTACGGAACCCTGGATGTCGGTGCCGGTGGAACTGGCCCCCACCACGCAGGACAAGCTGCGCGGCGGTGTCCAAAACGTTCGTCTGGACGGTCTTAAACCCGGCACTCGATATGAATACGAATTGCGCGAGGGCGATCAAGCCGTACCGGGCGGTTCGGGGTCTTTCATGACCCAGCGTGTCACCGCCGCCCCCTTCCGTTTCATCGCCATGACCGACGCCCACGTCAACCCCGCCAATCCGGAGCGCAGCCCCGTCTTGCGGGTATCGGCCGATACGGCCATGCGTTACCGGCCCGACTTCGTCTTCCATTTGGGCGACAATATTCAGACCGTGGGCTCCACCCACGGCGGCCCGGCCGCTGAAGAAAATCATCCCAATATTTTTTACATCTACTATCGGCAAATGCTGGGTCAACTCCAGAGCCAGGCCGGACAGTTCATCCTGAACGGCAACTGGGAAGGCGAGAACGGCTGGCATCCCGAACCCAATCGTTCCTGGGCCCGCAACGCCCGCATGACCTTCGCCCCGGCCCCGAATTCCGCCACCTACCCCGAAGGCGGCAGCAAAAACGAAGACTATTATGCCTTCACCTGGGGCGACGCGCTGTTCATCGGTTTGAACGCCACGGGTTACAACGCCGTCAACCACGAACATACGCGCGGTCCCGGTTCCGGCAGCGACTGGACCTTGGGAAAAGACCAGTTCGAATGGTTGGAAAAAACCCTGGCCGAATCGAAAGCCAAATGGAAATTTCTGTTTATCCACCACGCCGTGGGCGGCAATGCGGGAGACGACGTCAATACCCGCTACGGCCGCGGCGGAGGCCGCGCGGCCCACATAGGCGAACAGGCCAAGGTGCATGAACTGATGCGGAAATATGGCGTGGAAGCCTTTTTCTATGCCCACGATCACGTGTTTACCGACATGGACGTGGACGGCATTCACTATATATGCACCGGTTCCGTGGGCGCGCCCTGGAAATTCACCACGGCGGAAACCGGCTACGAAAATTATATCCCCGACTCGGGCTTTACCGTGGTGGATATCGACGGCGACAAGGCCACGGTCCGCTATGTGCGCCCCGACAACAACAATCCGCTGGGCAAGGAACTGTATTCCGTCACTCTGAAACCGGCCAACACCAAGTAAACGCGTACCGTTTCAAGCATTCGGGGGCGGCAACTCTTCACGGTTGCCGCCCTTTTGACTAGAGCATGTTGGGCTTGAAAATGCTCTTCCCACTACGGAGCAGGCGATCGCCGCCAAGGTATAAGCGCCATTCATTTGATGGTGTTAGAGCGGTTTGCTGTTGAAAACGGCAAGCGCTCCGGCGGCCGCGGGAACCGACGCCCGCGACGAATGAGCCTGAAAACCACGCTTTTCAATGGTTCACGGAGCCGACCAAAGCAGGACTTCCACTCTCCTCATCCGTAAAACGCTTTGCGCTGACGGCTCGAAGTTTTGTTTTCGTTACCCTCCGTACTGTTTCATGACCTCGTTCACAATATTCAAATAAGTAAAGCCGTAACGTTGATCCGGCTCCAGATGACAGCCCTCTCCCCATTCGTTCCAGGCGTTGATGAACAGGTACTGCAAAGAATCGGGCACAAAGCGACGGGTAAAATCCGCCATTCCTTCCAGAGCAATGCGAAATACTTCCGGCGACACGTTGACTGTGGCGATGCCGTTCTTTCCCCGTCGGGGCGTATTGTCCCAGTCGGGAAAAACGCAGCGCATTTCGGGATAATCGGGAACCTGCTTGGCCAGCATAAATTTTACGGTTTCCCGATAATCGAGCCTTCGCGGCGGATTTTCCATCCCGCACACCATGTTTTCTGTCCGCCAGTTGGGAGCATATTCCACCATGCAATCAAATCCGAACATGGATGGGGGACACCCGATAAAAGCCTCTACTCCGGCCAGGTATACGCCGGGAAATCCCAAACGCGAGGCCTCTTCCCTCCAGGTCTCTGCATACATTTCGATACCGGGGCAGCGCTCCGGCGCAAAGACGAGAAACAAAGGCTTCCCGTCTATTTTTATATAACGGGGATTGCTGAAATATTGTTCCAAATCCTGAATGATGCCTTTCGCATTTTCCACAGAATATATCTGTTGAATAAATGGAATGTCCCGTTCAGTTCGCGTATTGTCATACCAACTATTATGATCCCAGCACAGACAGAAATCATTGTTAATGTCCCGACTGGCATTGATTATATCCAAAGGCTTTTCCAACAGCCTTCGACCGGCCATATTGTAATAATAGTAGCAAAAGCCGTGTATTCCGTTGCTGTAGGCCAGATAATGCTGGAGAATCAGCGTTTTTTCATCCAATAAATTATAATATCCCAATATATTATGAGGAATACGAGGTTGATGATGCCCCTTGAAAAGGGGTTTTGCCGAGCGCACGTTGCTCCATTCGGTAAATCCCTGTCCATAGACGGCTTCGTTCTCTGGAATAACGTGAAACTGGGGAAGATAAAACGCAATCGCTTTCATGACGATAATCGCAACCCGGCGCACCGATATTTCGATGTTTGCACTTCGCCTTTCAGAAACGCTTTGAAACTGAAATACTCTAAAAAATACGCCATGGCGGCTTTGTATCAGTCCCAGCGCTCCATGACCACAGGGTGTTCCTGCATGGCGACGCGCAATTCCTCCGCAGAGGCCGTGGCCGCGCCCACTTTGCCCACCACGATGCCCGCCGCATAATTGGCCAACACGCAGGCGTCCACAAGCGGAAAGTTCACAGCCAAAGCCAACGCGGCCGTAGCAATAACGGTATCGCCCGCGCCGGTGACGTCAAATACCTGGCGAGCCATAGTGGGCACGTGCCATACCGGTCCGTCGGCGCTGAACAGGGCCATGCCGTCCGCTCCCAAGGTGGTCAACACATGGGCGGCGTCCAATTTTTCCCGCAAACAACGTCCCGCGGCCAAGATTTCCGAGCGGGTACGAACCGGCAATCCGGTGGATTCGCTGGTTTCCTTGGCGTTGGGCGTCAGCATCCAGGCTTTGTGATAGCAGGCGATGTTCTGAGGTTTGGGGTCCACCAATACTTTGATGTCGCCGCGCCCTCTGCTTTGCCCCAAACGACGTATATCATCCAAAATCCCGGCCGACACCAGCCCTTTTCCGTAATCGGATATCACCATCACATCAAACTCGGGCACCAGGGGTTTCAATACCCTCATCAGGGCGGCGTATTCCTCCGGCGTGGCCGGAGACCGGCTTTCCCGATCCAGTCGAATCATCTGTTGATTGCGGGCCAGGACCCGACTCTTGACTGTGGTGGGACGTTCGCCGCGCACCAGGCGGGGCGCGACGCCCGCTTCATTCAACATGGCTTCCAGTCGATCGCCGTCTCCGTCACGGCCGATGAGTCCCACCAGAACGGATTGCCCGGCCAGAGCGGCAATATTGCGAGCCACGTTGCCCGCTCCTCCCAGGAGATGACGCGTTTCCTCCACGCGAACTACCGGGACGGGCGCTTCCGGAGAAATGCGCAAGGCGTCTCCCATCAGATACGTGTCCACCATGACATCGCCTACCACCAGCACACGTCCGGCGCGCAAGTCCTCCAGCCGCTGGAGCGGAGCCGACGCCATAGAGATTTCAGACATGGGCATCCTCCCCGGAAATGACGGCGCCGCCTGTAACCAGGGAATCGTTCGCCATGCGGCCGTCCTCATTTTCCTGAGACATGCCGAGCAGATTCAAAAGGTATTCCAACTCTCCCCGCGACGTATACGGAAGCGCAATGCGCCCTTTTTCTTCATCACCGCTGATGCTCGCGCCGTGATGTACGGTTTGCCGCAACAACTTTTGGATGTCTTTCAGCCGTTGGGGTTTGGAGGCACGGCGGGGAGCCGCCTTTTCCGCTTTTTCGGCGGCCGGGGTATCCTCTTCCAGCGAATCGGGAAGCCTCCCCGCACGCTTCCAATGATCCGCGGCGGATTCCGCATCGCGTACGGATAATTCTTGCCGGATAACGGCCTTCAACAGTTTTTCTCTGGTTTCTTCATCCCCAATGGCCAACAAGGCACGGGCATGCCCGGCGCTGATGCGAGCTTCGCTCAAAGCTTCTCTGCATATCGGGGGAAGTTGAAGCAAACGTAGCGCGTTGGCTACGGCGGAACGACTCTTTCCCAGTTTGGCGGCCAATTCCTCCTGGTTGAGTTGGTGGGTATCGCGAAGCGCCTGCAACGCCTCTGCCTCTTCAAGGGGACTGAGGTTTTCACGCTGCAGATTTTCCACCAGAGCCACAGTCATGGCTTCCGCATCCGTATAAGCGCAGATGACCACCGGCACTTCCGTCAGCCCCGCCAATTTTGCGGCCCGCCAGCGGCGTTCGCCGGCCACAATTTCATATACCTGCGGAGATCTGTCGGCCTTGGGCCGGACGATAAGCGGCTGTATGACTCCTTGGTTCTTAATGGATGCGGACAGCTCGGCCAAGGCCGCGTCGTCAAAACGTTTTCGCGGCTGATGCGGTCCCGGAATCAACTGAGTCAAAGCCAATTTTTTGGCGTCGCGTGAAGGGATATCCGCTTCACGAGTCGAGCGTAGAAGTGAATCAAGACCTCGTCCCAGGCCACGCTCCAAAGCTGCCATATCTACCTCGCTATTATGGTGGGACAGCATGGTCCCTTTAACAACCAAAAAAACTTGCCGACTTAATTGAGAGCCTGTCAGTCAGCGCAGAGTGACTTCAAATCACGCTAACCAAGACGTGTTGCTTCTGTTCGTAAGTTTTACGCCTGAAGCCGAGCTATACGCCGCAGGTACGCCACGACTGCGCCTCGGTATAATCAACTGCAGGTTCATTGCCCGACAACAGCCGTCGACATTGCGGCTGTTCCGACGCCACGACGTCCTTAACCGTCAACGTGAAGCGTTTTATGGATAACGAGTGCAGATGACTCGCTTTACCCGGCTCTACGAGCAGTTTTTAAATTACTGGCTCTAAAATTTTACCGGAATCCCAAACTAGCCGTAATCAAGCGGCACTCTTATGGATTCGTTTTTGTACGACCTCTTTGGCCAGCTGAAGATAAGCCTCGGCGCCCTTGGATTTTATATCGTAATGAAGAATGGATTTACCATGACTGGGCGCTTCAGACAGACGAACATTGCGGGGAATCAAGGTCCTGAACATGTGTTCGGGGAAACAACGCTCCGCCTCACTCTTGACCTGGCGAGCCAGTTTATTTCGTGCGTCAAACATAGTAAGAACCACGCCCAAGAGTTCCAATTCCGGATTTAAGCGCTTACGAACCTGCTCATAAGTATGTAAAAGTTTTACAATACCTTCCAAAGCAAAAAACTCGCATTGCAAGGGAATTAAAAGCTCTTTGGCAGCACAGAGGGAATTAAGAGTGATCAGTCCTAAAGAAGGAGGACAATCCAATATAATATACTCATAATTTCCCAAAACAGGATGAAGCAATTCCGACAAATAATATTCCCGCGCCATTTTATCGACAAGTTCCAGTTCGATACCCACTAAATCGGAGGACGAAGGAAGAAGAGTCAAATAAGGTGTAGCCGTGGGTAATAACGCTTCAGATAAACATTCAGGCTTATAAAACGAAGTGTACAAATTAGCCTTCATGCTCTCCTGATCAAACCCCAAAGCGCTGGTGGAGTTGGCCTGAGGATCACAGTCCACTAAAAGAACGCGGTTTTCCATAATGGCCAGGGAGGCGGCCAAATTGACGGATGTAGTGGTTTTTCCCACTCCTCCTTTTTGATTGGCAACAGCTATAATTCTTGTCACCGAAGACCTCCCGATATTGATGTGGAACTTTTTTTTCATAAACTGTGAAATCAAGAATAGCAAGCAATGTATGGCCTGTTTCACGTGAAACATATTTAAAAAATATTTCTATTTTGAGATACCCCACAAAATCAAACGCAGTAAAGATATATCTTCTCCCTCTTCAGACATAGTATTTTTCATGTTCGCCTCTGAAGGCAGCACCATATATACATCTAAGTGGTTTCATATTTTATAGCCGCCAGTGGGGTCTAGCCTGCAATCAATTAATCAGCATGCAGTCCCGACTTGCTTGCATTTTCATTACCATGAGGCATCCTAAGATGCTTACTTGTGATATATCAATAACCTATTTAAATTAGTTTCAGCGATACTATCCAACAAAAAATACCTATGTTTCACGTGAAACATAGGTAGAACGGTTGTTCCGCTGCCTTCAGCGCAAAAAGCAGGCAAAAACTAAGTTTAGACCTTGCAACACTTCTTAGTAACACATGTCATAGGCAACAAGCAAAATCCTATACAGGCCATCAACAAAAAGAGAGGCTCGTCTGCTCTAGTAGTTCGATTCCCATTGATGGAATACACCACCATTGCTATTACTGGATAATTAAAAAAATTTAAGAGCAAGGTTGTTTCACGTGAAACACATTTTTCCACTTCATACAGCTAATAAAAATACAGCACCAATAATAAATTTTTTGAATCCTTTATCTTCAGCAGCACCCCATGTATATTGTAAAGTAAGATTTATTTTACTATGTCACCAAAAGTTATAAGACTACTTATAAACGATGTAGCAACATTCACCTCACATACTCCTTATCCATTAAAGCGCTTTGCTATTGAAAATATCTCCCGTCAGCCCCTATATTCTACTTCAAAGGCTTCAACCTGAAGCCGGAGTGTTACGCCGAAAGCGCGCCTCGATTGCGCTTCGATATAACCGGCCGTAGATTTGCCAGGATAGCCAGGAGTCGCTAAAAATGCGGCGACACCGAAGAGGAGGGCGTCACAGCGTCCTTAGAGCATTTTGCTTTTGAAATTGTCCAATTTCAAAAGCGGCGCTGCCGTCATT
>ERZ894232.1510-NODE-1510-length-21357-cov-6.901230_pt1 | contig 21357 bp, 20 predicted proteins | sample MGYA00380296_ERZ894232 | MGnify/ENA primary metagenome ERZ894232 (study PRJEB32331, sample SAMN06328433) | human gut metagenome | biome: human gut microbiome; feature: stool | host: Homo sapiens | collected 2014-08-14 ... | reverse complement strand
ACAGCCGGAAGTCCTGTTCAACGATGTTACATTTGCTTATCAGGATAAAGAGGTTCTGCATCATATCAGTTTTGCCATGAAGAAAAATTCTATGACAGCGCTGGTTGGACCGTCCGGTAGCGGTAAGTCCACCATTGCAAACTTGCTGGCGCGACTTTGGGATGTAAAATCCGGCAATGTGACGATAAGGGGCGTGGATATTCGCAATGTACCTCTGTCGGAATTGATGGATCAGATCAGCATGGTATTCCAGCGCGTGTATCTGTTTCAGGACACCATTTACAACAATATCATCATGGGAAAGCCGGATGCCACGGAAGAAGAAGTCTATGAGGCTGCCAGAAAAGCCCGCTGCTATGATTTCATTATGGCTTTGCCCGACGGATTCCAAACGGTGGTTGGTGAGGGCGGTGCAACACTTTCCGGCGGCGAAAAACAGCGTATTTCGATTGCCCGCTGTATTCTGAAAGACGCGCCTATTGTCATTTTGGATGAAGCTACCGCAAGTGTAGATACGGACAATGAAAGCTATATTCAGGAGGCTATTTCCGAATTGGTGAAGGGAAAGACCCTGCTTGTAATCGCTCACCGCCTAAATACCATCTGTCAGGCTGATCAGATTTTGGTGATTGCCGATGGACGGATCAGTGAACAAGGAACCCATGACGAGCTTATAGCAAAAGCCGGGATTTATCAGGATTTTGTAAATATCCGTAAAAAGTCCTCCAGCTGGAGCCTTGCATAAAGGAGACAATAGTGAAGATTCATGCGTCCGGAGAGGATTATCTGGAGGCTGTGCTGGTTCTTCAAAAGAATCACGGTGCTGTCCGCTCTATTGATGTTGCACGGCGTGTTGGAGTTTCAAAAGCCAGCGTAAGCTATGCGGTGTCGGCTTTGCGTGAAGGGGGCTTTTTAACGGTAGATAGTGATTACGTTTTGCATTTGACCGAAACAGGCCGGAATGTTGCCGAAAAAATTTATGAGCGGCATCAGTTCTTTACAGAGCAATTTATCGCAGCTGGCGTTGACCCTGAAATTGCAGAGCGAGATGCTTGCCGGATTGAACACGCCATCAGTCAGGACACCTTTGAAAAGATCCGGGATGCACACAAACAGGAAAAATAGGATACTAATGCCCGTCGTTCCAACTGTGCGGACAAGAGCAGCCAGTGGGGAAAATATAAGCCCACTGGCTGCTCCACATGAAAGACAATCATCGGCCCTTTTGTTTTCCCCTGTACATCACTTCAGCTTATCTGCGCTCATGCACAGGTCTATGTACCGTTGCGACTCTTCTTCACTCTTTCCTGCAAAGTAATCAAGAACGCACTTGGCAACGGTCTGCGGCGCTCTATCGTGGAACACGATTCCATCCAGACTGATGTCCATTTCTTCTGAGATCAGCGCAACCGTTTCAAATTTCGGACTGCTCTTGCACTTTTCAATCTCAATGACAGTTCGGGTACACATATTAAGCCGTTCCGCTAATTCGCGCTGCGTGATCTTTTTCTGCTCCCGCTTTTCGCGAAGCTTTTGGGCGAACAGGTGAAGGAAGTTCATTGTAAATCACCTCTACTACATTGTAGAGTGAGCCTCAATTCACTTAAATACACATGAAGCTCACATTGAATGAGCCGAAAATCACATTCAGCGAGTTGGAGGTAATTTTTTGATGTCACGGATGAACAGGAGATACTGCTAAGGCCGCTCGCGGTCATGTAAAAAAGCATAAGCACCGATTAGCCGTCCACTTCAAAAAGCACGCGGCTATCCCCCAGACGAGCTGCACTCACGAAAGCGAGTTGCAGCTCTCTTTTTATGCGGTTTGGTTCATCCGTGATTTAGCCCCTCCCGGTACAGTATTCGTTACTCATGTTTTCACTCGCACGCAAGGCGCTCGTTCAGGTCATCATGCCTGTTCGAGCGCCTTTTTACGTTTTCCTGTCGGCTGTCGTTCTCCGCCGATGTTGGTCTGGTTCACCACCCACCCAACACCGAAACGGAGGACATATTATGTTTAACAGAAAGAGCAGCTATGCGCTGAACAAGAAAGACCCCAACGCTATCGTTTACATGGATGCCAACGAAGCCATCATCCGCCTGACCCGCGAGGACTTTGCCAGCGAGGAAGAATTTCTGAAATGGAAATCTTGGTCGGATGGAAACTACCACACTGAGGACAATCAGGATGTGGTAGAGGGGAAACACAATACGTCCATTGATGACCTGTCCGAAGCCGCACTTTCCATTCCTGCCATTGATGTGGTTATGGATCGCAAGCACGAGAAAGCTGAACGGCACAGAGCGGCTTCCGCGATGGTTTCTCAGATCAGGGACAAGCTGACGGAAACACAGTTCCGCAGGCTTTGGATGTACTACATTGACGGAATGACCGTTGATGAAATTGGGCGGATTGAGGGCATCAGACACCAGAACATTTCCAAAAGCATCGGCTCCGCAATGAAGAAAATCAAAAAATTTTTCCCGTAAGCTCAAAAACAGGGTGCAAAAATGCCCTAAAAAAGATGATAGGTGAAGGGACATTCTCCACGAAGCCTTTCGTTGAACGTTGAAAACTGAATAGACCATGATGCAGGCACAAAACCCGCGTGATAGCGGCATAAGGTGCGCCGCCACGACGATGGCTTCAAGGAGGTGATTCCGGAAAAGCCATCCGAGCGATCTACGCAGCCTTAGACCCGATTCGGCAAATCGGGCGCGATGACAGCGCGGCGGATAATGAAACTTGCTCACGCCCTCCCACAGACTTGAGGGGGAACCCTGCGGTATGCGCCAGCTCTTTGAGGCAGCGGTATCGTGGAGTTATGACGGCCCTGCCAAGGGCGGCCTGCATCATGCCCACTATCCGGGGCGCGTGGCAAATAGGATGGATCTTCTCAAATGGACAAGCAGAGCGGCTGCGCCGGTATTCGCCATTATGTTATTTGGCTCCAATTCTACCCGCGCAGCCGCCTCTCAAAGTCAGATACCATGCGCTGACGGCCTTTCCGTCAGCGCATTCATGTGACCTTGAGGAAACCCACCAAACCGAGAAAGGAGATCGCCATGATGCAGCCGACGCCAAACGAAACCCAAATCCACACGGATGAACTGGTGGACATCCGGGATGTATCCGTAGACAAAAATCTTCCCAAGGAAGAACGCATTGCCGCCTTTATCCGCCAGATCAAAAATCCTTACCGCTTCCGCTGCGGCGATTTCGTGGTAAACGCCTGCTTTGCCGGGAACGGTGTTACGTTAGAGGAATGTCTGCAAGGCATTTTGCGCTAAGCGACATCCTCGCTTTTTTCCGCAGGGAGTGCTATGATCGGTGTGGAAAAGGATGAAAACCTAATAGCCAGATAACCACTCTTTTCATGCGGGAGCAGTCCGGGAGAAAGGAGTGCTTTTTCATGCCTAAATACAAAGCTACCGCTTACATCCGCCTGTCCTACACCGACGATCATTCCAGCGAGAGCGACAGCGTTTCCAATCAGCGCAAGCTCATTGAAAACTTTGTAGAGCGCAACCCGGATATTGAGGTCGTTTCCGAAAAGATCGACGATGGATACAGCGGCATCATCTTTGACCGTCCCGCATTCAAGGAAATGATGCAGGATGTCACCGATGGCAACATCAACTGCGTCATCGTAAAAGACCTCTCCCGGCTGGGGCGCGAGTACATCGAAACAGGCCGGTATCTGCGCCGGGTATTCCCGGCCTATGGGGTGCGCTTCATTGCCATCACCGACAGCATCGACACCGCCCACGACAGCGGCGATGATCTGACCGTATCGGTCAAGAACATTATGAACGAAGCCTACTGCCGGGACATTTCCATCAAGACCCGTTCCTCTCTGGACGTGAAGCGGCGCAACGGCGATTTCGTCGGCGCGTTCCCAGTGTACGGCTACATGAAAGCCGAGGACAATAAAAACCTACTCGTCCCCGATCCCTACGCCGCCCGCGTTGTCTGCGACATCTTCCGTATGCGGCTGGAGGGCGCAAGCGCTTCCAAGATCGCGGCAGAGCTGAACCGGCTGGGTATTCTCTCCCCGCTGGCTTACAAGAAGAACAACGGCCTACCCTATGCAAAAAAGGGCTATGCGGACAAGGCTGACTGCAAGTGGTCGGCTACCACCATTATCCGCATCTTGCAGGACGAAACCTACACCGGAACGCTGGTGCAGGGCAAACAGGGTACGCCGCATTACAAGATCAAGCAGATGGAGCAGCGCCCCGCCTCCGAGTGGGTGCGCGTCCCGGATGCCCACGAAGCGCTGATCGCCCGTCAGGATTTTGAGCTGGTGCAGCGCATTAAGGGACTGGATACCCGGACTTCTCCCAACGAGGACACAGTGTATCTGTTCTCCGGTATCCTGATCTGCGGGTGCTGCGGAAGCCGCATGACCCGCAAGACCAACCGTGCAAACGGCAAGGAGTACCACTACTATTATTGTCCTACCGGCAAGAAAAAGGGCTGCGCCCATCCGGTCATGCTGAAAGAAAGCAGCCTGATCGACTGTGTGCGGGACAGCCTGAAAGCCTATATTGGCAACATTGCTTCGCTGGAGGCGCTGCTTTCTGGCATTGACCAGTCCAGCATCAATCAGGCGCTTGCCAAGGAATACAGCGACCACATCACCGACAACGAGCGCCGGTTGGAGCAGGTGCTGGAGTTCAAGGCACGGCTTTATGAGAGCCTTGTGGGAGGTATGCTTACCAAGGAAGAATACGCTTCCTATAAGGCAAAGTACACCAAGCAGGCCGAGGACATTCGCGAGAGCGTCCGCGTTCTCAGGGAAAAACTCACGGAGGTTTTGGAAAACCGGAGTGAGCGCAACCGCTGGATTTCACAGTTTACGCAGTTCTCCACGCTGGAAACCTTAGACCGCAGGGCGCTCATTCACATGGTACAGAGCATCCGCGTCCGTGGCAAAAAGGAGCTGGATATTACCTTTACCCATGAGGACGAATACAAAAAGGCGTTGCAGCTTTTGGCACTGGCAGCGCAGCAGAAAGATTACGAACAGAGAAAGGTGGGCTGAGCATGGCAAGAAAAAGCAGAAAAGAAACGGCTGCGGTGGCCGTTCAGGAGGCCGACGCCGCTTGCCGCGCCGCGATCTACGTCCGCCTTTCGGTGGAGGATACCCACACGCACAGCGTATCCATTGAAACCCAGCAGATGATTATTGCCCGCTATCTGGAGCAGTACCCGGAGATCAGCGTGTACGATACCTACATCGACAACGGCGCGACGGGGACAAACTTCCACCGTCCGGGCTTTCAGCAGATGCTCTCGGATATTGAGGCCGGTCATGTAAACTGCGTGATTGTCAAAGACCTTTCCCGTTTGGGACGGAACACCATCGACACCGGCTATTACATCGAGCAGTATTTCCGCATCCGCAGCATCCGCTTTATTGCGGTCAACGAAAACTTCGACACCGCCAACCCGGAGGATGCTCATTCCGGTATCATCATTCCGCTGCGGAACATGATAAACGAAGCCTACGCTTTGGACATCGGGCGCAAGATCAGGGCGCAGCAGCGGCAGGCCATGAAGGACGGCAAGTTCATCGGTGCGCGTACTCCCTACGGCTATTTGAAAGCGGAAGACGATTGCCACCAGCTTATCATCGACCCTGTTGCCGCCGTTGTGGTGCAGCGGATGTTCCGCTGGGCTTCCGAGGGCGCTGGCCTCAATACCATCGCCGTGCGGCTGAATGAGGAGGGCGTTCTCACCCCCAGCCACTACAAGAAGATGCAGGGAAAGATCACTCACGCAAATTTGCTCGGCAGCGGCAAGTGGCAGACCCGAACGGTCGGCGTTATTCTCCGCTCCGAGGTCTACACCGGAGATCTCGTTCAGGGGCAGACCAAAACCGTGGATCACCGGCAGGTCAAGGCCGATGCCGAGGAATGGACGGTGGTGCGGGACACCCATGAGGCCATCATCAGCCGGGAACAGTTCGCGGCGGTGCAGGAAATTCTCAATCAGACCGCCAGCCGCGCCAAGGCGCGGGAGGTCAAAGCCTTCACGCCGAATCTTCTCAAAGGCAAGGTGTTCTGCGCCCATTGCGGCGGCAGCCTGCACCGGCAGAGAAACATCCGCAAGAAGTCCGATGATGTGTACTTCTACCATTGTCTGAGCAGGAACCGAATCAGCAAGGATGCCTGCCCCGGCGTGACCATCCGCGAGGGTGCGTTGCTGGATATGCTGACAGATATGCTTCAGGGCGCGCTTGATACGGCGCTGGGGCAATACACCCTCTCCCTTGCGGAGCTGCCCCGGCAGGCCGCTGACCGCGCTGAGCTGCGGGAGAAGATCACCAGCCGCAAGCAGGAAATCCAGCGGCTTCGCGGTATCGTGCGGAGCTTATATGAAAACCTCGTCCAAGGTGTTCTCACCAAGGATGAATACTTCGACTACAAGGAGAAGTACGAAAGCCGCATTGCCGACCTCGCCGTGGAAATGGAGCAGTTGGAGGACGGCCTGCGAACGATGGATACGCAGATTGAGCAGCACCGGGCGCTGGAACAGGATGCCGCGCAGATCAAGACCGACCGTGCGCTGACCGGCGCTATTATCGAGCGGCTGATCGACCGCATCGAGGTATCCCACGATAAGCAGATCACGGTGCGCTATCGCTTTCAGAGTGAGTTTGAAACCTATGCGGAGGTGCTGGAACAATGCAGAAATATGTGATCGCCCTCTACATCCGCCTCTCCATCGAGGACTACAAGTACGATAGCCTGAGCATTGAAAATCAGAGACTTGTTCTCCATGAATACGCGGCGTCCATGCCCGAAGCCCTGAACGCGGAGATCATGGAGTTCATCGACAATGGGTACAGCGGCACAAATTTTGAGCGCCCGCAGGTACAGAAGCTCATTGAGCTGGTGCGGGCCAATCAAATCGACTGCATCATTGTCAAGGATTTTTCCCGCTTCGGGCGTAACAGCATTGAAACCGGCTACTTCATCGAGCGTGTGTTCCCACTGTTCCATACCCGCTTCATTTCCATCAGCGACGATTTTGACAGCAGCAAATTCAAGGGCGACACCGGCGGCATGGATGTGGCGTTCAAGTATCTCATCAGCGAGTATTACAGCCGCGATATGTCCATTAAAACCAAGAGCGCCAAGTACGCCAAGATGCAGCGCGGCGAGTATCAGAGCAAGATTTGTCCCTACGGCTATCGCAAAAGCGCCGATGGCAGAATGGAGTCTGACCCGAAGGCCGCTGCCGTTGTGCAGCTCATCTTCCAGCTTGCCGCCGAGGGCATCAACGCCACCGCCATCACACGGGAGCTGTTCCGCAGGAACATCCCCACGCCCGGCCAGTACAAAGCGGCGCGAGGCAATCATACCCACGATATTTCCCGCTGCCACGGGATTTGGAGTGCATCCACCATTCTCCGCATTTTGGAGGACGAACGCTACACCGGCGTGTATGTGATCGGAAAGCGGGCGGTTCTCGAAGTAGGCGGCACCAGAAGCCGCCTGAAGGACAGAGAATCGTGGTACATCATCCCCGACCATCACCCGGCCATCGTAGAGAAAGCCGTGTTTGATACCGTGCAGGCCAGCCAGCGCCGCTTTTCCCAGCCAAACAAGAAAAAGCGGGACTACCCGCTGAAAGGCAAAGCCTTCTGTGGCTGCTGTGGTCATGCGCTGTCCCGCACCATGCAGAAAACCTCATATTATTACTGCCGCCATTCCGAGGCGGACGTAGAAAGCCGCTGCCACAAGATGCGCCTGAACGCCGCAGAGCTGGAACAAGCGGTATTCCTGACGCTGAAAAAGCAGATGGAAGCCGCCGCACCGCTTGCCCCGGACGGTACGCTCCGGGTGGATTCCTCCGTACCGGAACGCACCGAATATGAGCAGCAGATCGAGGCACTGCAAGACGGTAAGCGCGCCTTGTATGAACGCTATCTCATGGGTGAGATCGACCTGAACACCTACAAAGCAGAAAAGGCTGCGTGTGACGAGCTGCTGCTGAAAACAAAAAACGCCTATGCCGCAGTATTGGCACAGGCGAAGCAGAAACAGGACGAACAGGCACGGCAGGACAGCCGCAGGGAAGCGTCCAAGGCGATTTTCGATGCGGACACGCTGACCACCGAGCTGGCCGAGCTGCTGATCGACCGGGTGCTGGTGTACCCCGATAAGCGAATTGAGATCGCGTACAAAATCCAAGACATTTTTGATTGAGGTGGCAGCCATGAAAATCGCTTTCTATTGCAGAGTGGACGGACAGGGCTTTGGCTTTGTCCTACCCGAAGAAGCTGACAAGCTCCGCGAGTTTTTCGCCGAGCATCAGGATAAGCCTGCGCTTGAAAATCCATCAGGCGTAAGCTAAAAATTTTTGTCGTGTGCTTGACATACGGGTGTCGGAGGTCATGAAACCTGACCTTAGGCGGCCCCGCCCGCTTCAGCACCCGGTGGAGCATGTGGAGGACGCTGTCCGGTGAGATTGGCCCACCGTTGGGTGACGGGAACACCCATGGGCTGCTGCCCGCTTTTTTCTTCTGCTCTTTCAAAACGCTTACCGTATCTTCTGCCAACGGAAGGGTACGGTAGGCGTTTTTTGTTTTCAGGGGTGCTTCGGTAACCACTCCGTTAATTCTCACCACTTGCCGTTTAACCCGGAGGTCACCCCGTTCCAAATCAATGTCTTCCCACTTGAGGCCGAGGAGTTCTCCCCTTCTCAGCCCGGTGGCCAGCTCCAGGTAGTAGAGCTCAAAGACGCCACTTTCCCCGGCTTCCCGCAGAAATGATTGAAGCTGTTCCACTGGAAGGGTTTTCATTTCTCTGTGTTCTACCTTTGGCAGGACGCAGCTCTCTGCCGGATTGGCGAGGAGGATTCGCTGCTCCTGGGCCAGTTTTAAGGCAGAGGACAGAAATTTGGTGGATGTTCCGCACCGTCTTGGCGCTCAGTCCTTTGGGCTGCTCTTTGGCCTCCAGCCGATCTACCCGGCCTTTGGTCAGCAGTTTCTTGTAGAGCTTCTGCAATTCCAGAGAGGTGAGCTTTTCCAGCGGGATGTCCCCGATATTTGGATTGATGTAGTTGTCGATGTAGCCCCGGTAAGTCTGGTGGGAGGAGGGTCGGACTTTGAGCTTGTCGTAGTCCTCAAACCATACCTCCATCCACTCCTCTACAGTATACTTCTCAACTTTACTCTGATCCAGAGATTGGGTTTCCTTAATGGCAGTCTTCAGCTTCTCCTTGACCTCTGCCTGAGTTCTGCCCAGCACATTCTTGTAGATGGCCTTACCCGTCTCCGGGTCGTGCCCTGCTGTGTACCGGCCCTCCCAGCGACCATCCTTTCGTTTTCGAATGCTGCCCTCGCCGTTGGCTCGCTTTTTAGCCATCCCTGTTCACCTCCTGTTCCACAGTCTCGCAGGCTCGCTGCTCTTCCTCCTTTTGGAAGGAGTACAGGCCATCTCCCTCCAGTTCCCTGGCAATCCCCCAGGCCAACTTGAATCCAGCGGTGAAGCTGGCCTGGGAGGTTTTCTCCCGCAGCAGGTTTTGAACGTCCACCAGGTACATCAGTCTGCGCCGCTGCATCTTGTCCAGGTAATCCCGCACCTCTTGTCGGGCCTCCTCAATTTCCTCCTCCAGTTCTGAGAAGTCTGGCTCTCGGTAGAACCGCTGGTGCAGAGCGGTCATGTAATCGTTCATTGTGTGTTGCCTCCTTTTCAGCAACACACAATACCCTAACTGACAGACAATAGCCTGGGCAAACGGGCAGAGTTATCAGATTGTTAACAATTCGCTCTTGAACTGATCTCGGCCTTATCATTGTTAACACCGTACTATTTTCTACGGCCCTTTTATTTTGTTTTGCGGCGCAATTTTTGAGGTCTCTCCGCACCAACCCCGGAGCAAATCCCCCTGACACTAAGGACGCAGGGAATCACGACCCCGGAAGAGCAAAATTTTGTCCTTTACGACCCCGCCCCGCAGGGCCTGGAACTGCCCGCACTGCGGGCAGAAGTGGACGAGCTGGGGCGTTTACGACCCCGGCTCTTTCTCCTGCTTTTCTTTCGTCTCCGCCTTGCGCCCTTATCTAGGCCCGACACCGACCCCAATTAGCCTCGTGGGGCGGCTACTCCACCCAGGCCTCAAAGCGGCCGCCCAACGGCTCACAAGGGCAAATAGCGAGGATACTGCGGTTGTGCCCTTTTCTCTGTATTGCGTACTAGTTTTTGATATGCCACTCTCCCGTTATATTTTAAATAAATATGGAACCTCATTTACTGAGATGTGAGACCATGTTGCATCGAGAAATATAATTATCTATGCGTGTTCTCCAACAGCCACCGGAAGAGTACAGACATATTGGCTTTGGGGTCCTCCAACATCCGCTCCGGATGCCACTGAACGCCCAAAATCGGCAGCGACGGATGTTCATACCCCTCCACAATTTTTTGCTCATTTGACTCCCAGAACGCGCTCAACCGCAGCGGCGGCGCAAGCTCCTCCACTCGGATTCCCTGGTGGTGATAGCTGTTGACCTCGATTTCTGTTCCAAACCAGCTGCTCAGTTTACTGCCCGGTATCAGTTCCACCGAGTGTCTGAGTCCCCCGCTGTGGTCTGCACCGCACCAAGTCGGAATATCCTGGAGCAGCACCCCACCCAGGGCCACATTTATCATCTGAAATCCCCGGCAAATTGCGAGAATTGGCTTTCCCAACTGGATAAACTCTTTGGCAAGCTCCAATTCAACATCGTCTCGGGGCTGGTCATAGTGCTCCGGCGGGTCGATGGGACTCTGTCCGTAGCAGTGAGGATCGATGTCAACCCCTCCAGTGAGCAAAAGTCCATCGGCAATCTGGATATACTCCTTCAGACAGGAGGGTTCCGCTACAACGACGGGAAGCCCGCCTGCCTGTGCCACCCCCTGGAGGTAGTTGCAATTCACTGACCGGGCAGGGAATCCGCCCTTGGATACCACGTCCGAGGGTGTGACTAAAACCAGTGGTCGCTGTGACATTTCTTTTCTCTCCCTCACTTACATACTTTCTGCCTTGTTGCAAGCGGCAAAGTGTCCAGGCGATACTTCTCTCCACTCCGGCGTGACATTCTTGCAGTGCTCGTCCGCATAGGGGCAGCGGCGTGCAAAACGGCAGCCCTCGGGAGGATCAATGGGAGATGTGATCTCCCCCTTGAGTAAGATGCGTTTTTTCTGGTGCAATGTGGGCGTGGGAATGGCCGACAGCAGCGCCTGGGTATAGGGATGATATTGGTGTTCAAAGAGATCGTCTCCGCTGCACAGCTCTACCATCTGCCCCAAATACATGACCATAATTCGATTGGCCATATGGTGCACCACGGACAGGTCGTGCGTGATAAACAAATAAGCAAGTTTCCGCTCCTCCTGAACGTCCTGCATAAGATTCAGAATCTGTGCCTGAATAGAGACGTCCAAGGCAGATACCGGTTCATCACATACGATGAACTCAGGCTGAAGCGCCAATGCCCGGGCAATTCCAATACGCTGTCGACGTCCGCCGTCCAGCTCGTGGGGATAGGAATATGCCAGACGCTGCGCCAGTCCCACCGTATCCATTAGCTCGTTGACCCGCTCCTCCATCTCTACCGCGGAGTGGCGGCCGTTAAGTCTCAGCGGCTCCAGAATGCTTTCCCGTACCGTCTTTCTGGGATTCAGAGAAGAAAACGGGTCCTGAAAGATCATCTGGATATGAGTACGCAGATCCTTCAGCTGGCTGCCTTTGATGCCGCTGATATCGGTACCCTTGAACCGGATCTCACCGCTGGTAGGATCCAGCAACCGCACCAGCGTACGGCCCAAGGTGGACTTTCCACAGCCAGACTCACCTACCACGCCCAGAGTCTCTCCAGGCTGTAGGACAAAGGACACATCGTCCACCGCATGCAGCATTCCAGAGCGGGTTTTAAAGTATTTTTTCAAGTGGTTGACTTCCAGCAAGGGACTACTCACAGGACTCCCCCCATTCTTTCCAGCATTTCACCATGTGTCCGTTTTCCAAGTCCTTTATCGGGGGCCGCTTCTCCTGGCAGCGCTGTGTGCAGTGGGGGCATCTGGGTGCAAAGGGGCACCCTTCTCCCAGTGCGGTGGGGTCAGGCATCAGCCCTGCAATAGGTTGCAGCCGCCGTACCCGGTGGGTAACAGAAGGGATAGATTGGAACAGACCCACTGTATAGGGATGTGTCGGAAGGGTGAAAATCTGCTCCGTGGTCCCGCACTCCACAATTTCGCCGGCATACATAATGGCCACCCGCTTGCAGACTTCCGCTACCACGCCCAAGTCATGGGTGATCAGCAAAACTGCCGTTCCCAGTTTTTCCTGCAGCTTGGAGATCAAATCCAGCACCTGGGCCTGAATGGTCACATCCAGAGCGGTTGTAGGCTCGTCGGCGATCAGCAGTTCGGGCATACAAGCCAGAGCAATCGCGATTACCACGCGCTGCTTCATGCCTCCCGAAAACTGATGGGGATACTCTCGAAAACGCTCAGCAGGAATTCCTACCATTTCCAGCATTTCACTGGCTCTTACTTCCGCCTCTGCCCGGGAGCACTTCTCATGCAGCCGGATCACTTCCGCAATCTGGTTGCCCACGGTAATGACAGGGTTCAGCGCTGTCATGGGATCTTGGAAGATCATGGACAGGCGCTTACCGCGGATCTTCTGCATCTCCTTATCCGAGCAGACAGTCAGCTCCTGGTCTCCCAGGAAGATCTTTCCGCTTTTAATTCGCCCCGGAGGGGACTGGATCAGTTTAAGGATAGACAGGGCCGTGGTGGTCTTTCCGGCTCCGGTTTCGCCCACCAGTCCCAGGGTCTCTCCGCGGCCGATGGTCAGGGAGACTCCGTTTACCGCCTGTACCAGACCGTGGTCGGTAGCATATTCTGTATAGAGATTTTGGATTGTCAAAAGATTTTCCATGCTTGCATCCTCCCTATCTTCTCAGGCGGGGATCCAATACATCCCGCAGACCGTCTCCGAACAGATTCAGGGCAAAAATCGTAAGCATGATCGCCAATCCGGGGAACGTGACTATGGGCCAGAAGTCACGGATATATACCCGGCCGGCAGAGAGCATGGCGCCCCACTCCGGAGAGGGCGGCTGAATGCCCAGCCCAATAAAGCTCAGCGCCGCAGCGGACAAAATGGCGGACGCTACGCCCAGAGTGGCCTGGACGATAATGGGCGAGAGCGCATTGGGCAGGATCTCGCGGATGATGATGTATAGATCTCCTGCACCCACACAGCGGGCCGACTCCACAAACTCCTGTTCCTTGACCGTCAGTACCGAGGCACGTACAATACGGGCATAGTTCGGGGCGCTGCCAATACCAATCGCGATCATAGCATTGGTGAGGCCAGGGCCCAGAGCCGCGGAGATGGAGATGGCCAGCAGGGTACTGGGAATGGCCAACACAATATCCACGCAGCGCATGATGATATTATCCACTGCTTTGCCGTAAAATGCGGCAAATGCACCCAAAAGGCCTCCCACTACCGCACCGATGCCTACGGCGATAAAGCCGATCTGCAAGGAGACCCGGGATCCGTAGATCAGACGGCTGAGGATATCACGCCCCAGGTTATCTGTGCCAAAGGGATGGGCAAAACTGGGATACTGATTGGCAATTTGATAGTTCTGCTCGTCATAGTGATAGGGCGCAATAATTGGCGCAAAAATGGCTACGATAAACAGCATCAGCAGGATAGCCAGCCCCACCATAGCGGCTTTGTTCCGGTACAACCGAACCCAAGCTTCTTTGCGTTGGGCACGACGGCGGCTGCGCATCATCTCTTTGGGTGTCATGCTGCTTTCCCTGCCTTTCCTGCGGACTTTTTCTTCCGCTTACTGTGTCCTTGATACTGAGACTTAATTCTAGGATCTGCATAAGCATACAGAATATCTACCAGCAGATTGATCAGACTGAAGGCGATGGCAATAAACAGCACGCCGCCCTGAACCACCGGATAGTTTCTGGACTTGATGGAATCTACCATCAGCTTGCCCAGACCGGGAATGGAGAAGATAGACTCTGTCAAAATTGCTCCGCCCAGGCCACGGCCAAACTGCAGGCCGACGACGGTAATAATGGGAATCAGCGCATTCTTCAGGGCGTGGCGGGTAATGGTCACCCGTTCGGAGAGGCCTTTGGCTCTGGCTGTACGGATATAGTCCTGGCGAATGACATCCAGCATAGAAGAGCGGGTCATACGGGTGATTGTAGCCGCCGTGCTGGTGCCGATGGTTACGGCAGGCAGAATCCAGTACATGGGACCATAGAAGCCGGAAGGAGGCAGGATACCCAGGTAGACGGAAAATACCAAAATCAACACCAAACCCTGCCAGAAGTTTGGCATGGACACGCCCACAAGAGCCAAAACCATGGCCAAATTATCAAAGATTGAATATTGTTTTGTTGCTGATATGATTCCCGTAGGAACCCCAATCGCTGTTGCCAACAAAACGCTGAGTACTGCCAGGAGCATTGTGGTGGGCCATCGGTCAAAAATTTCTTCACTGACGGAACGGCCAGTGGTATAGGACACACCCAAATCTCCTTCTGTGACAATTCCCTTGATGTAGTTCACATATCGGGTCAAAAATGGATCGTTAAGGCCAAGTTCTTCTCTCAGAGCTTCAACTTCGGCCTCTTGCGCACCTTCGCCCAGGATCATCCGTGCGGGATCCCCCTCTGATATGTACATCATGGAGAAAATAACAAACGTAACCCCCAGCATGACGGGGATCATCATCAGGATTCGCTTAATGACATACCGATACATGTTGGCCCCCCCTCTCTCTTAACGGGCAATAATCTCCTCAATCAGCTTTTCAAAATAGTCCAGGGCGATTTGAGTCATTTCTTCCCCGATCTCCCGGCTGGACCGTCTTGCATCTCCCAATGCACCGTTTTCAGAGGCGTCCTTCTTCCAGTTCCAGGCTCCCGCTCCGTCACTGAGCACTTTGCGGAAATACATACTCTCCGTGTGCAGCTGGCCTGGCTGCAAATTCTCATGGACTACCCAGGGGCACAGATACATGCACTGAGAGGTCTCTACCTCACAGGCATGGCCGATCATGGAGGGAATCTCCATCTTCTTGCTGATCTGCGCTCTGGCCAAATTGGTACCCATAGTGGACCAATAGGCATCGATTCCGTACTCATACTGTAGTTTGGTTACAGCGGAGGTCAGAACCGGGCGGTTGCCTCCGTGTCCGTTTACGAACAGGATCTTTTTGATCCCATGCTTAGAAAAGGACTCGGCAATGTCGCACAAGAGGTGAATCATTGTTTCAATCCGCAGGGTGACGGTGGTCGGGAAGGGCATATGGTGCGTGCTAATGCCGTAAGTCACTGGGGGCGCAATGAGGATCTTATTTCCCACCCGGTCTCCCAGCATTTTGCAGAACGCATAGGCCCGCTCACTGTCGGTGATGAAGGTAGTGTTGGGGCCGTGCTGCTCGCAGGAACCCACTGGAATTACTGCTACCTTAATGTTGGGCAGTTCTTTTTCTACCTCTGGCCACACCATTTCTCCCAACACAAGACGCTGCTTCTTTTCTTCCATTTTCTTACACCTCATTATAGAAGGATGGGCGCCATACAGGCGCCCACCTTTTGGATGATTAGATCATTCAGGACGCAAAGGTTACCTTTGCCAAGTTTGGAGTATTGCCGGGGTGACACTCGAAGTTCTCAACATCCGCGCCAGTGCCGTAGATGGCGTTGGTGAAGCAAATGGGGATCAGGTTATACTGCTGCCACATATACTCCATTGCTTCCTTATAGATCGCGGCACGCTCAGTCTCATCATAAGCGGCTTTGCCGGCAGCCAGATACTCGTCAATCTTGGTGTTGTTGTTGCGCAGGAAGCTATCATACGTGGTGGGCCAAATCATCAACGCGTGATCGGGGTCACCGGTGGTCGGCGTGGAGTTGGTCACCCCCATGGAGACGGTACCCTCTGCCGCCTTGGACAGCAAGGTGGCCTGATCCATGATCTCGATATTGGTGGTGATACCCACCTCTTTCCACATATTCTGGGCGATTTCTACTACGTTGATAAAATCGCGGTCCTCGTTAAGCATGACTGTGATCTCAAGACCGTCAGCATAACCAGCCTCTGCCAGCAGTTCCTTGGCCTTCTCGGGGTCATAGGGGTAGGGACCAATCTTGCTGTATCCAAATACGGTGGGGGCCATGAGAGAGTCGGCCAGCTCAGCGCTGTCACCATAGACCGTCTTAACGATGGAAGCCATATCCAGAGAGAGCACCAGGGCCTCACGCACACGGATATCGTCGTAGGGGGCCATCTCCATGTTCATGGTAATATAGGAGAACTTATAACCGGGGCCGGAAACTATCTTTACATTGGGATTCTCTTCCAGTCTGGGTACGTCACTGGAGGACACATCATAGATGATGTCCACGCCGCCGGTCTCCAGTTCGATGGTGCGGTTGGCCGCCTCAGTGATAATGCGGAACGTCAGCTTGTCATAGGCAGGCGCGTCGCCCCAATAATTCTCGCTGCGGGTCAGCACCAGGCTGTCACCGGTATTCCACTCGCTCAGCACAAAGGGACCAGTGCCGACAGGCTGACGGCCATAAGCCTCGCCGCCCATCTCTTCCATAGCGCTCTTGCAGATGATATCGCCGCGGGAAGAAGCCAGATAGTTATAAATGGCAGCGAAGGGCTGCTTGACGCAAATATCAACGGTATAAGGATCCACTGCCTTGGTGTTTTCTCCGTCGAAGGAAGAGAACATGGAGGCACTGCCCGGCTCAGTGGTTGCCCGCTGGAGGGAGTAAACCACGTCTTCCGACGTCAGTTCCTGCCCGTTGGAGAACTTTACGCCCTCCCGCAGGTGGAAACGAACGGTCAAATCATCAATGACTTCCCAGCTTTCAGCCAGACCGGGAACGATTTCTCCATTTTCATTCTGCACGACAAGGGTGTCATATACCACTCGCTGCACGGCGAAGTTTGCCAGAGCAGTCGAATTGTGGGGATCCAGAGTAGACGGTTCTGCGCGGATAGCCACTTTGAGTTCATTCTTGGTACCCGATTCGGACTGAGCGCTGCCCGACGTTCCGCCTGATGTTCCGCCGCAAGAAGACAGAAGCATTACCAGGCATAACAGTGGGATGATTACTTTTACCAGTCGTTTCATTCTTTGGTTCCTCCTTATACATATTTGCCGTGGATTTAGGTGCATTATATCACACACTTCTTCGCCAGTAAATAAAATTATATAAATTAATTTTATTTTTATATAATTTACTATATTTTGCAGTTTATCTTTGTTCTATCTGTACAGATAATTTTCTTGAAAAACCATACTAAAAAGTATAAAATATATAAAAACAAGAGAATACTTTGTAAAGTGAGTGACGCTATGAGCACACCAATTGAGCGGATTCGGGATGCCTACCCCAATCTCAGCCGGACACAGCGCCGTATCGCCGACTATATTCTAGATGCAGGAGATACCTGCTGCTTTATGTCTCTTCAGGAACTGAGCGAAGCGGCAGGGGTTACCCCGGTCACCCTATTAAACTTCTGCAAGAAAATTGAGTATTTCAGTTTTTCTGACTTCAAAAAAGATCTGCAAGTTTATATTCAGTCGGTCATTTCCCCACGCCATGTAGTGAAAACCGACCTTGGACACTACCAGTCCCACTCCGACGCAACCTTTTTGACCCAGGCCATGGAACATGAAGTAAGTCTACTGACCGACACCTTTTCCTGCTTAAATATGGATGCTCTCATCCATGCCGTTAATATGTTGTGCCAGGCCAGGGAAATTTATCTGGTCGGAAAAGGCCTGAGTATTCCTGTCATTGAGTTATTTTTGGCTCGTCTCGATTTTCTATCCATCCCAGCCAAGCGGATTCCTCTCGATAACCTGAATTTGCTCCCCAACCGCTTGGTCAAGGCTGGCCCGGAAGATGTATTCGTGGTATTCTCCTTTCCCAACTACTCTCCGGTTCTGGGGAAGATCGCAAAAAATGTCAAGACCGTACTGAACAGCAGCTTAATTTGCATTACAGATAAGCCTACGGCTCCTCCTGCCTGCTATGCTGACGCACTTCTTCTCTGTCAGACTTCCAGTCTGGTCTTTTATAACTCTATGACGGTTCCTATTTCCGTTGTTACACTGTTGACCTCCCTGATGGCCATCAAGACGTCCGGCCAGCGTGCCTGCTTGGAGGAAAAGTTGAAACAGCTGGAAAATCTACGTCAGCGCACCGTCCCCCCAGAATGAGACCGTCTCATGCTGTCTGCTATTTTTCCTGTATCACCGGTGCCTACGAAGTTCAAAAGGGAACAACGGACAGCCATATTGTCTGCTGGAAAACTCTAAGTGGTCGTTTACTAATAAAAGTGAGGCAAAACGGTTGTGGTATAGAATTTTCGCCTCCATGTGTAAAAGATCGTTATCTCTTGGTCAAAAGCCATTTCAACGTAGGAGGTACTTTATAGTAGAGATCGTTCATGTGAACTGTAAGAGTAACCAAGAGAGAAATTCAGTTCCTGCCATTTCGAAGATTTTTGAGAAGGCAGCTTCCATCCGACCCAAACCGTGACCCATACGGGATCTGGGGCCTACGGAATCACCGGAGCAAACAGTCCCAAATCATATTTCAGTCCCCAGCAGAAATGACACAAAAGTCCTCAACGGCGCCAAACCCACATCCAGGCCGCAGCTCATAACCCGGAGGTCGCAGGTTCAAATCCTGTCCCTGCAACCAATAAATCGCTGAAATCGTATGATTTCAGCGATTTATATTTTTGTATAAAGAAAACCACCGGCTGAGCCGGTAGTTCCAAAAAGCTTTAGCTATGCCCAGAAAAAATATCCGAGCGAAGCGAGGAATTAGTAAAAAACGATGGATAGAAAGGGGGAGAAGTTTTAGAGATGAATATTAGGAGCACCCCACCGCTATTTAAATAGCGGCAGGGCGCTCCGTGCAAGGGTAATTCAGTTATGAGCCTATAGGCTCTACTGGTAATAGGCCCCAAGGGGGCCTGTGCAAACCACCGGCACGGCCGGTGGTTATGATTACAACTTTTTTGGCGGTTTATTTTTGGCCATTGAGAACTGATCCAGATTTTGACCCTCATCGGTACAAGCTCAGGATCCTCCGCTGTGCCTTCTCTCCAAACGGCCCTCTTCGCTGGGCTCATATCTGATTTCAGCTTTTTAGTATGTTGATAATTTTCTCCGTCGTCTTCTGGGCTGCTGTCGTGACATAGGGGTAGGTGTCCAGAGTAAACCCCGCTGAGTAGCGCCCCAATATCCCAGAGACGGTTTTCATATCCACCCCGCTCTGGAGTGTCAGGGTTACAAATGTGCGATTGAGATTATAGAACTGGACCTTACGAACCCCCAGCAGCATTAGCACCCGGCGGAGTATGTGAAGCACACCGCTGTGGGACATGAAGCCGCTGGTAAGACTGGGGAGCCCCCAGAGAGTACTCCCCCACTTTCTTGGTTTCCTCCTGGATGCGCCCCAGCACATCTCGGTAAATGGCTTTGTCCGTCCCTGGGGCGTGTTCGGTGGTGTACCGGCCCTCCCAGCGGCCGTCCCGTTTTCGGAGCTTTCCCTCCCCGTTGGCTCTGCGTTTTGCCATACCGCTCACTCCTTTTGCAGCAACACACGATATTGCAGAAGGAGAAAGATAGCCGGGAAAACGGGGCAGAGCTATCAAAACAATAACAAGCAGCCTCACCAACATGCTTCAGCAATGTTCTGTCTGGGATTGAGTAGAAATCAGCGGATGTATTGCCGGAAAACGACTAAACATCGTATGGTTCGCTCCAGACCGGTGATGGACATTTTGCTGGCATTGGGCAGGGCACTGCACTGCCTGCGGAAACAGTGGCCATATCTGATCTGTTTTCTGGAGGACGGACGGTTGAATCGAGCAACAACCGGGCGGAGCGCAGTGTAAAGCTCTTTGCAGTGAGGTGAAAAAACTGGCTGTTCTCCAACACGGAGGGCTGTGCCCAGAACCGCACAATTGCTGACAGCCCTATTGAGACGACCAAGAAAACCGGCCTTGTCCCAGATCAGTATCTGATCTGACTGTTGAGCGGGGCTCCAAAACTCGCATCAGCTGAAAAGAATTGGGCGAAGAAATTACTGCCAGAGAATACCTCTAAAGCAGCTGCGGTATCCTCGTAAAAATTTAACTGTACACCTAAAGAGGTCCTGCTGATATGCAGGTCCTTTTTTTCTTTAGAGCTTCTGATTTTCCAGTATTTCCTTTTTCTAAAATTGGTAAAAACATTTTTCAGATGGCTGGGCACAATTGCCGTAGCGGCGCTTTTTCCCAAGGAAATACGCAATCAGCTGTTTTGCGGCCTTCCCAGCTTTTGTGAAATTGTATCAGCGGTGCGGAGCAGCATCGCAACCAAGGTCTCTCTTGATTCGCCGCAATAATCCTGGATCCCCCCTGTGACTCCAATCGCTGCTACACAGCGCAGCTCATGATTGAACACCGGTGCCGCCAGACAGCCGATGCCAAGTGCGAATTCCTCGTTGTCCTCTGCATAGCCCATTTGACGCACTCTATCCAAGTAGCTGATGAATTTGCCCACGTCATCAATCGTTTTGGAAGTCATTTTTTGAAACTGTACTTGGCTCAATAACTGGGGCAAGGTACTTTGGGAAGAAAATGCGGCGAGAACTTTTCCGGCGGCGCTGATATTTAGGGGCAATTCTGCATAAGGGGTAGTATAAATCAGCACTGGGTTTGGAGGAAGGATCTGCTCGATGTAGGTGACGTGGTTGCCCTTCAAAATTCCCATTTGGACCGCCTGATGGCTCTCAATGGCCAGATGGTCCAGTTCAGCATGGCAGACCTGCCGCAGGTTATTGATATAGGTCATTCCGTTGGATAATGTCAGAAGCTGAAGCCCCAGATGATAGCAGCCAGGCTGGGATTCAGACTCTTCCAAATATCCCCGTATGGATAATTGCTTAACGATGCGAAAAGCCGTTGTATTTGGCAGCTCCAAACTTTGTGCGACTTGCTTAATGCTGACCGGCTCCCTGGCTTTTGCTACAAATTCCAAAATATTCAAGGCACGATTTACCGCAGGCACTACAGGATTTTCTAAATTTTCCATTTCTATCATCCTTACATATTCCGAATTCTATATGGAAATTCCGCTTAAAACTTGGACGTATATTTCTTATTGTTACATAAGCGGTCTCTTTTTGTCAACAGGCATAACAAAAATAGCCTCCTTCATTTTGTAATAAAAATCAATTTTTGAAATACACAAAAAAATCTTTCGTAAATTATTGACAAACAGGATAACA